>Ga0126342_10014402_pt1:0-12500 | contig 13970 bp, 9 predicted proteins | sample Cyp1metagenome_FD_92528 | JGI IMG/M metagenome (GOLD analysis project Ga0126342, IMG submission 92528) | Coral microbial communities from Lord Howe Island, Old Settlement Bay, Australia - Cyphastrea 1 metagenome | ecosystem: Host-associated > Invertebrates > Cnidaria > Coral ...
AGGGGCCGCACCATTTTTGTGTGACAGGTGTGGGACTCCAAGCACACTTGGTCACTTGTGACCCTATCTTTTTTACTTCAAAACATAGAAACAGTGAATAGGGTCACAAGCGACCAATGTACCATACATACATGTATATATATACTATATATATACTGTATATATATATATACACTATTATATTACCATGAACATTATAACGCGCTCAAACAAGGATATCAAAGTGAACCAAGCTTTAAGCTTTAAGAATTGGTAATTTTTGTTCAAGTCCGATTTTTTCTTCCGCATCAACGGCCATCAAAATTCGCTAAGTATGGCCATGTATGGCCCCTGTAATTAACTGTGATTGGGAATCTTTGATTGGTGGCGATTCCATGCAGTCATCCGCGGTAAGACTTGTCCTTCAGCGTTTCAATTTGTCTGATTAGTTTATTCTTGGTAGAAAACGGGCATGGGAATACCTCCAAATTGCAACCTATTTTTCTCGGGGAAATGATAAACAACATTGAATAACCCATGGATGGCATGGGGTACCCCATTTTCAAACAACCCGAAAAATACTTTCCCTGGCTTGGTCGGAGCTAGTTACCGACTTCCCTTCATGGAAAGTCTGTAATGACCCGGCCGTGATTTTCCGGTGGAAGGAAATCACAACACCTTGGATGCAAAAAAAAGCACTACCCATTGCCAGGTTCGACATGGCTCATGACCCTCGGTACCAATATTGGTAGGGACCATAGTCAGGGTCTGAACCATGGGGTACATCAGGGAGCCCGTTGAGTCTCATGACGATCCCATCAGTGGTGCATCCCCCACCCACGGACAAAGCTCTTCATGCCATTTTACATGTGTCTCTTTGATGACATCACCTAACAGATCTGTGAAAACTGGTCCATATTTCTCCATGATATTTTGATGTGTTCATCAAATCGTTTCCCATACCCTCTGGTAAACTAACAGTTTGCTATTGAAAATGGACCATAGAAATAGATGATTTACCCATTAAAGATGGTGATTTTCCATAGTTTTTTGTATGTTTACCAGAGGGTATTCTTAGGTGAAACTTTTCACCGTGTTGGACGCTGGCACCTGCATCAGGCTTTGTTGCTGACTTTGCTCCTGCGGCTGACCCTTCACCTCAATGGAGAGCTGCTTGGCATAGAATCGCAACGCTTGGCTCATGGGAAACTATTGGGACACGTTATGGAAAACGATTGGAAACATTTGGGAAACTCTTGGAGAATATGGGAACATTTATGAAAACCATATGGAAAACATTTATGGAACATGTATGAGAAACTATGGGAAAATCATTTTTAGAATCTGGGATTCTCCAAGATTTCACTACCCCGAAAGTGGAAGGCTAGGCTAAGCCGAAGAGACCAGGGGCTCCAGCAGGCTCAAAGAGTGGGAGGCTAAGGTGAGGTGCTACCTCCTTGGGGTAATTTGATCATCCGCAGATATCCACAGTGTATGAGGCCCTGCGAAAAATGTCGGCGACATTTTCTGGAAAGGTGTGGAAAAAAATATTGGAACATGCAAAACGTGGCAAAAACGTGTCTTGTTTGTTTTTGCCTTGATGTTCCCTGCAAAATGGAACTGATATTTTCTGAAATCCCCGAAAACCGCCACCGGGCCACCCCTGAATTTCTTCCTGCTGGTGGAAAAAATAAATGATCCCAACAAACACTTTTAGGCTCTCGAGGGCCCAACCAACTAAAGACTTGTACCACAAGCACTAAGACTAGCAGTAGCACAAACGGATGTGGAGAGGACATATGTGGAGGACTGGGTAGTGAGATGTATTGAGGGTAAAATGTGGGTATCAAACTCATGTGCCACAAAATTGGGGAGGATTGAAGAAAAAATCAGGGATTTAGCCACGAGGCCCCCAGTTATGTTTGTTGGTTTAGTTTCACCCCACGAGTTCGTTATATATCTACGAACTAAACCAGAGTTACCATCTGGTTATTTAACATAGCCATGGAAAATCCCTTATAAATGGAGGTATTAATGGGAAAATAATCTATAAATGGGCCATTTCCCATGGCTATGTTAAATAACCAGATGGTAATTCAGCCGCAAAAATATCTCTGTTCTGAACGCTATCTTGAGGACCCCATCCTGAACCCCATCCTGTAGGTGACATAGCGTCCATTTCGGGGTCCCCATGTGCCTCAAACCCAATTCACTTAGGGGTTGGACCATAGCAATGACCACAGGCCGCAGGCCCTGCAGCAAAACTGGGACGTTGAAAGAAACCATCCCGGTTTCATCCCTCTTCGAAAAAATGGTTGGATTGAAATGTCTTCAGATCTGTTTTTTTGTCATTGATTGTCCACTATTCAATAGATGTTCAATACACTTCTGATTGAATTTCAATATATGTTCATTGCTTCTGATGTTTAATTTCCCATTATAAAAATGACTAAAGTCAATATATGTGCAGTAATTTCCAGTCATTCTAGGCCTTTCCCCCAGAATCAAACTAGCCTTTTCGCGACATCAGCAATATGTGCGATCCCATCTCCAGCTGGGTGACCCTATTTTTCAACAAGACCTACATCATTGAAGTCCATTGAAGTCCCAAGAGGTGAACTGTGGTGAAATTTATTGAATATCTTCCAGTATACCGTCTGGTTATTTAACATAGCCATGGAAAATCACCATTTTTAATAGGTGAACCATCTATTTCTATGGGCCATTCTCCATGGCTATGTTAAATAACCAGATGGTAATTGGAAAATCAGCCAACTATTTGGTGAAAATCAGCCAACTATACTGGAAAATTTGTTGATTTTTAGGCTCAGCGGGGTCTCCAATGAATTGGAGCCAGTTTCAGATTGACATCGCTGGGAGCAAACAGGAATCCCATGAACTGGGAATCTCAACAAACATGTATGTCTGTATGTATGCATGTGTATGTCTGTGTGTATGTCTGTGTGTGTATCTGTTTGCGTGTCTGTGTCTGTCATGTAATGTATATAATGTAATGTATGTACATACATATATATATATACATAGACATAGATATCTATAACACACTATCATATCACTATCACCACATGTATTATTTACCTATGCACACTTTATCTGTATAATATCTATGCAGTCTATGCAACATAATAATCATAATGAAAATATAGTAGCAATAAAATCATAACACTATTATATATATATATATCCGAAACATCATAATACATAGCATCAAACAACGTGTGAATATAAACTCACTGATCTATAATTTGTATCCATAAACATATGATACATAAACATCACAATAAACATCACAATACATAAATTATAGTATCCCACACATCTTTATAAAACTCGGACTGATCTCCGACCTCGATCCGGCAGTCGTGGCAAATCTTGACCTCGACGATTCAGGTCCAGGCGTTGAATCGGGAAATCACACGGAGAGTTATGATACACCCTCGGGTAATAATGGTTAATACATGTTAATAACAGTTATATACGGTTGATGAATGTTATATAATAATGGTTAACAATGGTTAATAATGGTTAATAATGGTTAATCATTGTTACTAGTGGTTAATCAGTGCTAATAATGGTTAATACATGTTATTAATACATGTTAATAACGGTTAATAGTTTTTTAACAGTGGTTAATCATGGGTATTAGCGGTGTTTAATGGTGATTAATAGTGATCAATACTGATTATATAATTATGATTGATGGAAGTATTGGGATGATAATCATCCTCGTCCTCATCCTCACCACCATCGTCACCATCGTCATTATCGTCATCGTCATCATCATCGTCATCATCATCATAATCATATCGTCGCCATCACCGTCACCACCATCAGCATCATCAGCATCATCAGTATCATCACCATTTTCGTCACCTTCACCATTACCACCATCATAATCACCATCACCATCACCGCCAACACTACCATCATTTTTCTCAAACAGACTAAGGGGTGTGGGTTGGGCGGGGCAGGGGGAAGCATAGAAAGTCTTGCGTTCACCAGCGCATACTTCACTTGCACCTGCACATATATAGATAAAGTGTGGACTTTCTGCAAAGGTTTCATGATCGTGATCATGTAAAACCTGAGTCAACGGCTTGCCCAACCCACATTTGCTTATGCAGGTAAATCACTATGTGTGGTGGGAGAAGAATGTAGACAAGAACCTGTTCATGCAAACAAAAATTGACAAACACGGAGTTTTGATAAACACAAGGTCACCTTTTGTTTGTCAATACATGTAAATACCACACAACCTGTTGCTTTCAGGCTCCGGTCACCCGAAAAGCAGTTTTTAAGGCTCGAATTTCAATGACATCGCAGGTGTTTCGCTGGCGTTTTTTTTTTTTTCCAGGTATATGGAGGTTTCCTAAGTCATGCGGGTACCCCCAGTCATCATCCATTTATAGATGGATTTTCCCTTATAAACCATCCAGCTATTGGGTATCCCCATTTATGGAAAACCCATGAAAACCCCATATTATGGTAAATTGATACCCACTGAGCATTCCTGAGCTTCTGTTGAGATAAGGAACTGCGATCTTCAGAATTCGCTGATAACCTCAGCCGTTCGTTGCGAACACGACTTCACACGCTGCTAGGTGTCAAACAAGGCTGGGAAATCCTGAGCGGCATCTATCTATCTATCTATCTATCTAATCTTGCCTTACCTTACCTTGAATCATCGAAGTGTTGCTGAAAATGGAGCTGATTGGCAAACGACCGTATAAAAAGGCTCCTGGGAACAAAACCCAAGGCATAACATCTTTGGTTGGGTGAATCTTTATATGATGGTTATTGATGAATATGTTGATGCTATTGTGTTATATGCTGGGATTAACCCTCATATGAAATATTGGTTGATGAGTTCCCTTTTCCCTTCTAACCCTATGAGCAATATCCTCTGGTAATCGAACATAGCTATGTCAGCTATGTAAAATGGACCTTTGATAGATAATTTGACTTGTAAAACATGTGATTTTGATAGTTATGTAGCAAATTGCCACAGGGTACCCCAAGTCACCCTCCCTTTGTTTCCCTTTGTTTGCTGATGGATGATCGATTCAATCAGGGCCAAACTGTGGGAGAACCATCCAAACTCTGATTGTTTTACGCACCTTCCCATGTTTTCCGTGCTGGATGCCAATGTATTTGTCTGACATCCTGATGCTGAAAAACATGTTTCATCATTGAATTAGATCCTGTGAATGATCAGCTTTGATCACCAAAAAAGCCCCCATGTATTCCCAGTGTATCCCCGCTTTTTTCCCCGTTAGATCCCCACCAATCACTTTTTTGGAACCACTTAATGTGGTAAACCCAATGCCATAAACCATTCCCAATTTTGATCTGGTTGGTGGTTTCAACCCCTCTGAAAAATATGACTTCGTCAGTTGGGATGATTCTTCCCAATATATGGAAAACTAAAATTCATGTTCCAAACCACCAACAGGTGATGTTGATGAAATTGGGTAAGCTCCATTCGCGGTGCAAAATGACTCCCCAACCAGCGGTTCATTGGATGGTTCCCTAACTTGGATGTGGCGAAACAGCGACCCCAAATGTTCATGATTTATCATCAGTTTTCAGATTGAAATTGCCATTTATTTGGGGAAATCGGTCAAATCTCTATTTACTCTATTTGTGATGGTTGGATCCTCATGCCATGGTTGACTACGTATGTTTGATGTTTAAATCCCTATCATTGAGGTTACATAAACCCGTTTTTTTCACGAAATCCATCTTTTGATCGTGAATAATCCGCATGTTTGGTGGTTAAATCCACATTGCTGTCATTTACATCACCATTTTTCTTGCTTAATCCGATTTGCTCTTACTTCAATCACCATTTTTGATGGTGATTGAACCTTCCCATGATTTCCCCAGTAAAAAAAAAATCCATCCTTCCCAAAGGCGTGGCGTACCCACAGGCATCGAGGAGAAAGTCATTAGGACCACCTTGCGACCCTCGCTCTTGGCCTCGCTTTGGTCGCTTTCCATGGACCATGGTAATGGTCATGGAAAAGCGTGTCCGACTTGGCATAATTGGGAAATCCATAAATTTACCTTAAAACATATTTTGGGATATTTTGGGTATCCCTATAGATTTATGGAAATCCCAAAAAATAATATGGACACGGTTTCCATTGGCATAGTTTATAGATGGGGGATTTCCAAAACTTGGGATACCCAATAGCTGGATGGTTGATTTCAGGGAAAATCCATCTATAAATAGATGATGACTGGGGGTACCCCTGTGACTATGGAAACCACCGAAATTCATCCATGGAAAAAGTTTAACGGACTCAGTTACGACACAGTTCGGAATCACTGGATGCTACTCCAAGATCACTGGACACCTCAAAATGGGTAGCCATCATCTATATTCTTCCGTTCTGGGACATGTTTTGTTCAAAAACATATTCCCATGCTATCACCATGTTTCTTGAACCACCATGTTTGATGCTTAAGTGATGAATAATGATAAACAACTATAAACTATAGACTATAGCCCACTTTTTGGTGGCACCAACTCCCCACAGAGTCGTCTTTTATGTGCTTCATTTGGATGATTAAACTGTGATCGTAACCCCAATACCCGGATGTGCATTTTAGAGGGATCGCAAGTGGTTTATAACATAATTTTGTAACTAATATAACCTATACACATATCTATACAGTATGTAAACCCATCTATGTCATTGGATTTTTATACCACGGTTACCACTTACGAGTCACGAGTGCACCTCTCCATCTTAGCTCTCCCGCCTTCCGGATAAAGTTTGAAGCCTCAACGCTGTCAGGCTCCAAGAAAAGAAGCAATGGAAAATCATGGGGATATACTGGGATAGTATGGGATGATATGGGATAGTCTGGGATCGTATAGACACATATTTAAACCAACAATGTGTGCATTTCTTTGTGTAATAGTTTTGATTTGAGCCAAGAATTTCATAATTCTGTTTGTCTGGACATGGTAGAGGGTTTATACACCGGTTGGCAGGTGTGAGCACCACTTTGAACTAGTGATACTGTGAAATCTCCCATGTTTGCTGCCATCTCCACGAGTTTTCTGGTGGCTTTCCTCGCTATGTGGTCCCAGTATTGACTGCTTCATGGTATTGCCGAAACACGGCAGGAAAACACAAAAGGTGGTAGTGGAAGCGACCAAATATGTGGCCAATTGCAGTGATTGGACCCATTTTGGGGACTTCTTGGGAATCCAAATTAAATAGAGGGATTAGGTGCCCCAGTTTGCTGGCTTGGTGAACATAACTCCAAAAACTCTTGGGCTTGTGGTAGATATATCGATAGGTATAAACCAACTCATAACTGGGGGGGGTGCACCACCCTGCAGGAAAGGGCTGTAACCAGTAACTGTGTTCTCATGGGCCGTTTCGCCGCATTTTCAACTCCGGGCAGCATCTTCCGGCAAGGCGGGTGTCGCGTCATCTCTTCTCAGGAAGATGAAGTCCTTCGCAACGGAGGAACTGTGCTGCCCATTGGACCGCGGGATCATCGAAGATTCTGATGCTGAAAGGGGGGCCAGAATATGTACAAGAAATCTCCAAAATCACCCAAATATAGACAAACAGATACCATACATGGAGCACATGGGCCACGTGTTTTTTGTTCTCATGGATTCTTGGTTTACAGTAGCCCCCAACAAGATAGAAAATCTTAGCTGCTTAAATCTCAAAGGATGATGGTGAAACCGGGATTGGTTTACCAATTTTGGTGGCTAAGACATTTTTCAACCATCAACCAATCATCAATCATATTTCATGTCACCATATCTACCCATATCTACCCATATCTGGGACTTGTAAAAGCCCACCCATATCAAGTCACTATTTTCCATGGAGGTTTCCATTCCATGGGGGTAGCCCGAAAAATCACTGGATGGTTTTTGTTAGGGAACCGCCTAAAAAAAATGGATGATAACTAGGGGTAGCCGGGTAGCCCTATGACTTAGGAAACCTCCAAATATCAACCCGTGGTTATTCGGCATTGCCATCTCTGCCATCTCTGCCATCTCTGCCATCTCCCATCATTTCGCGAGCCGCTCCGTCAGTGTCATACCCTTCTCTTCCAAGCTGTGTGCCTGCGGCACCAGCGACAAAACAGCACAGACATTTGACCCACCAAACCTGGGGATGTAACCAACAAAGTTCGGGATTTCAGCCGTTTTTTTTTCGATTTCACCAACCAAAAATGGGATTTCGCCACAATTGATGGATTGGATCTAGGCTCTATATAGGCACTCACAAAGTGGATTTCACCAACCACAAAATGGATTTTGGCATTCACAGAGTGGATTTCATCAAGCAAAACTGTGATTTAGCTTATCAGAAAAAAACACATGTATTCACCAACCAAACATGGGATTCGACCTTCCAAAAACCAGATTTCACCAACCAATCATTGGGATTTCACCCACTAAGAATGGGATTGAGGCAGCAAATATCGACCTGGCAACGGAACTATGCGACCGACTGTTTGTCTAGAAGAACTGGGGGGTTTGACTGAGAAGAACTGAGAAGAACTGTGTAAAAGAATGCCGATTTGACCAACAGTTGCATCCCAACAGTGGATCATGGGACAATCTGCAGCAAATCCTTTTTTTTAAATAACTTACATTTCAAAAAACGGTAAAAACTCTGATTTCCGGTAGATGTTCCCCTAAACCAATCCATGAAGTCCAGCAACGGAAAACATCTCCGAATTGCTACGGGCAAAATACCTGTTTGCAGCCCCCCCATCGAATCTCGCTGGTCATGACATGCATGTGGTAATCGAAGGGACACTTCCAAAGTGATTTCGGCAGATTTTTTTTTTGGAAACAGTGTAGTAGGTCAAAAGGTTCATTTTTTTTAACGGGAATCTAGACCGACAAAGGCTACGAGAACCAGTTTGTTGATGAGACATACTACTTAAAATCTGGATATATGGATAGGATATGTATATGTATATATATATATAATATGTTGAATATAAATAAACATCGACAAGAGACAAATACTGTAGGCCAAAATGAGCGCATCTCCCTGTTGGTGGCTGACAAATCTGGGCCCCAAAATATGAATACAGTGGATCCAACACTAAACCAAGGTTTTTGTAGGGTATGTTATGTATGGTTAATAATGGTTAATAATGGTTAATAATGGTTATAATAATGGTTAATAAGGGTTAATCAGTGCTAATAATGGTTAATAATGGTTAATATTGTTTAATAAGTGCTAATAATGGTTAATAAGGGTTAATCAGTGCTAATAATGGTTAATAATGGTTAATATTGTTTAATATTGTTTAATCAGTGCTAATAATGGTTAATAAGGGTTAATCAGTGCTAATAATGGTTAATAATGGTTAATAATGGTTAATACTGTTTAATCAGTGCTAATAATGGTTAATAATGGTTAATACATATTAATTAACTGGTTGGTGGTGCAATAACCATCTTGAAAAATATGAGTTCGTCAATGGAGAGGAGTATCCCATATATGAAATGGAAAATATAAAATGTTTGAAACCACCAAGCAGATAAAATCCTAAGAATAAACCCCGGTTCAGTCGGTTCAGTACCTCGGGATGCAGTTCCACTGAAAAAACATGTCAGCCTCTTCCACCATTGAAAACATTACTGCGGAAAACCAAGCCTAGTATCACTGCCTACGTGATACCCTCTGGTAAACATACAAAAAACGATGGAACATCCACCCATTTTTCATGGGAAAAGTCCCTATTTCGACTGGGCCATTTTCAATAGCTATCCCCACATCCCATGTCCCAAATCCCCACGGAAAATCTCCCAGGAATCTCAAAATCCACCATGACATCCATTGCCTGAGTCTCACCCAACGCCACTGGACCTGGACAGCTGGACCAGCAACAGATCAATGCAACATGGAGACTTCGATGTGTATAATATAACACATGTATCACCATTAATCACCATTAATCACCATTAATCACCCTTAATCACCATCATTAACCACTATTGTTAACTGTATATCTGGTTGGTGGTTGGTATACCTACCCCTCTGAAAATATGATGGACTGAAAGTCAGTTGGGATGATGAAAATTCCCAATATTCATGGGAACATAAGAAATGTTCCAAACCACCAACCAGATATATATATATATATATTATATAATCTATGTAAAGGTTTAAAGAACATGATAAAATGTATATTGCAAAAACTGGGAATTCAAGATGATCTGACAGCCAACGAGAGAACCTATTTGGTGTGAATGAAATATGGGATTCCACGACCAAAATGTGGAGACTTCACTGACAGTCATGGTACTACTTTCATCATGGTATTTTTCCTAAAATAATAGTACCTCTAGTCATCATGCATGTTAGATTGCGATTTTCCCTTGTAAACCATCCAGCGATAATGGGGTACCCCATGGCCATGGAAACCCCCAGTGTGACTGCAACTCAAATGGGTCATCCACAGTGGTGACGCCTACGCCTAGGGCGATACGCGGAACCGTGGCAACTGAGTTTTGTCAAGCAACATGTCTGGCTGAAGTTAACACCACATGTAATAACATAATAATAATAATAATAACAATAATAATAGTAATAATAATATTGATAATAAGAATACCCATGTGAACCTAATAACAATTGTCCTAGGGTAAACGTTTACATAGATCTGGAAAACCAGGGCTTTCCCTAAAGTGATCTACAAATACAGTGGATTTTCCACATCGGTTTTTGGCGGATCGTTTTTTATCTGTTCCATGGTGAAGTTACATGAGATTCATGGTTTAAATCTGGTTGGTGGTATACCTACCCCTCTGAAAAATATGAAAGTCAAATGGGAGTATGAAATTGTATGAAATTCTCAAGATATGGGAAAAAACATGTTCCAAACCACCAATCAGAAATTGTTATCTATCCCATAGAATTCCTGAAACAAATGGGCACAGCAATCCCCAAACAAAAAGTCCAAGATGGGCAAATCCACTGGGTAAATCTCCCATCTTCGTCAGATCATGGGCAACAAACCAGAAAAAAATCCACACCAGAAATCCGATGACCCAGAAAAAACAACAAAAACAACTCATTTACAATCCCATTAATGGGTATCTATTATTATTATTACTATTATTATGGGTATCTATAATCTACAAAAGCCCAAACAAAGATCTCCGAAAGCCTAGTCTTTGTAGATTATAGATACCCATAATAATAATTTTTATAGATCAATGATAGATCTTATTATCATTGAACAATGATAGATACCCATGAAAAAATAGATACTCATAATCTATACCATATCTTTTATACAATAATAGACACTCAAGATATATCATACCCATAATAACAATAATTATAGATACTGTACCCATACTGTACCCATAAAATATTATTATTATTATAGATACCCATAATCTATAATTAAGTTGTCACGAGCCGTACGCCACTCTGCTGAATGCCAAGCAAGGGAACTCACTGGAACGATCATCGGAATCCCTTGGACTTTCAACTCCTGGCGCCCCAGACATCGACGTTGGGAGAGACCGCGCTCCGATGTATGGTTATGTTATGTATCCCATGACGGATCCATGGTGCTGGTATATATGCTAACATGACTGGGGGTATATTGATGGGATCCATGTTACCGTATATAGCAGCACCATGGATCCTATGGGTATGGTTAATCAGTGCTAATAATGGTTAATAATGGTTAATAATGGTTAATAATGGTTAACAGTGGTTAATAATGGTTAATAATGGTTGGTAATGGTTAATACATCTTATCTGGTTGGTGGTGCAATAACCATCTTGAAAAATATGAGTTCGTCAATGAGTCAATGGGAAGGATGACATCCCATATATGAAATGGAAAATACAAAAAGTGTTTGAAACCACCAACGAGTTATGCATGGTTGTGTATGGTTTTGTATTCACTGATAGGTCGCTGGAACTGTACCCCCAAGCACGGTGTAACACCATGTAACACCCTGGTTTCATCCTCGAAGGATGGTGAATCTGGAGTTTACATCATCAAATTGTCGAAGAAACATGCGTCACAATGGGTGGTCCAAACATGAGGCACCAATAGTCCTAGCATATGTTTTATTTCGTCCTCTAATGGTTCCCTATTTTCTCGGAATATCTTCCCTACTTGGTGCTTCATCCCAGTAAGCGGGTTCGTTCACGCCAGATAGAAGTTTTGATGAAGCCTACTTGTCCCACTGTTTTTTTCGTCTCCAACTTTTGAGATCAAACATGAACAGAGATCCTCTCTGGAATCAGCAGAGTCTGGGGCCCTAAATCCCATCTCAGATGGTGCTGGAATGTTTGACCATAATGTTGTAAACCCATGTAAACCCAAGAAATCCCAACCTACCATGACTGGTGATGGTTGAAATCCTACCCAAAATGGTGATGGTAAACATGGCGGTCAGATCCAAAGAATCGACGTTGTCACAGACTCCGCGCCTTTTCCTGTTCGTTGGACACAGAGAACGTGCTGCG
>Ga0126342_10014403_pt1 | contig 13970 bp, 12 predicted proteins | sample Cyp1metagenome_FD_92528 | JGI IMG/M metagenome (GOLD analysis project Ga0126342, IMG submission 92528) | Coral microbial communities from Lord Howe Island, Old Settlement Bay, Australia - Cyphastrea 1 metagenome | ecosystem: Host-associated > Invertebrates > Cnidaria > Coral ...
ATCCAACCAAATCCTATGCAGATTCTAACAGAAACCAAACCAAATCCATGCAGAATCTAACAGAAACCAACCCTAATCCAACCAAATCCTATGCAGATTCTAACAGAAACCAAACCAAACCCACGCAGAATCTAACAGAAACTAACCCTAATCCATGCAAAATCCATACCCTATCTATCAGAAACCCAACCAAATCCATTCAGAATCTTTCAGAAACCCAACAAAACCATGGAGAATCTATCAGATTATAGATCCCAGCTATAGATTCCCACAAATAGATTATTATAGGAAAGTTGACCCCCCCCCTAAAAAAAATAAATAGGGGGGGTATTTATTATTAGGCAGCCAACATTATATATCAATATTTACCCACTTTATATATAGAAATCTGTGGCATCCGAGAAGCGTGACGGGTCCACAAGCCTGGGATATTGGCTCCACACGCCATCGTAGATCATCCGCTCCTCAGGTCTCACCGCATCTCAGCTGCAACCCGTGGATTTTAAGTCAACCAAAATGAATCCGTAGAATGTATTTATAGAATATAATCATATATAATATCTATTTAAATCTATGTAAACAATTTTAAACATCACACAAGATCTGCTGCCTCATCTACTCTCCTTTACATTGCAGCATCGCCAGTCCATCTCTGCAAAGTTGGGCTAGTCTGCAACCAACGCAAATTCGCATTGATAAAGCAAGCCCTGGACCCATTGCTTACCATTCAATTGTGCCCTTTCTATCTTGCAATCCTTTTGAATCAAGTTGCCGATGCTTTTGGATGGTCCTTCGCCTGCGAATGCAAAAACAACAACTTTTTTGTTCTCCTCCCGTGAAACCTACATAAATCTACCTTTGAAAAGTGTGATAAAATCCTTTCAAAACATCCAACAACTTGGCGATGAAGTTGCAGGACCACGAAAGAGACTAAATAGTATTAGATAATATTAGTGAGTGTATAGAACATCATAAAATGCGAGCACCATTTGATACTCCAGTCCACAATGAGGCAGGTGACATCAGGTGATGTGTTCGGTCTTTCCAACGTCATGTCTGGTCAAGGAACTGGGACGTAGACAACTCGCCAGTCACAATCCTCAGGACTGCAACAAACTACACAGCTTTGAGAGAAATCATTGCACCGCCCAATGCCCCCGATCACTTTTAGTACCGCACGAGAATTCCTAGAATGCCAAAGGTCAACTACATTCAACTACAACCAACTACCGTTGACGTTTGTAAGGGCACAGCACAAACAGTAAATGCACCAACGCACAGCTTCTCAAAAGTCAAGAAGCTGCACAATCATTGGCATGCGAGGCAACGGCTGATCCGTCCACCATTGCATCAGCATTGACAATGATGCCTTACAGCGAGTGGATAGGCTGCTTCCTTGTTGCGGCCTGAACTGTCATCGAAATGTGTCCTCTGGCCAGGGCTCTGCAACCATGATGCTGGTGCAACCATCGATGTCGAATCCACCTTGGGCAGTCTTGAGGGGATGACCAACGCCAACGCACAGAAACCCAACACAAACAAACCCGTATAAAACGAAGTCACAATTAACACAATCAATTTGATTGAATGTATGTATGATATTGTATGATTATGTATATGTAAGTACGACGTACGTATGTGTGTATTACTGTATATACGGTCAGCAACTAGTGACTAACTAGTGTTCCTGCAGTGCGACCGTGCTTCTTGCTCAACTTAGATGAGGCAAATCTGAATGCTGTGGAAGATGAGGCAACAGATTACAGTATATAAATCAACATGGGGAGGTTTCCAGTTTTCGTGGTGCCCAAGTTCTGCCAATTCAACCAAGAAGCTTGTCTTTTGAAGACCCAAAAGTGCAAACAAGAGTCTACGAGTAGGAGCCTCACTCAGCATCAGTCTGGCACTTTGGGTGTTTCCTATAGAGGGCTTAGGTCCAGGTTCTAGAACAGTTGCACGTTGAACGTGGCATGATTCCAACAATCCGTGCTGCCAGTGGCCAGCAATCTTGACAAATCAGTTTCAAGTCATCCTTTGGAAGATAGTGTTGATACCTGGATACCGGATACCTGTGTGGACTGCTATGAATTGAATGACGCTGGATGAAACCTGCAAAGAGTCCCTGGGTCCACTCGCTACCATCTCCAAGCAGCCATTGTGATGCTTGAAGTTCGTCAAAGGCAGCAGTCAGTGGCTGGGAACGCCCTGTTCTTTTAATATGTTTGTTTAACCTGCGATCGGTATAGGCTACTTGTAGTGGCATCTGAGAAGCTGCCTCCTACCAGATTTGCATGATCAGCTTTTGCTTCAGCTGAGGGTTGCATAGTAGTTTCCAAAACTATTCAAGTAGGCCCTGTGCTAGTTGGATCGATGCACCAAAGAAAGAATCTGCCACGAATCTGCCACCCCACCCTGATAACCTACATTGAGCGGAATTGCAAGTGCACAAACTCATGATAGGACTGAAAGTTCAAGCATGCTACAGCTGCTAGATAGCCAACATCTGCTGGGTCATGATTCTCCGGTCTATCAGTGTGCCAAAATGGCTGCTTACTCTTGACTCTTGCATAAGCCCATCCACAGGCAGGAACCATAAGGCTGTTTGCCAAATGACTGAGTGCATTCAAGAACATTATTCTAGTAGCACGTGTCAATCTATCAACCACAAAGTACTTGCAAATGGCAAACTGTTTTTGCCGTCAAAAAGATCCAATCTGCCAGTCATTGGATCTGCCACTGTCTCCTTATGTCTCCATACTCCTTGAGTCAAATCAAGTGTAAACATTGGTGTGAGAAAAGGAAAGGGCTTGAATGTCCTTGACAGTTTGAAAACTAAGCCGGGCCATCCAACCGATTCAAAGAGGAAGAAGAAGACCTGCGAAGATGCCTTATTGGTGCAAACTGCTGAATTGATGCACATTATTGGGCCTACCATTGAATGCCATTTGAACGCAGAACAGTGTCTGAACATGTCTCAACACCTTCTCAAATAGCACTGCCCACAACTGAATTACTATGAAATCCCTTGCAACTCAGAATCTTCTGCTGAAAACTGGCTAGTACTATATTCTAATAATATATAATAATATTCTGATCTATTTTGACCTATTTTGATCTATTTTGACTGGTATGTGCTATTGACCATCAACTGTTGAGATATATTCTGTGTGTAGCACTGTGTCGTTGTCAAACTCCCTGCGCGCCAATGCCACGGTTCCATCTGCCTGGATGTTCGAAACAATGCGCAACAAACTGAATTCCTCAGGAGTCCTCAGGATAAAGACTGCAGAAGTGTTCAGACAAGTTTTGTTTCATACAGAAATGCTTTTGGTTTCTTCCGTGCTGAAACATGCAATGCGCCCAGCTGTGATCCTTGCACCTGGAAAGGGATCTTCACCTCCTTTCCGACGAGGCGGGCTTCATCCACTGTCTCGCCGTAGAGGGTCTGCACCAAACCGAACATATCTGAACACCAGAACGTTGGAAAATAATCTGCTTCTATCGACTTCTACCCAGGTGTTGCATGATCGGCCTATGCAAAGTGCTTGGCAACAAAGCGACCAATCGCTGTGGCATTTGTGGCAGTCCTCCGGTCGACCACGGATACCGACTTCCAATGGGATCAGCCTCACCTCAGGCGAGAATAGCATGGCATAGCGTGCTATGGTGTGGTCAAGTTCTCGAAAATCCGCGCTGTGCATCGCAGTGCCATACTGCGCCCAGCTCAGATTCAGGCAGGGCCACCTGGTGTTGGTTGGAATCCACCGCCCTTCTCTGGGCCAGGATCTCCTGTCCTGAGAAAATAGGTAGAGGGAGAGGACACCAGGTCAAAAGATGCTAAGTATAGAAATCAATATAGACTCATAGACAATAACATACGTATATACAGTATACACTATACATAATCACATATATATGTGTGCTGCGCAACTGGAAGCAGGTTGACTATCTCATCTGTGGGCAAGTGCGGCCTAGAGGGATCAGTGTCCATTGGTGTTGTATCATGTTCTAAGCACAGCCGGAACTAGCTAGGGATGCCAGCTGAATAATAAAGCCATCTGCACGCTGAATGGGCATCCTGAGCTGTGAAGGCTTGTGACTGAGGGAGGGTCAACATCATGCATCATAACAAATACGAGTACAATATAGTACAATAATATAAATAAGCTTGCAAATGCAGAGTTTGTCGAATAACAGGTCAGCAACGATCAGCCAGAAAGGATGAAACTGGTTTTCACCAACTCTCAAGACTCAGAAAGCCCCCATAGGCCCCACAGCCCCTCAATACACCAGAGCTCCAGGCCCGTCGTAAAAGCCCCGCTGCACGAGATCCACAAAATCTCCAGCCTCACCAATTCCATCCGACATCTTCATCATTCACCCGGGTTTCCCCTTTTGAAGTGCTCTTTGCACATGCTTCAGGCACAAACGAAACAACCCCCTAGATCCCCCTAGTATGTGTTTGTTCCAATTGCATCCCATTGCTGTAAAGCAAATCATCACAGCTGGGTACAGCTGCAACCCGCGGTGAATTCTCCGCGCCAGTCTGAGGCCATGTACTGACAAGGGGGAAGACCAGCCGTCTACGGTCAACTTAAACTTCGCCTGCAAGGACCCAGCAAGTTACAACAGAACTATAAGCACAAACATATTGAATCAATGGAATAACCAATCCAATCAACAAGCTCCGTTGAATACGGCCGGAGCCTTTCCAAACAATTCTACCGGGCAAATTGCATCAACACATATCAAAACATCATGGAAGGAATGGCCACCAGAGTGTAGAGCGGTAGAAAGGTCGTGTTGGCAGTTCCGAGGAGTGATGTAATCGGCATTTTCAATCCCACCGACATTTGAGCCCAGCAGCACAGGGTGCTGGCCTCGTTATACAACTCTGAGTCGAGAGAATACCTTGCAACTTGTGAGCAAAACTGAACACAAAACTCATTCCAAACAGCCGGTTTTACTATTTAGCTCTGGTAGAAACTGGGGTCATAATGTGTATAGGATATATATATATATATGCAAATAATACACACATATATATATATATATATATATATGATATGTATATATATATAAATTTATATCCATATAATATATTATAATATTATAATATATATAATAATATATATATAGTATAATTTATGTAATTAAATAATAAATAAATATATATATATATATATGTACTACGTGTGTGTGTGTATGCGTGTGCGCGTGCACGATACACATACATAAAAAATAATCTTACCAATACACGTGGTGCAGGCGTCTGTCTGACTAAATGCTGGGCTCAGAGTCCCCATACACCTGCCATACAGCACAAAAAAAATGTCCTGGGCGCACCATCACTGGAGATGATCTGAGGCTTCTGACACTTTTGTTCCTGCTTCAGGGCCACGTTTCACAGTGAACTCAATCACAGCACGACCTTGGCCAAGCCACAAACAGTTTTGTTTTATGATGCTTTATGCCATGCAAAGCCTTGAAGACCGAACGATATCCAACGGTCTTCAAATTTTCAAATCACAAGAACTGAAGAACTTTACAAGGGATCCTTCATTCTCTCTATGATTCTCCAAGTTCTATGTATCCTAGCATCAACAAGGCTTGATTCTTCAACCTTTAAACTTGGCTTCCCCAATCTGCCAGTGGTTCCAGCCCGTTCAATGCTTCTCACTGAGGACATGTCCATCCAGCCGGGGCAGATTGGCATATTCCGCCGGCACCTGCTGCACTGTGATTCGTTTGATGGTAGGACTATGTAGGAATGAAACATGCCATGGAAAACTGGGGCAAACCCAGGAGAGCATCCTGAGCGACGAAGCTTGCTCTGTCCACGCAACGCTCTGGGCCATGGGTACCATCCATTCATCCGCTGGGTCCTATTTTCTCCAAAAGGCTTCTTCTGCAACAGAGTCAACATGTTTGAGAAAGAATAGTTGTTCCAAGTTGGGCCACAAAAGACCGAATCACTGCTGCCGCTGTGGCAAGCTTCGCGATTCATATCCTCAGCGACTAGATAATGGCAAAAATTCTTCCCGAATTTGTCTGCTTTGAGCAGTTGACACTACGGAAGATATACACTACGGAAGATCAGCTTGTTTCAGGCACAGTTTGACTGAGCACTGAACTTTCTGATTCTGAGCGTATTGGCCACAAAACACAGCCCACTACACAGCTCAACATGGTGGGTTGCTCTTGCGGGTGGTCTGCCAAGCGCTTGGCAGTTGGTTGAGCAATGTTGAGCAATTTTGCAGTCTCCCAGCTACAACTGCTAAAAAACACACACCGCAAACTCTCTCTCTCTATCTATTTGAATCTATTTCTTAGCAAAAAAGCACCAAGACTCTTTCTATCTCTTTCTCACGTTTGTGGCATGCTTTGCAAACTCACCCACAAGTTTGCTGTACAGCAAAACAGGTCTCTGCCCAACACCACGTGATGCTGCCTCGACCTGGTGGCAAAAAATGGCAAAAAGGAAGGCCAAAACCGAGAAACCGAGAAACAGGTTTACCCTGCCAGTTGTGATCTCATGTGACCTCGGTATGCAAAATATCCCAAGGACTTTCTGTGGGCACCTCCCATGAGGTTGTTTGATGATGTCTTATGCGGTTTTAGCTTCCATGGCTTGGGTTCGAAACAAATGCAAGTACAAGCAAACACTGTGTTTCAAAATCTGAAGTTTAGGGCGGAGGGTTTCACCAGGAAGCCAAATGGGATTCATTTTGAGGAGCAAGGTTTTGCTCCCTCTGGAAATAGCTAGTTCAAAAAAATGACATCCTGCCACTCCGTTTGGGTCGACAGGCACAGCCAACGACTCGAACGCGGGCAAGACATACGTTGCAAATCTATACAATGAAAGTTTTGAAGCAGTTTATAGCAGCTTGGCATCTTTGTCTTCTGCTATCATCTCGCAATATTGTCCAACCACGCGCTGCTGAGGGTACATGCGAAACCCTGCAGCGGCCGCTTCGCATCAAGCACTTCAGATTTCAAGGTCTCCTTGGACATGTGCTTTCCTTAGGCATCAAATGCGCCATTGGTCGCCCGGCATCGGCCCCATGCTCAGCTAAGTGCGTGGCTATTTGCGCTATTTGGTTTGATCGCTATCAAATTCGCCGCCATAGATTCCACATTCTCATGAAATTTGCATCGACATTTCAATTGTATGAAGTATAGCCAAGCATCTCCGCATCTTCTGCCTCTGGCTCGTTTTCTTCTGGCACATCCACTTCACATGCCTAATTTTGCATGCAGCTAGCAGCTAAGTGACAGCAAAATTCTATTCCCCAGCACTGCTGAAAATCACAATGTATGGTTGTATAATTAGTGTTGTATCATGTTGTATAGTATTTGTTGTTGTATCATGTTGTATATGGTAACAGGTTGCAACATGTTGTAATGACATGTGATTCTACTCAGGCACTGGATCCTCTGCCAGGAGGGCATCGATATCTTCATGTGAGAAAATGCATGGCAGGATCTTGAAGCGGATGGGTACCAGGCTTACGACCTTGGCAACAAGACGAAAGCGAAGCTGGGCGGCCTGGATCAGTCTCCATGCAGGCATCAAAGCATCACATATCCTCAAACATCCTCAAACATCCTCAAACATCCTCAAACATCCTCAAACATCCTCAAACATCCTCAAACATCCTCAAATATCCTCAAATATCCTTAAATTCAAACATCATGAGATTATGCTCATGATCCAGAAAGTCCCACATCAAAGACTCAGAAGTCGGCGAAAATCGGAAAGCCGAGGCCAATATAGATATTACCTGTAGCTAGAGGGCGCCAGTGATTGAGGATCACTGCAACTGCCAGGACTGAACCAAACAAATCAGTAGATCAAAACCGCGAGGGACTGCCAGTCAACATCCCCACAAAACCAAGGAAAACAAAGGATTGCTGAACTGTGAGCTCTGCCGTGTTGCAAATCCAACACCCAACAACCAGCAGAATCTGAATTGCGGTGAATAGGAGAACGGTCTTCCGCGAGAGGTGGCTGTAGCCTGCAAAGGAGGTTGCAACAACAACTGGCCTCTGAAAGATCTGAAAGGAAAAATCGATGAGTTCCAAACAGCAAACAGCAAGCTGGCATCACTTGGACCCACTGTATGTATTGGGAAGGCAAGACTGTGCTTTCATTTTACCTCTCAGACTTGGGATCTACGGGATCTACACAGGTGCCCATCCTCCACGCATTGGTTCCTCTGGATCAGTGAAGAACAGCAAGATGCGTTCCTTGGTCACCCACAGATACCCTGCATCGGTCTCGCGTAAGGCGGCCGCAAAATGTCATTGTGAGTACAAGTCAGCCTTTCTCTCTTCAGGCAGGCAGGCGCACACACACACACTCACTCGCACTCACACGCAACGATAAACAATAATATATGACAATATGAATTAATATAATCATGTGCAACGTGTTTGAATTTGCATGACATGCTCTGCATTTGCAATATGAACGGCTAATACCTAGTATATAATTATATTTATCTATTAATTATCTAGGGGGTGAAGATCCAAAACTGATTTTTGCCAATAAATTTTATTTATACAGCAAATTAATTTGTAACCGATAATGAATGACCATGAAATATCGATTAGTGTCATGAGACACTATTGTGAAGCAGTTTCCAAAAATTATTGGGCATCTCCTGGCATTCTGAAAATAACTTAATTCTGGTCCATTTACTTTAGAAAAACATATCCATGTTAAAGCCTTGAAAATGCAAAGTTTCCCAAATAATTAGATGCCTTATTAAGCCCTTATTCGAAGGAAATTTAGAAGTCAAATTTCCGAGAACGTGGACAGATGAAAAGCAGAGGTGGGAAGAGTCAGAGAAGAGAAGAAACGACGAAAGAACACCAGGGAAGAAAAAGAGTCAGAAGACAGAAGATGCAGGGGCGCGAAAAGGTAGCAAAATGATTCGTGGCTCCGGAGGGTCGAAAAGTTGGCTCGCTAAAGCGGTGGGTGCGGAGCCATGTGGTCAGATGAAAGATTAAAGTTGCACGCCGGTGTGGCACGAAGCAGATTTCCAAGTCAAATTGCACAAAACACACCAGCGTCGGACCACTTTTGGAAGTTGAGATGTCGAAAAAGTGCACGCCGTTGTGGTGCGAAGCACATTCGGAATTCAAAAGTGTGAAAAACTGACGGGTCCGGAGCACTTTTGGAAGTTGAGATGTCGAAAAAAATGCGTGCCGTTGTGGCGCGAAGCACATTTCGAAGTCAAAATGTACAAAACACACCAGGTCCGGGCCACTTTTGGAAGTTGAGATGTCGAAAAAGTGCACGCCGTTGTAGCGCGAAGCGCATTTTTTGAAGTCACAATGTTAAGAGCACCCAATCATCGGACCACTTTTTGAAGGTTCAGATGTGGTTTTCCGTGGCAGGCGCCGGCGCAGGGGATTCTGCACCTTGCCCAAAAATTAGCAAAACGTGAGAATTTTGTAGAATTTCCGGGACATTTGCAGAGGATCTGCAAAGATGCAATTCACGTGGCAGGCGCAGTACACGAGACATGTTTATCAGGGATGTTAAGAGGTCAGGGCGCTGATTTCCTGCGAGAGGTTGCATTTTCGAGTATCAGATCTTCAGTTTTGGGAAGATGATTTTGCGTGGCAGGTGCAGCACTTCGTATGACCTGGCATCACTTGTGCGTGGCAGGCGCAGCACTTTACACAGATGGAGTGGAAAAATCGCAAAACGCATTGGCACGAGGCCGTCAGCTCTGCAATTTTCCATTGTTGAAGGAAATCTCGCAAAATTGTTTTGTTTTTGACGTTGCCAACTTCGAAAATTGAGGAAATCTCGCAGATAGATGGCAAGACAGATAGATGGATAGGTAGATAGAAGGATAAATAAGTAGACAGACAACTAGAAGGATAGATAGATGGATAAAGACATGAATAGACAGATAAGCAGATAGACAGGCAAATGGATGGATGGATAGATAGATAGAAAGATAGATGAATAGATAAATAGCTCGACGTTCCAATCACCTTTCAGTCCATCAGTGGATTTGCTTTGCCATCCGTGATTCACAACAACCCACCTCTCCTATAGGTTTTCCTATTCTTGAAACTTCTGCCACCGCCTTGCGCGGTACTACGGGTAAAAAACAGCACCCAAACACATTTTCAAGGGGGCCCCATGAGTGACCCAGATCGTCAATAATGTAATTGTTTCGATCGTACCCTATTGTGCACAAAAACTTTTGGGGTGAAAAAAACACAAAACATCACAAAACCTTTCATCCACCTTTCTTTGGGTAAAGCTGGTCCGTTTAGAAAGCCATGTTAAAGCCTTGAAAATGCAAGGTTTCCCAAATAATTAGATGTCTTATTAAACCCTTATTAAAAAAACAGCACCCAAACATATTTTCAAGGGGGTACCCCATGAGTGACCGAGATCCCCAATAATGTAATTGTTTCGATGGTACCCTATTGTGCTCAAGAACTTTTGGGGCCATGTGTTTTTTTTCATTTAAAAGGAAAACCAATCAAAAGTAGATTGATGTCAATTGAAAATTGAAATCCTTACTTAAGTTGACTATCCTCAAAATTGTTGAGGGGGGCCCCCTACACTAATCAGTATCCAACATCAATACAAATACTACTGTAATTAAATCTAATTAAATAGTAAGTTGAACCAGTTCAATCTGGCCTCTTGTCTTTTGACATGTTCCGATACCTCTGACCAACCAGTGCCAGCTGCCAAGGCTGCGCTTGCCATGGCTCCCAAAGTTGAGTTCCCAGAGCAGCCTTCAGCCCCACGAAGATCAGAGCACCAAAAACAGCGGTTTCGGGAAGCCTAGGTGCAGAAATGGGCAAAATAGGTACGGAGTCCGCAAACAAAGCCTTGAAGAAAAGAGCGCATGGTCTACGTGTCTTTCAAGTTGTCACGAGTTTGCAGAAGAGAGACTCGGTTTTGTGTGATATAGAGATTTAATGACAAAGTACCAGACCAATCAGTATACACCGTGGAACTCAGAAAAGAAAACTGGATAGACTTGGCAATCATCGGCAATCTATGGCTTGCCCGGAAACAATCAAAAACACATTCTCAGCAAAAATTGCTGTCCAATTTCAACCAAAGCTGCAAGCTCATCAGCCCAGGGAACAGTAAAGCGACAGCCATGAGCCTTGCGGATTCACTTGGCAGAGCAAGCAGGGTGTTGTTCATTGCGTTGACGGAGGGGTAACAAAACTAATTACACATTGTGTATCATTGTGTATTTTAGTTACGCAGCAAGATATGATGGAAGGGAAAAAAAGTTTGAAAATCGATTAATGTGTGAGCTGCCAAGAAACCCGTAGCCAATGAAAGGAGCAACTCGATTTTCGACAACGCCAATGGGCTTGTGATTCTTGTCCACTTGTGTCATGGCGTGAACAAACTGAGGTGAGTGCGGCAAAGAGCCTGTCACAAAGGGCAGCCCCCAAATAGGGCCAAGCAAGTTGAAGAGGGCCATACAAGCAAACGAAGAATGGAAGTAGGCGCCCTTCTTGATGCACATGTCAGGCTTCTGGCACATAATGCTGGAAATGTTCTGATCCAGGTAGAAGAACAGCACGATGGGGATTGCCGCCACTGCACCTGCCAGAATGCCTTCTGGAGGAATGTTGGTCAAGTCTGTGGTCCAAGGCCGAACTTCAGTGGTGGAAAATCCTGGCAGGACAAAGTGACAAACGGTTTCTTTTCCTCCCCCAGGGCATTGGCCGGATTAGCTTCAAAAATGGTTTGCAGCACTGATAGCCACGCTTGGGCAACGGCTAAAACCACTATGCCGATTCTGCGTCTTGCTCTGCCCTGCCTAGGCTTTCACTGGCAATAAAGTTCACCGAAAAAAAGTTTGCATCGAGGATTGCTGCGACAATGGCCAAAATAAAGATTGAAATCGTCAATGCCTTAGCTTCAAAGCTGACTCGGCACGCGCTAGAGCATGACAATCATTCAGCTTCCACCCACGAAGAAAACAAGGCAACGAAAAATACCAACTGGACCAAAAGCTCCCAAGCCATGCTGCATAATCTCCCAGCAGCCGTCTGATACAATAGGTTCCCCAGGCCGTATTGCCAATGTTGCTCAAATAGAGCGCCAGCAAGGTACATCCAACGGTCAAGTTCACGACCATGAGCCTCTGCTGACATTCCAGGACACTGTCTCAAACTTGGGAACACCCCTCTTCTATCCTTTTCCATCCTTTTCCGAAAGAGTTCAGAAAATGTTTGTGGAAGGGAAGGCCAGGGAAAACTGGAAGAATAATTGTAAAACCTTGAGGCTATGCAAATGGAGAAAGGCTTTCTGGCTTCAAGATTGGCAGTCTCAGTGCCCCAAAGCCGGATCATACCTTGGATCCCATCATTGATGTAGACCTTAGTTGCTTGATGATCATCATGATCTTGATATTCCGCTGTGAATTGGAAACTTCCTCGGCCAAGCCACACGTCACTTGAAATCCACTCTACCATCATCTACCATCTGTAGCCAGTCTGTAGCCTTTGATCTGGCTACCTGCAAGCCACTCAGAAGACACCCAGCTGAGTTCAGCTGGTGCGGATGTCTTGAGAAAATGGATTTGCCACGGGACTGTTCCGATGAACATTGCAAAAATGTTCTCCGTAAATGAGGTGACCTCGGAGGAGTGATGTCACAAAATTTCGAATCACTTGCCAAACAAAGACAGAGAGAGAGAGAGAGAGCAAAACAATGCCAAGTTCGGCAGGACAATGAGGCTGACATTCAATATGGATTTCTACAATGGACATGTTGAGGGAAAATTCTTGCAGGATCGGCGGGAGTTTGGGACTGACGATGACACCAGCAGAGAACAACTTAAGTCTGAGTTATGGCAAGCAGCGTACTTGATGTACACACTCAACTCGAAAGCAGCTACGAGGAACATGTAGAAGCCTTGGCAATCGGAAATACCTTTGGAATACCTTTGGATTTTGTTGGCCCTGCAGTTGGGGAAGTGGATTTTGGTCGGTTGACCAGCTGGCCAGGAAGCCATCACATCAGGGACTAGGTTTCAATAAATCTACTGTGACATATCACATAACTCACTAATATATATATATAATTATATATATATTTACACACCTTTAATTAGTAATATTATGATTATGTGTATATATATATATTGCGTATTCATAATTCTAGATCAAACATATTTCAACAAACATAATATGAGTGCGTGATAGTTTGTAATAGTGTGCATGTGTGATATACTGAAATGATCAGGCCTACCAACCTGCCTGCTTGCTCACAAATTCTGGAAATTTCTGGAACACATGTGAAACCAAAACAAAAATGTGACAATACGTGACAATCATGGACCTGTAGGTGGCCTACATCTCGCACATGCATAGCTCAAAAATAGTGCGATGCGACTGGTACAGAGGTTTCAGCAGCTGGGGCGTTCGTTGTGGAGAGCCCCAACAACTGAGCCTCAAACCAACAAAGATTCCTGTCCACGCCAGCAAGGGCCAAAATGGAAGAGAAAGCCATTCACTCCTGGAGGAGTCACCGGCAAAAATGGCATGCACTTCTGGTCAACCATGGTGAGCTGTTCATGCGACCAAACCACCTTGAACTCTTGAAGACATGGCATTCTGTGCTGAAAAGAAAGGGCTATGGGCTATGGCTATGGTTATTTTCTGCCAGGGGTCGTTTCATGAAGTTTCTCCAACAGCAAGGTTATGGGCCCTGTAGGTCGCAGCACCAGGAGCGGCTGTGTGCCAATCACTGAGTGCAACATCCCTGAAAAGCTGTTCATGATCAAGTATTCATTGATGCCAATCACCTTGCTTGCCGCAAGGGGGGCGGAAAAATAACAGGTTGGTTTTGGCTTCAGTTGGCAGGTCTGAGCTACTCCGGATGCCCCTTCTCATGTGTCTTGAGAGATGAGAACGAACACATAGAGACCAATTGCAATGAACATACCAGCGTAGTG
>Ga0126342_10014404_pt1 | contig 13969 bp, 17 predicted proteins | sample Cyp1metagenome_FD_92528 | JGI IMG/M metagenome (GOLD analysis project Ga0126342, IMG submission 92528) | Coral microbial communities from Lord Howe Island, Old Settlement Bay, Australia - Cyphastrea 1 metagenome | ecosystem: Host-associated > Invertebrates > Cnidaria > Coral ...
ATGGTGTTTCAAGATTTGGGCATGACTTAGGCATGAGTTTCTTGAAACAGCGATTCCATGGTGATTTACTAGCAAGTTTTGACCCAGGCATGAGTTAGGCATGAGTTTGTCGTTTGACTGTAGCCCTTGGTTTATGAATGCAGGGTTGACATTGGAATTTACTGTGTGGGATACCTTCAGATATGGTTTATACAGTATACATGTTTATTCTCAAGTTGCTATATAAGTTAAGTGGATACACATCCAAGTGAGGCGCGGATAGACGTATTGGTACACCAATTGTGGTGGATTGGTGAAGGGGATGGGGTAAAACCAATCTTTAAGCATCAAATGTAGAGTAGGAAGTTATAGACCCATCGAATGTTGGGATTCAACCATTGTTTGTCATCGATGAAAGGTATATTGACCCAGCCAGCTTAGCTAAATTTTCACTTGCAGTGCATGGTAACCAAGATTGGCCATGAGAAATTCTCAATTGATTCTTCATTCCATCAATTCCATCTCACCCAAACACCAAGAAGAACAACTGCTTGAGGCCGGATTTTACTTTTCCATCTTAGAAATAATCACGTAAGAGCAGTGGCTGCTAAACCCCTGTTGGTTGATGATTATATATAGGGGATTATACTACCCAATACCAAGCTAAACCAACCAGGATTACCCTCTGGTAATTTAACATAGCTATTGAAAATACCCCATTTATAGTTGATTTACCTATTCAAAATGGTGATTTTCTATAGTTATGTTAGTTTACCAGAGGGTAAATGGAATGATACAGGGATTTTGAACACTGCTCACGGTGATATTCCCCTCACATCACCCCTGCCTGCCGGCATTTTCGGGAGCGGCTGAGAATTTTCGGGCAATGAAACTGCTGGTTGAACGGTAATCTACCACGTTGAATGGTGATTGAACTGGGGATATCATGGGATAACAGAAAATGTGAAATGTGGTATCCCCTGCTAAACTAACATAGCTACTGAAAATGGCCATTTATAGCGAGTTTTCCCATTAATAGCATGGTGATTTTCCAGTTCGTTATGTAAACGTTTACCAGGCCGGGTATCTAATGGGGATATACTGGTGGCTACTTCGTCATGGTAATGTTAGCCATTGGTGTATGTTCCCATTGCTTTCTATATCTACCATAAACCCAAACAGTGGATGTGAACGTTGGCTTATAAACCATAGGAAGTATAGATATATCTAGCATAAACCATCGTGAAATTGGAGTTTTATAAAAACGCACCAACGACTCGCGTTCACAAAAATCAGCTATAAATCCTATGAAAAACCCACATTTTGCTATGGGCTAATGGGCGTTTTAGCCTGATGAGTTTTCCGAATCCTGCTGAAGAATGATCCATGGTAAATTTTATGGTAAACCCTGCAGATTCTTCAACTAGACGATGGCCCGAGAGCGTAGGCTTGGAGCAAGGTCTTCTGTTGTTAGTATCAAGACAATATATTAAAGATGTATTATAGGCAGACGAGAAGAATAGTATCAAGACCATATATATATATATATTACAAGACAACAAAAACTCTCAAACTGAGCATAGGATAAAAGCTACTGTATCTGGATAGTAGGATTCCAGGATATATATATAGGATCCTATGATGATCCTACTATCCATTTATACAAATTTATTATGTAGGATTTATCTGGATAGTAGGATATATATATATATGGATATAGAAATGGTTAGAAAATCCATTATATATATATATATTCATAATAGAATGGATATATCCATATATTATCTATATTATCATTATGGATATATATTATATCTATATAATTAGATGGTTTCAAAATAGGGAATGATCCCCGTTTCACGGCGAAACATCTCCAGGTCTTCAGTTGTGGAGGTTTCTTTTCATCCCATCAGATACCCTCTGGTAAACATTTACATAACTATGGCAAAATCACCATTTTTCATGGGTAAATCAACGAACTAAATGACAATTTTCAATAGCTATTTTGACATAACCAGAGGGTATCCCAATCCCAGCAATGAAAAATCACCTTTCATTGGGAAATCATCCTATCTTTTTTTCAGATATCTACTCATCGAAAAAGGATCTATCCCATTCAAACGGGGATCTTTCTTTAGATCCCATTTTAAGTCCCCGTTTGAATAGGCAATTCATCGAACTAAATGGGCCATCTACACCATAACCATGAACAATTCCTGGAGTGTCAATATCACCGTCTTTTTTTAATATCGCATTTAATCCCCATTATTTTTCCATTAAACCACCATTTCTGATGCTACATAAGTGTACGGGTTTCCCCATAGACGTCTCCCTTGGAGTTGTAGATCACAGCTGCCTGCATCACAAAACAGGCAAGGCTTCATGCGACAGGCGCGTAATTTTGACACGGTGGGAAGTGGGAAGACGAGCAGGCCAGATGAGGATGTATACATATATTTGTATATAATTGTATATATATATATATTTATATTTATATGATTATATTATACATATATACATATATATATATATACACATAACACACACACACATATATATATATACACATACACGTTATATGCATAGAATGATTCTCCGTCCAAACAGGAAGTAAGGCGCCATGTTTTTGCGTTTGGCACTGGGTGTCACGGTCACGCTCCGTCAGGAGATCTCTGGACGTTGCATTGGTGCAGAGAGCTGCGAAAACGGGGCCGCGATCACCAGCCAGGTGGGATACCACCAGGCCGCATCTGAGGATAACTATAGGGATATCCTATAGTTATCTAAGAATCTATAGGGATATATTATCAATAACTAAGGGGATATCTCTACAATGGGATCTCATGGGATAAGTATATGGGATTATATTCATGTGATGTATTTTTTTGGGATATCCCATAGTATACTCCATCTGATTTACCCTCTGGTGAACTAACATAGCAATTGAAAATGGCCATTTGTAGTGGATTTTCCCATTAAAAATGGGGATTTTCCATTGCTATGTTAGTTCACCAGAGGGTATATATAATGGGATTTAATGGGAGTGGGATAACCATGAGATTTATAATGTGCAGACTGTCCAGACCAGAGGGATCCAACCTTTGTTGGATCCCAGGTGCTCCGGTTAGAAACAGTTTTTTTTGGGTGAGAAAAAACGTCGTATCCTATAGCTACTTGGTGGTTCATCCCACTTATTAAGTAGGTTATAACCTTGGTTATAAATGGGATGTTTGTAGGGTTAATCCACTTACAACTGGGGTGAACTAACCTACTTACTAAGTGGGATGAACCACCAAGTAGGAGAGGTTAGTCCCCCCTAGTTAGTACCTATAGTATCCCATCTCCCATAAAAACATATAAAAACCGAGTTATTGTAGTTGTAAACCACGTTAGCTAAGAAACTGGGTCACCACCTTTGTAGAATACCATGGTAACTGGAGTTGGGCGAGTTGGATGATACCCTTCTGTAAACATTTACATAGATGTGAAAAAACACATAGTCATAGTAGTGGGACTTTAAATGGGTATAACAGAACTCTAACAATGTGTATATAATACTAATACTAATAATAATAATGATAAAAAACATAGTAATAATAATATATAGTTTTTTCTCCTCCGTGATAGATAATAATAATTATACAATACAATGGGATACATATTACTGTGAGGTAACCAGGTAAAAATAGGTTCTAGCGGTCCTAACCATTGTTGGGGATGCATTGGAGGTCAAACTAATTATAACCATGCTGAAACCAACTTCCATTGCCATGTTTGTTGGGGTATACATGGATACACACCCTACATCTATGGTTATACCTCTTCTTGGTTTACTTATACCGGGAACTGCACTTTTCCAAGTGCCCCAAAAAATTGGATGGTCTGTAGGAAATTCACCCAATGCCACAGTCACCCTGCCCAAGTTTGAGCTGAAATGGGGTACCCTCTGGTAAACGTTTACATAGCTATTGAAAATGGCCCAGTCGAAATAGTGGATTTTCCCATCAATAGCATGGTGAATTTCCAGTTCGTTATGTAAAGGTTTACTTTTCCCATCAATAGCATGGTGATTTTCCATAGTTTTTTGTATGTTTACCAGGCCGGGTATACCTTATATGAATGGGATGAGGTATATCAAATGACCCTCAGTCATGGTTGATTCATGGGATTGTTTATTACTGGACTTACCACATCACAAAAACTAAGGAAATTGCTGACCTGTGTATTTTGGGCCTGAAAAACATTGACCTACACATATAGTAACCCTAAATGTAAAGAAACGTGTTTTTTGAGGGTGGAATAGATGGTTGCCGACTTTCCCCCACCAGAATTTCCCAGATGTTTCCAGCTTTGACGCATCTATTTGGCAGGGGTTGCGATAGACCCTCTGGTGAACTAACATAGCTATGGAAAATCACCATTTATAGTGGATTTTCCCATTAAAAATGGTGATTTTCCATAGCAAACTGTTAGTTCACTTGCGATATACCCAAACATCTTTGGGTGATCTGAAATCCAGAAAGGAGTGTCTTTACTTCGACAGCAACAGCCTTCAACGTTGGAGCGTGAATGAGCTGCTTGGCGAGTCGAGTAGACTCTCTGGTAACCCGTTAGATATGGAATCTTTGGACAACAATGATGGGCTTATAATGGGATATAATGGGGATATAATGGGGATATAATGGATATAATGGGGATATAGTGATATAGGGATATAATGGGGATATAATGGATATAATCTCTTAACCAACAACAATGAAGATATAGGGATATAATTGGGATATAATGGGCTATAATAGGATTTGCCCCTCTGAGTTTGCTACCGAAAATCACCATTTTTTTAATATCCTGTCGGTAAATCATCGAACGAAATGGGCCTTTTTTTTACCATCGCAACCAGTTCAATTCCCACAGTTTTTTTTTTAATTTTTCATCCTTGCCGGTGTTGGGTTGATTCTATCCCAGACTTTTTGGGAGGGAAATTTGCGGTTGAGGGACATGTTGCATTTCAGAAATTGGACCTCCGCCTTTCAAACCTGTCCAACTAGAACGATGTGGCACATAGTCATGGTAATCCCCATTCTGTGAATCCATTGATGTAATGTTTCTCTTCCAGACTTTCTTCCGAAAGCCTTGGTGGAAGGGGGTGTTCCACTTTCAAGAGCACATGGTCACATTTAGAAAAAAGGCAAAACATGGCCAGATTTTCGCCCAAGTTGGATAAGATGATTTCTCCTGGGAAATTTTTTACAGTTCGCCATGGAAAGCCATCATTTTTTCAGAGGTGAACCATCCCTTTCTATGGGTCTTTTCCCATAGCCATGTAACAAATTACCTGAGGGTACCATTGATCAGGCATCAAACACTTCTGATACGCCAAGCCGATTGGTTGAACTTGTTACCCTCCAATTCACACATCGATTTTCCCCGGGGATTCCCTCAGTTCAGGTGCAAACTGGAGATGTTTCACCAGTTTTCAGTTTGGGAAACCGGATGTTTCTACATCTATCTTAGTTTACTGGAGGGTATTGCACAGTATGCCTGGCAGATCAATAAGTGAACATTTTTTCAGGAGAGGTTCTTTCTGTAAGCGACCACTTTGCGAAACACATGTGTCCCAACAAAAATCCAAGAAACCAGGCGGTAGTAAGGTCATTTAGCATGTGCCATGGATTATTTCACGATGAAATCCCCGTTTCTTTATGCAGGTATATCCAACTATTTCTACGAGGTGAGGCCCCCCATAAGTTAGTTTTTAAACCCAATAGCTGTAGTTATATCCCCAAAGCCACTAGTTATATTCCCTATAAACCCCACTCAACCATGCTATGTGCGTCAACTTAGCTACCTCGGGTGCCTCACCTTGTATCTATTTCTAAGATAATCCAAGCGCAAATTCCTGCCGGTAATATGCGTTGCAGTAAGCCACTTAAAGATAGTTAATACGATTTTACTAGTATTTTAAGAGTGGACCTTACCTTTCCATTTTGTTTTTTTTTGGTGTTGCTATGTGCTCGCATCAGCCGCAGCAAATCGATTCTTTGTGCCATTTCTGCGCGGCTTTTGATCAGGCTGGGTATGATTCAAAGCTTGGGCTGCCCTGGCATGCACGGGGGCCCAGGGGGCCACGCGGCTGTGTGAAAGTTGCCTTTGGATGGGGATCTACTAGGCAATCAAAGATGGCTTGCTGGAACAAGGACATTTTTTGCTGGAATGTTACATCTACATATAAATATCTAAGAGCTGATATCGAATATCTAATACCTACAGATATCCATATTATGATATATACATATATAGATACTGTAGATACATAGATAGATAGAGAGAAAGATGAGTACTGTAGGTAGACAGATAGGTCCAATCCCAATCTCAACCCTAATAAACCTCTGAATCCAAATCTATCTAATACCCATAGCTATCTTCCCATACGCTGGTTTTATTGCTTTGTATTGGCTAGCATCTAGCAACTATGTGTTAGTGACCAGTAGCTATGATAACCAAGAAAACATCCACAAACATCAGTACTATAATAACATCTATGAAATAGATATGATAGAAAGCTAGGGCAGCTAGGAGTAGATTCGATTAGCTAGTTAGTCAGATAGATAGGTAGACATGTCCAATTCTAATCCAACCCAATATCTTTATCTAGAAGTATAGATGTATCATAACTTATGCCAATCATAACTGCAGATATAGTACCCGCCAAAAACATAGAAATATTGTTTGTCACCGTTTTCGGATCAGATTTTACTTTTCTATCTTCTTGGGGGCTGCTATATACTACAACATTTTATAAGATATACTGTATTATCACACGCAGTCTACAACAGTCTGTAAGTACAACTACAACTGTAGATATATCAGAACTATAGATATACTAATAGCTAATCTAATCCAAATCTAATGTCTATATCTAATATCTATCATATGCATTTATTTGCCCATATCCATTGATCCATATCCCACATCCTCTCATGGATATATCATATATATATATGATGATGACAAGATAAATACATAGAGGGAACACCATATCCAGTGTTTATCATAGCCACTATATCTAGATCTACACCTAAGATATTATTTTTTTAAGATGTTTTATGCCACACATTCTGCATATAGGGGAATATAGCTATATCATAACTACATAGATGCTAACCCCAAAAAAGAAAAACACTTGACTAGAGATATACTACAATTATATATATACACATAGATACTGCATACCTCTCTGCAGCTCTGTAATATCAATATCCACTAAAACCATTTTCATATACAACGATAGAAAAGTAACTATAGATCATACAACACACACACATGTATATATATATATATAATATACACACCCTCTGGTAATTTAACATAGCTGTTGAAACTAGCCATAGAAATAGTTGATTTAGCCTTTAAAAGTACTGATTTTGCGTAGCTATGTAAACGTTTACCAGAGGGTATACCCTTTGGTAAACGTTTACATAACTATAGAAAGATCCACCATTTTATAGCTGGGTAAATCAACTATTTCTATGGGCCACTTATAACATAGCTATGTCAAAAATTAGCACAGGGTAGCCCGATTTTGCCTACTACCATTGGTGACATCCTTGTGCTAGGGAAAATCCCCAGAGGGTATATAACATATAGATCTGTCATAGCTACATGGCACCTCCCCAGGTGCATCTCGCCCGTGGGTGAGACACCTGTGACCTGGACTGCTCAAGTGGTGGTCATGAAGACCCTTGGAGAAGCGCAGGGCGCAGGGCCTTTTTTTGGGAAAAGCTGGGAAAAAGGTGGGGAAAACCTGGAGAAACTGCTGGAAAAAGGTAGGACATCATTTTCTTGCCTGAGAAATTTATTGGATTACGGGATGTTCTTTGCAGGAACCCCCCCAATATTTCATGGTAAAAACACCATGGTTACCGTTTTTTTGATTTTTCCCAACAAAACCAATACAATGAGAAATGGGGGAAGATCCACATTTTTTGTTTTTGGGAAAATGTGAAACATCAACTGTTTGGATCAAAGACATTTGAGCGTGTCAAATTTTTCAGAGGAACATGTGGAGAAATTCAATTTTGTTGGGGAAAATCTGCGAAGATACTTCTTATTTTTTTGTGAAAGATGGGGAAATTTGCATAGTTTGCCTTGATCTATGCCTAGTGAAATTCCCAGTGGTATGGCCGGAACTTCGGACATTTCTCTGGTTGGTGGTGACTGGAACCATGGAATTTTATGACTTCCCATTCAGTTGGGAATTTCATCATCCCAACTGACGAACACTCCATCATTTTTCAGAGGGGTAGGTTGAAACCACCAAGCAGATATATTGGATTATCTTCATTTACCAATTCACCACATGTAAATTTCGGATATGCCCATGACATATCCCCAAGCAGTTCTAGATGTGGTGGAATTCAGAACATTCACAGGAAGCCACCATGGATTCAAGGCGCCATGAATTCCCACCAAACTCTGGAGGATCATACCAGTACCTGGAGGAAGTAGGGTCACAGGATGGTGCCCCGTTCGTGAGCTGTGAAAACGCGACAAGTTGACGGTTAGCTAACTTGGTAGACATTCGATTGGGTTTATGGTAGATATATCATGATATATCTATATTTACTATGGCAAATCAGCATTTTTCAGTTCGGTGAAATCAACGATTTCGACTGGGCCATTTTCTATACGAAAAAAACGATGGCTTTTGTTCACCAAAACCACATCACTTGGGGGGCACCATCCCAGTTATCCACGGGATCATCCAAGATGCGACACACCCAGGGCCTGCAACGACACTGCGGACACGTCGCTCAGTTGCAGCCGAACTTCACTGGGGATCAATCAATGGGATCCCATAGCCATGGTATAAGTGGCCCTAATCGAAATAGATGGTTTACCGAAGTGAAAACTGGGCGGATTTTCCATGGCAAACTGTTAGTCATAACCAGAGGCTATATGGTAATTATATATCCCAGATGCGAAACATGGTGCTGGAATATGCACACCTACATTTACCCCAAAAATCACCCAAATGTAGGTAAATATTGCAGCACCATGGAGCTTCTGGGTATGGGATCTTATGGGATTTAATGGGATTTGATGGAATTTCAATGGAATTTCAATGGGATGTTATTGGGCATCAATCAATCTAGGTAAATTTCATCACGACCGAACCCTGTTCTCCCGAGCCCTGGAATCATGGTTAGATTGCGGGGAATCATCCCCTTTTATGGCCGCAAGATTCAGGGTAGTGACATATTATTTCATGTACCCAGATCAATGAGATCTGATGGAATTTCAATGGGATTTCAATGGGATTTCAATGGGATCTGGCTAAATTATAACGACCGAACCCTGTTCTCCCTCACTGGAATCATGGTTAGATTGCGGGGAATCATCCCCTTTTATGGCCGCAAGTTTCAGGTTAGTGAATTATTAATTTCAGATACCCAGATGGGATCTTATTGAAAAATGGGCGCTTATGGGATCGAATTTTCGGCTCAAATTGAAAGGATCACCGGGACCATCCCATCACGGCTATGGCCAGAGTTCGTTGGCAGTTTTGTTCGTCACTTTTTGTCACTCCATGGAATGATCCCCGCCATGACCATGAAAAAGCCACTGGTTCCTACAGGATGGTGCCCCCGTATTTTAGTGATGTGGTTTCGTTGGTTAACATTTCACCCCATGAAAACTCGTTCGTTATATATATCTACCATAAACCATAGATTTCAACCACTTTTTGTTCGGCGTTTCGGTTCACGCGAACTCGTTTACGGGGGCCCCATCCTGTAGGGCTTCTTTTCTGCAGCTGTTTTGGTCAAAAATCCATGGCGCGTTCGGCCCCACTGCGGGTGCTGTTCCATGTGGCTCCGGCGGAGCCCTATGCGCTGCGATTTCAGGTTGGGCATTGAGGTGAGCAGTGCTCAAAACCCCTGGCAGGGTCAATGAACGGGGTTTCTTAAGTATACCCTCTGGTTATGTCAACATAGCTATTGAAAATGGCCATTTATAGTGGATTTTCCCATTGAAAATGGTGATTTTCCATAGTTATGTTAGTTTACCAGAGGGTAACCATCAACAATGGGGAAACTGGGAAACTTAACCATCAACAATAGTTTTTTTTTTTTAATGGGATTCAGAACATGGGGATATGGGATTAACATTGCCATGGTATAGATGGCCCTAATCGAAATAGATGGTTTACCTGGGTTTACCGTTTCTAAAAATGGTGATTTTCCATGGTTATGTTAAATAACCAGCTGATTTGATGGGCAGAAACTAATCCTTTGGTCTTTTGGTATGGGACTATCTACGTTCACCAGCTAAGATTGTTTCATTTTTTGCAGGGTATCTGGCTGATTGGCACTGTACATCCAATATATTGGGGGTTGTATGAATCATAATTCATAATCCATGATTTAAATCCTAAGTTGGGGGTTGAACACGGACCAACTTGAAGTGATGGAATGGCATGATGAGTGGTGTTTGTTTGTTTTCCATCACGAATCAACAACATATATTTTCCTGTGCATTCACGGTTTGATGATCGTTTGTTGGGCAACTGGGACATGCAATTTCAGAGCATGGACCATTGCAGAGAGGGATGATCTAACTTTGGTTTCAAGTTTGGTTTCATGAAAGCCACTGCAGTAGATTGATGAAACACGCAGGACAATCAAACAAACCGGATATGCATGTTATGTTCACCGTGCCAGCAGTCTTTGTAGGGGAGCAAAACACTGCCTAACCTGAAGAAAATCGAAAACGGATTTCTCACTTCTAGATTCTAGATGAGTTGCTCCGATGGTACAAGGGTGAGCCAATTAAGTGAGAATTCGAGTCACATAGATACGTCCCCCTAATTCTGATATATTTTGGACTGCTCAAGTTGGTAAAGGCTGCTAAGTTGCCTGGTAAAGTTGACAATTCATTTGCATCCCCGAAATCGAACGCTTGAAATTGAAAATCACCAAACACATTGGGCCTTTAAAATTCGACCCATCCCCCATTTGCTGTTTAACATCGCAACTTTCGCCAAGTCTTATGGGTGAAAAACCATAGCCTGATAGGTGAACAACCCATAGTTTTGGTTCTTTATGTTGTTTCCTCAATTTTTTGGAACGTTTTTTGATGACGTCCCGATTCTTGATGGTTTTTGGATGTTCTCTGCATTTCTTCCCAGTGCCAAAAATTCCCCATTCCCCCCCACCACCGATTGCGGCATGGCTCAGGAACGATTGCATCGCATCCTGCCAGCTGATGCGGAGCTGCAGCTGGGCTTGACACTGTCGGAGTTCAGTCCCAAGTTCGTGCAGTCTGCGGAGGCGGAAGAGAGGACTCAGAATTGATGGTGGGATACAAGGAACTAGTGAACGGATGGGGATTTTATCATGGGTTAATGGTGGTTTAATGGGGTTTAACCAACAAAATGGTGATTTTAATGGGATGTACCCTCTGGTAAACTAACAGTTTGCTATTGAAAATGGCCATAGAAATAGTGAGTTTTCCCATTCATAGCATGGTGATTTTCCCATCAGTTACGTGAACGTTTACCAGAGGGTAGTGAATGGATGGGGATTTCTTGACGTGCGTTCTGAGTTGTTCAAGTTGGTTAATCACTGTGGATGGAGAAATCCGAAGCACCAGTTAAAACGGTGGTTTTTACATCCCATTATTTTGTTTGGCTTTCTACCATCCTGTTGGTGGTGCATCCACAGAAACGTGAATGGATCTATGGGGATTTCTGAGGGCATCAATAGGGGGACGACTAACATGACGCCTGACCATCAACAGGGATGTTGCATGATTCGACAGGTCAATCTCTGAGATGGGTAGAAACTAATCCAAAATAGTCTTTTGGTATGGGCCGGGATTATATACGTTCACCAGATAAGTTTTTTTTTTTTTTTTTCGGGGGGCAGGGTATCTAAGATTGGCACTGTAATTTTTGCAACCCCCCCAACAAAGATAGATAACAGAGAAATATATGATATATAAACATAATCTGATGTTTATCAAGTTGAATCTCAGAACTTCTTGGGAATAATGATTCGGATAAAACTAGTCACTAGGGCGTGCTATGCTCATGGAATATTAATTGGGATTTCAATGGGATGTGGATATGGCCAAAAAAAATGAATTTGGGTGATAGCAACGCGGGACATTCTACTTTCCGGGAACCACCAGGCGCAAGCTATGGCAATGGATGGGTTGTAGCCTGGGATGAGAATGGGATGGCTGGTCGCCGAACACTTCCGTGGCTCAAGAGTCCCCGAACTAAATTCAGAGGTTTCTAGCTGGGAAAATTATCTATGAATGATGGGTTTTGGTGGGTTGGTGGGTTATGAAAATTGGGTATACCGGTATACCCCTATAAATGGGATGATGCATTTCAATATGCCCCCCTGTCATGGTTCATTGATGGATTGCTCTTGGGTTTACGCCATTGATTGTCACAACATTACCTGCAAGGTGGTGCCCCAGTGAGCTGTGAAAACGCTAAGTTGGTGAGTTCATAACTCCAATTTCACGATGGTTTATGGTAGATATATCTATACTATTCTATACTATTCCTATAGTTTATAAACCAACGAAACCACATCACTGGGGGGCACCACCTTGTGGCTTAGTGTTACCCTCTGGCCATCAAACTTGGATGGAAATTCCGTGAAAATCGCCGGGAAAATCATCGAAGTCAATGGGAACACATCCAGCAAACCATGTTCGATTTTTGGTTTGTGAATGATATTGTGATTTAGCCAGTTTTTTTGCAGTCAGAAATGACAGAAACTGGGGATTTTCCCTGGCACAAGGATGTCACCAATGGTAGTAGGCAAAACTGGGCTACCCTGTGCTAATTTTTGACATAGCTATTGAAAATGGCACAGTCGAAATAGTGGATTTACCCAGCTAGAAAATGGTGATTTTCCATAGTTATGTAAACGTTTGCCAGAGGGTAATTTGAAAATCAAAATTAGATGAGTATGCTGCTGTTTATGATTATTCGCATCATTTATTACTATTGTTACCTTTATTGTGGTCATTACTAGTGTTGTGATATTATAATTGTTATTCTCTAGGATTGTGATTCATGATGTACTCACATTTTGCGGCCAGTGATATTTATTTTTCGTTAAATTCGCTAGATGAGGATGTGGCTATTTGTATGTTTCATCATTTTTACCTTTACTTCATTATGCATATGTATATGTGTATATATTTATCATATTAGTATCGTCATATTTTTCTGTTTAGCATTATCATCAAGATTACTAGTACTCCTATAATTGATGTGCAGGTAATAATATTGTCACTATTGCAATTAGTGTCCAGCCAAGGATGCGAACTGTGACGCGAGTTCAACTTAGTGGATATGTGCGACGTGTCTCATTATATATAGTGTATTATATATATATATATATTGTGTATATACAATATAAACATGTATTTGTCCATGAACGCACACACACACACATATATATATATATGTATATAAATATGCATAAACAATCTAGGAGCAAGTTGGCTGGATCTAAAATGGTGGAATTCTGAGCTACAGCTGGTGATTGATATTGGTCATCAGCAGGATCTACCCTCTGGTAAACTAACATAGCTATTGAAAATGGCCATTTATAGTGGATTTTCCCATAAAAAATGGTGGATCTTCCCATAGTTAGGTTAATTTACCAGAGGGTATCCCATAGGCCTGCTATATTTGTTGCGTTTTCAAAGTCAGCCGTAGAGGTGCTGCTACTGTCGCCCTACATTGGCGGAGACACGGTGAAGAAACTCGGAAGAAAAAGCACTGGTGATTTTTTTTGAGCTATGCAACCACCTGCCAGAGGCTACCCTTCAAAATATGGCTGGTTGGTGGTTTGGAACAAGCCGTGGGCTCTACACCTACCAGCAGGTGCGGCCGTGCCCTGCTGATCGTAGAGCGTTTCGTTCACCGTGTTGTGCCATGGATCGTCATGGATCTTGCTGA
>Ga0126342_10014405_pt1 | contig 13969 bp, 14 predicted proteins | sample Cyp1metagenome_FD_92528 | JGI IMG/M metagenome (GOLD analysis project Ga0126342, IMG submission 92528) | Coral microbial communities from Lord Howe Island, Old Settlement Bay, Australia - Cyphastrea 1 metagenome | ecosystem: Host-associated > Invertebrates > Cnidaria > Coral ...
CCCCCCCCCCCCCCCTCCTCCATACTCTGCCCGCCCTTCCCCCCTTTTGCCCCCATGAAGTCTGTTTTGGGGTTCTGTGTGGGGGGGGTTTTTTTTTTTTTTTTAATCTTGCCTTTCCTTTGCTTAAAAAACCTGGCGAGAGACGATTGCTGCATTGGGGGGTTCTCGCTTACTGGACCCAATAGATATTGCAACCCTACAACAGCCCTGCTAGCTTTCGTACCCCCCCTGGCCTCAAGTGGCATTGAACCAGAAAGCGATGGGTTGTAAGGATGATGCGGCCCTGGCGAGCTTCAAAAAGAGCCACCAACTCGGACTTGAAATCTTCGAACGGTTCATAAACGTTGAATGTTTTTTTGGGATGTTTTACTACACCTGTCATGGCATGGAACTCTTTGGGCCTGAGGCATAAACGTGCTGCTTTCCATCCAGAATGGGACTAAGATGCCCGAAGAGGAGGAAGGATGTCAAGACGGGCCTGAAGGGCGTAAGTCTGAAGTGTCTTGGCCCGTCTTAGCCCACCTTAGCCCATCTTAGAGGCTGCATGAAAGCTGCGCCACGCCACGGGTTACGGCCGTTATGGCCCGACATTTCAGCCTTGGTCTAAGGGAGTCAGTGACGCCGAAGAGGCCGAAGCGCAGCCGCAAGGGACGCAATCCGACAAGGTCAGTAGCGTTTGGTGAACGTTGGTGAAATGGTGAATGTGCAGCGGGAATTGATCAAAGTCCGTTTGAATATCTTGAAATATCTTTGGATTTCTTTTGGAGATCGATCTTTTTTCTTTTTGTGGACATGTACTGTAGAAAATATTATCTATCTTTGCATATCTTTGCATTGTGTTGGTTGGTCGATCCATGCCGCCCATTGTGCAAGTGGAAGTAATTCGAACCGAGTTCGATCCGCTAGATGTCTTACCTAGGGAGCTCCACCTACCATTCAAGAAAAGCACACTCGCACAGTAAATATGTAAATGTGCATAGTGCATACATTTGCGATCTAATGTCATGTCATGTCATGTCATGTCATGTTATGTCATGTCATGTATTGATGCACAGTGTTGTGATCAAGACCATTCTTGCCTTTGTAAAGTGCAAAAGGTAGGAAACCATCCTAAGATAGAGTCAGACTGCCAAGATCAAGTGTCCAGACACGGTGCTGGTGTCCAGTTGCTCACAAAGATTTGGTGCGCAACGCCTTGTTGTCAATGTCACCCATTGGGTGGATGATCAATTCTTTTGGTGTTGGACTCTATCACGAAACCAGCGTCGCATGCATGGTTTGCCTGATTGCCGACCTTGCATGGGGGTGTATTGCTTGTGCAAGCTTGGACGATTGCAGTGGCTACTGTACTACTTTGTACATGTGTCAAGGCGTCAAACTCATTCAAATTCGTTGAACCTGAAGACATCCACACCGCTGAATGAATCCATCTGTTTCCCGGACCAGAGGATTTGCGACCTGGTTCTGTGACACTCAAATCATTGCTCTTCAGAACTGCCCGGCTGATGACTTGCACCATCGGTTGACATGACTTCACTAGAAAGTGTTGGTGTCCTCCTTCTTTGCGCAAGCATAGGGAAGGGGGTGTTTTGGACGACCCCAACTTAAGTATCTTAAGTAGTGTCATCACCTGTGCACGTGACCAAGTATCCCCTTACCCAGCGTCAACTTCCCATAGCACTTGTTCATCGGTCCTATGCGGCAGCTTTTTATGTTGGCAGTCTTGGCCCTGGTGGGATGTGTGCGCACCTTGCTATCCCTGTACGGGGGTGCATTGAAATCATAGCCATAGAGAATGACCACCTAGAATTGCACGAAATTGCACGAAATTGCACGAATGTTTGGTGAATTTTTGAACTGTGCTTTCATTGCTGCACCTTAAAATGTTGATGTTTGGTGGACCGAATCGCCCTTTTGTCATTCGTCGGGCTCAGCGCCACTCTGTGTCAGGACTTGGACTGGGCAGAGCGCTCCACGGAATGGGGCGATTTTGCTACCCGATCCTTTGATCCACGAATGGTGGAACTTCCAACAGCAGTGTGTCTCGGCTGCGCGTGGAAGCCGGGTCTCAAGGTTCCCCCTCAAATGGAAGCCGGGTCTCTGTGGAGAAAGCGCTTCTAAGGCGAAGGCGTTCATCACGGGGGGAGTTGTATCTTGGCGAAGCATAGCTGCTGTTGTGATCTTTCAAGAGACATATCGAGCGGCATGAGTTACAGTACCGCGTTCCGAGGATGAGAAAGATAGACTTTTCCTCCTGTTTTGTCCGGGACTCATGCTTAAGTTGAGCGTCCTTGCTGGTTCTCATTGAAGGTGACTCTGCATTGAGCATGATTCAGAATCATGGTTTCTGTTCAATGCGGAAAGCATTCTTCCTGTGCAATGTCGCTCTTGGTGCCTGATACGGCACAGCCATGAAAAGGCCCCCAACGAACGCACCCTGAGATCGGATACCGGTTGTTGAATCATTTGGGCATTGGCCAAACTTAGCACCAATCCAAAATGAATACTGTAAGTAATGGTTTATTTTGAATTATTTAGAATATCAACCATGCATAACTGCATAACCATGCCAATTTGTTGAATCATTGGTTATGCTATGGCTTTATATTTGAACAGCAAAAAGACCAGCGTGACCCAGCCACCTTCGCCCAGTGCAGATGCGAATCAAGGTCTCGGTGATTAGCTATTCAAAGGATTCCAGCGGCAAGCCTGGTCTGGACATCGAGTCTGAGTTTCTCGGAACATGTCCGTTTCGTTCAAAAAGCCAGGTGTTGTCAATTCATGGGGCGTGTAAGCATCATTGAATTGGGGTTTAGTCAATCTTGAGTTGTCAGTAGCACTAGAATGTCACCTTACTTGGGAAAATGATCCTCACAGGCCAAGATTTATGAGGGGTGAACGCCACCAAATGTCATCATCTGATGAATCATTGGTTCAATGAGTTTGGCCCTGTATGTATGTATGGCACATTGTTTTGGGTTGAGGGCTTCATAAGGGTGTGCTTGGACTGGAGACCTCAAACACAACCAGATGTGAGCCTTGGAAATATATCATAATATCATATATCCTTATGATCCCGCAAGAATACGGACAGGCATCGGTTGATGGGCCTCCAATTCTTCCATTGAACGCTAAGCAACTTTGCGGCTTTAGGTCGTTGTTCATTGTTTTCGAGCTTGGCAAGGAATCTTTGGAGGCCAGAATTCGACACCGAAAAATTGCCATATGGGGATAGTGGTGAGACCAACCATGGATATAGGAGACCAACCATGAGGGACCAGTCGGGGAGGTCTGTTTGCACCAATTTGCTGGCAGGATCGACTGATCCGATATGGGGAGAAGGGGCGGCAGCTTACTGTGGACGAACACCGTTCGCTGCAGTGCCTTGCAGGAAAAGTACATATTTATGTTCAGATGTTTTAAGTAAAGGATGAAGTGTGAGCTTTTGCAGTCTTAGAACACTCTCTGGACATTCACTGATTTCTAAAGATGATCGAGATGAATTTATGATTCATTCAATGACTCCTTATAGATGCGCTGAGCTTCAGCAGACACAGCAAACAGTTTTGGAACTCAAATCATCATAGTCATAGCATGTCATAGTCATGAGTCATGATGTCGAAATCAGGTGGGCCCTGATTTCGATTGAAACTTGGCTGATTTCTGCAGGTAGCCTTTCTGATTCTTTTCTTGGCATTTGGATGCATTTTGATCCTTCATATTTTTTTGTGCCGAGGTCTTTGGGCTACATACAATGGGGTAGCTTCGACAAAATACTGACAATGCTGACACCCTTGATCCACTGTGGGTGTTCACGCGCTGATGTGTGCAGCTGCCTTAGGTATGTGCACTTGGACATTAAGCCAGCCAACATTGTTTGCTTTGAGATTGAGCACACAAAGGAGCAGGGTCATGACCAGAGCAGCGGCATGATGTTGTAGCATTGGATTGCTTGTTGTTGTGGAGTGTTTTGATTTGCAAGGAGCAGTGGAAGCTAATAGATTTGGACGGTGCGCTGTGCACTGGAACTGCGGTGGCGCTGAGCGAAGCTTGCTCAGCATTCATCATTTGTGCTGCTCATCGTGTGGCAGTTGATCCTTCGCACTCAAGTTGTGAAGCGTTTGATCCATTTTGATCCCATGTGATATCACCACCCATCACAACCATTGAATACATCTCCAATCTGTCAACCAAGTAGAAACGGGACCAAACTTCCCGAATAGCTAAAAAGATCTCAAAAGTACATTATATAGTGCGGAGGAAGTTGTGGCAACAATGCAGTACCTGTCTCAAGCTCAGCCACAAGATTGTTGCCTTTCATTCTATATCTTTTCTGGGTATGTACGTGTCATATACATGCATTTATAAGATGTTATAGGTAGATATATGTTTGAATCACAGTCACAGTGATGGTCGATTCATGTTGATTCTCCACTTCTGGGGTGTCCCTTGGCCTTGGCCATTCGATTTTCAGGTCACCGGAGCTTGCCAGTACCTTCCTAGCGATGCAGGCACCCGCCAGAGATAGGTTTGGACGGCCCCAGCGGCGAAGCGATGATCAGCCTGAAGAGGCAGTCAAGGCAGGGCGGAGCCAGAGGATGGACTTGGCAACGTCCGTGGCAACTGAGTCAAGTGAGTCAGACGTGTCGATCTTGTGTCGATCACTTCTACCCTGCTCTCAGCTCTCTCGGCTGATGGACATCTGGAGTGTTGGGATGTGTGCCATGGAGGCAGGTGGCAGGAAATTTGCTGAGATGCTTCCATGACTGTGTCAAAGAGCGTTCATCTTAAAAGAATATACGGCTGCTGCTTCATGCATGATCTTGAATGGCGAATTCATTTCCCAGAGTTTTTCTGGCTGCTTTGCACTGTGATATTGGACCAAGGCTGTTTGCCTACTCTGCACTGCAGAGACATGAAAAGATGTGCAGAAATGATTCATGCAAGCAACTGCAAATAGGAAATGCGTGGATAATTGATCAGGCTGAAAAACACACATTTGCCCAGCAATTTTGTGCCATGGCTGAGATGGCTGAGGAGGGTTTTGTTGATGTCTCCAAGGAGCAGGATGGTGGCTTGCTGAAAAAGATCTTGGTGGAAGGAAAGGGCGAGGACACGCCCAGCCCTGGCAGCTCAGTTGATGTGCACTACGTGGGAACCTTGCATTCGGATGGAAGCAAATTTGATTCCTCCCGAGACCGTCCTGGAACCTTCAAGTTTGAGGTTGGAGTTGGCCAGGTCATCAAAGGTTGGGATCAGGGCATTCTCACCATGAAGCGTGGTGAGAAGTGCATCCTCCGTTGTCGTTCCGACTACGCCTACGGGCAGAACGGCAGCCCTCCCAAGATCCCTGGCGATGCCACGCTGAATTTTGAGGTGGAGCTCTTCGATTGGAAGGAGAAGGTCAAGACCCCGGCCGAAATGACGCCTGAGGAGAGGCGTGACCATGCGACCAAAATGAAAGAGGCAGGAACCGAGGCCTTCAAGCAAGGCGATTTTGCGACGGCTGTGAATCGCTGAGGATGGTGTGGAATACATCACCTTTGATCCGGACTCCGATGATGGTCATGGTCACAGCCATGGTGGCATGCCATGCTCAGGACATGGTGATGCTGCAGACAAGACTGAACCAGTTGAGCTCAGTGAGGCTGACAAGCAATTAGCCCTTGCCTTGTTGAACAACTGTGCCATGGCCCGGCTGAAGAACAAAGACCCAGATGCTGCCAAGTTTGATTGCACCAAGGCATTGCAATATGATCCCAAGAACATCAAAGCAACTTTTCGACGGGCCCAGGCAGAATTTGATCTCCACAACTTCAAGGCTTGCCAAGAGGATGTGGCGAGGACATTGGAGTTAGACCCTTCCAACAAAGATGCAGAGGCTTTGAAGCGGAAGGCCGCTGATGCTGAGAAGAAGGAGAAGAAGCAGGAGAAAGCCATGTACTCAAAGATGTTCGGATGAACACTGGCTGGGCTGTACAAGAAAAAAAGGTGTAGTTCATCCACAGATCATCCACTGCTGTCAAAGCTGGGTTGAGAAGGGGTCCGATTTGTTTCAGTTGTTTCAAGTAGTTTCATGTTGTTTTCAAGTTCCGATGGATCCCATGGCAGGCCATTTTTGGTGTCCCAATCCTAAAGCCATGGCGGCTTGGCAGCATTGGATGCTACTGAGTCTCGCTCAGTGGGTGAACCTCCAAGGTACGATGAGTGGCTGGCAGAAACAGGCGCCGGAGGGTGGTCAACGGAGGCTTCGTAACGCTTAGGAAGGTAGAAAACTTATGAAAACTTGGCTTATTCCAGTACAAGAGCCCGAGATCCATTGAATCCATCGATATTGACATTACTGTCAAGGTCCACAAAAAAAAATGTCCTAAGTCTCTATAGGCGGGTTTCTAAGATTTTCTAGCATCACGTGATTGGGATTACAAGAGAGGTATGTGTGATTTGATCTTCCTCCTTTTCAGGAACAGTGGAAGCAACATCCATGCTCCGTTGGTTTGGCTGCAGGCAGCGAAGACAAATTCCTGAAGTGGCTGGCGAACACCAAAGAGGTGGTTATCACAGGACCATTTCCAACGAAAGCAATGATGACTCTGCCAGACTCAAGAGGATTCAGACCGAAGCGTCTTGAACAGAGGAGATATTCGCGATGCTCTTCGGGAAATAGATGAGGATCTTAGATTGCACTTGGACTGAGGCAACTTGAGCCGTGCTTTCTACAGTGGTTCAAAATCCCTCGACATTCCTTCCCTTTGAATGGCTCACCGCAGTTGACCAACATCTTTTGGAACGGGATGAAACCACCGTGACCAACCAATTATTTGATTGCAAGATCTTTATACACCCCAGTCATTGTAGCTTTTTTGGTTGGTTTATCTTCTAACCTATCTCCAGTTAGATCGGGATCAAACATGGGTCACAACTGCCTAGCAAATGGCGCATTTCTGGGATCTGAAACCATCCATATTAAGAATTTGGTTGAAATCGCCATTCTATACCACTACAGAAAAGATGGACATACCAGCCACCGTTGCCACGATCCCAACATGCTGAGGACATGTGTAGTCTGCTGGAAGGCATGTTGGAGAAGGACAAAGAGCGGAATATGGGTTCGTCATGATTGGTCAATAATGGTCCATATATTGACCATATTTACCATTATTGACCAATCATGACGAATTGTTGTCCATAAATTGCCCAGAATGGTCATGATTTACCTCCTTGTTCGGGCAATTTACGGGGAGATGAACTCTGGGATTCTGCAGATTCCCAGAAGGGAATCTTTGCTGGGTAACCGATGGCACAATGCTGAACACCGTGGTTGTTTTTGCTCCCCATGATTTTCCCTAAAAGCGACCCCAATGAAAAGCTGGCAACGTGAAATCCCATGGAGATGATCATACTGTTGAGCTTGAGAATTTTCAGTTTCCATGCACTGGTAATCTTTTCACAGCAGAATCTTGGATGGACAACGGGGATATGGGCAAACTGGAAGAAACAACCAGCAAGTATGGAGATCTTGAACAACAAACAAAGGAGTTTCAGTTCCAAACGCAGAATAATACCCACAGGTTATTGGACATGAGTCAGGAGGTTTTTTTTTCTCCGATTTGCAGAGTATTGATACATGACAATACAAAACCAAATCTTCATCAATTTATGGACTATTTCAACTGAATGGCACAAAGGTCTTTCCGTCTCATGAGGTCTTCTGAGTAGTGATTGTGGCCCCAACTACCGCCACGGAAGGTAAGTGCATCGCCAGTCCTGTTTTTTTTTTTTGTTTTGCTAGCGCTGCAGGACCCAGAAAAGAGGTTCAGCATCATCGAATGTGTGAACCACATGTTTTTCCAGAAGATCCGCAATACACATTTAGAGGACACCAAATGGCAGCTGCAATCAGTTGATGTCAGTTGTCAACTGAAATGGTGCCAACCTGGTTGCCTGGCCAATGGCTTTTCCTGTTCAGGATCTTGCTGGAATTCTCCAAGCATCGCAACTTGGATGGAATGGGGGCGCGCCTGCAAACTCTTCATTTTCGTGGGATGCCTGATCATGCATCGATCACGCATTCATCACGCATTGACATCCAAGGGATTTTGGCAACATTGAAGAAGGAGACGAAGACGAGGACTCCTTGCCGATGAATCTTGACAAGTGTCTTGCATTATCTCCCTCGTTGGATCCAAATGACGTTTGGTCAACGTTGTAACTTTGACTGTGCCTTTGCTTCTTGTGTCAGGGTATCCAGTCGAGTGCTCACAACAACGTGCACGATACTCACCATGGCATAGACGATCTTTGGACACAGCCAAAGAACTGAACATGATACAGACAGTTGCATAATGTTACATACCAGTATTTGAAAACGTACGTGTACACAAGAGAATTGTTTTCCCCTTTATATAAACATGACCAATCAATGGAAGATTCCATTGACCCTTTGTGACCCCTTGATGGTGGAACACCTCTGCGAGACCTGAGGTCACCGAACTCGCACAAAAGTCCCAAATCGAAGTCTGAGACACTTCCGATGACCTTCGAGAATCCTGAGGTGCGAGAAGCACGGAGAGCCTCAAGGGCTTGCACAGTCATGTAACCAATGTAGGGGCTCAGCTTGCCATGGCATTTTTCGGTGAAAGGACCCAAAGACCAAAATCTGAGAAACTTTGACAGCATCTGAAAATCTTCATTTCCTTTTTTAGTGCAAATTGAGTTGTGAAATGATGTGAAATGTTTGAAATGATTTGAAATGCTGTGGCTTCCGCGGTGCTTTCAGCACGAATGCCCGTTCTTCATCCATTGCTTTGGGAAAGCCCCTTCCTCACACGGAGAACTCTGCGCTGCGTGCAGTATGATAAATCTGCAGGGCTAGGACCTTGCCTTAGGCCAGGTCAACGTTTGAATCAACGCTGCGTGCGTGGCAAGGCCCAGGTTTGTACAAACATCAAATCATGTTCAATCCCATCCGTCTAATATTGGATAACCAAACGAAACCCTCTAGTAATTCATTTTGGAGTCCCTTATATATCGGAGTCCCCTTTTGGGAGTCCCTTTTTGGGCATTTGGTATTATAGTAGGGGACGGGGATTACAAGCCGAGTTGCTTTGTGGCTTTGCCCGGAACGCACAATACATGTAAGTTGACCAGCCAGGAAGAGCAGTTCTTTTTGGTATGGTGGTTTCGATCCTCCATGGGATCCAATCAGAATAGATCAGTTGAGGCTCCGGAATCGCTGCCAAAATCTCTGATCATGGAGGCTTCGACCATCCAAATCCAAAGTCTTTGCTGAAAGGGACAGGGCCCCTGAGCTACTTGACTGGACACCAGCTTTGCTGCTGGAAAGACCAGATGGTCTGGGTATGTCTGGGTCGTAGCAGGTCAGGTGGACTCTGGACCTTTCCGATTTCAAGAGGAGTATGCAGATTTGCATGTCCCTTTCTTGATTTTCGCTCATTTGGCCCCGCATTCTAGATCATTCTAGCACATCGGTCTTTCAAGTTCATAATCTCTAGTATCCCAAAGGGATCTCTAGTTCTAGAGAGAACGTGGGCTGCTGATTGACCGAAAAAGATGGCTTTACTTGGACAGCGTATTCGCAAGTGTGTCATATTTGATTTGCAATTTGGACCTTGCTCTGTTTGCTATGTCCGATCTGCCATGTTGTTCTGTGACACGCTTGAAGGCTTCACGACTCAAGCCGGAAACTAGTATATACCTCCAACTGGTTGCCTGCTAAAATATCTATCCGAAAATCACACTCTCAGTGTTGGGTTCTCAGCGGATGGGGTGTTTATGTTTGGAACGCTGTCCCAGATTAACAATGGTAAACAATAGATATAAAATGATATAAACATCGAAAATCAGTGGAAAAGCAATGGTTTCCCATTCGACTTTCCTCGTTAGTTTGCTGAGGTGATTCATGCGGTGTATTTGACTTTCCACTGTCGAACCCCCAGAGATGGCCGGCATTGATCTAAAGCAGAGCGCATGTTTTCTCCAAAATCCATGCCATGTCCTCTCATACTCAAACTTGGCGACACTTCCCCATGTAGATCCATGTAAGTTGTAAAATATCATGATGTACATAGGTGTGTACACTCCTCCATGCTGTACACTTGGTCCTGTCTTTTGTATTTCAGTTCTATTTGCATTTTGGCTCAAGTAAAAGGTGCAGCTGCGTATTAGTTGCCCTTGCATATCAACATTGAAACGGTTTCCTTTGAGAGGTTGTGGGATCCCTTTTTCAACAATGTATAGCCATTTATAGATGACTGTTTCATCTGTTATAGAGATTTCAAAAGGGACCACATGAAGGAATTGCCTGTGATGTCAAGTGGAGACTTTTTGGGGATCCAGTTCACCAGCGAGCGTTGAGGAGTCGCAGATTTATGTGACTAAGGAACAATGGTGGCAAGAACAAAACCTTTTACCATCGAGGTCTTGGGAATGGAGGGCTTCGTGTGCCGCTTGAGACCATGAGACCACATTGTCGAATTTTCTCGTATTTCTTGGGCGGTTTCACTCTAAACACATTTCAAAACTGTAGGACACCAAAATCATGGAGTATAGACAGTATAGAATCAAGACATCCTCAAGTGATCTTGAGACTCTTAAGTGTCAAGCCGGTGCACCCTGCAGGCTTTAAACGGCCTAGTCTTCTTGCTGTTTCTGCTGTGCCTTCCATTTTGCTTCCAGGTTGGGAGCTCGGTTGGGACAGTTCTGTGCTGCTGACTGCAGATGGGTTCAACACGAAATCTGCAGAGGTCATGCCACCAAATGGTGTACACGAGGCTGGAACAGACAGAGTGAGAAAACCTTTCAGAGATTTTCGGAGTCTCGTTTAGAATGAGTTTTCCAGAAGATTCATGGAATATTCACGGATGAACGGTATATTGATATGTATACTGCAACATTTGCTGATCATGAGCGATTAATACATGTCATTATTACAGTATTACCCTCTGGTAAACGTTTACATAACTATGGGAAAATCACCATTTTTCATGGGACAACTCACTATTTTCATGGCCATTTTCAATAGCTATGTTGGTTTACCCACTGTAAATGGGACTGGCTGCACTGTCCTGGCTGTTTCAGGTCGCACTGTTGGAGCGTCCAGAGTTGACCTGCGGCGAATTCACAGGGCGGGGGTTCTTTCCATGGTTTTTTTTTCGATGGAAATAACACCATTGCCATCCTTTAACCATGGGCATCACAAAGCATCACAAAGCATTTACTGATTTTTGGTGGGTTTTGATGATGTTTTGATGATGTTTTGATGATGTCTGGTGAATCTGGGATGAAAAAATGATGGATGATCTGGGATGATCTGGGATTGCTTTGGCAGGCTTGAATTTGAAACGAAGGCAGCGCCTGTCCGTTGTCTGGGATAAAAAATGGGATACTGAAAAGAGATGTCAAAAAGACAGCCATGGAAAAACATTAATTTGTCAAGCAGTCAAGCATGGTTTATTGAATCGTTTTTCCATATTTTTTTCAAGATTTTATTTGCGAATGGAGTCATTACCGTACTCATTCATTCGGTTTGCTCATTCGCTCAGTCATCCACTCACTCGTCTAGACGCAGTTTGTTGAGCTTCTCCTGAAACAGTCGCCAGGCAAGTACAGATGCTCAACGTTGCACAGAAACAGACAGGCACAGCAAAGCTTTGGTCAGCAATTTTTGCCCTATTGACCTTTTGTTGACACAAATTCCTGGAGAACTGTCTGCAGGATCTCGCTTGTGTGCCAAGCCCAGTTTGACTGCCAGTTGTACCAGGACTATACCAGAACTAAGTGGACGGCGCTTTTTTAAGTGCCATTCCCTGCGCGTTCGATGAGGTCTTTCCTGGTTGCCCTAATTGGTGGCGGAGTCTTCAGCTTGGATGCCTTTGAGGCCACCGATGTGATGTTTTCTTCAACTATCCATGGTGGGATTTATATCATTTTACATCTGTAAATGGGGAATGTCATTTTGTGAATTTCTTCTCTCCTTTTTAACTCACCATGCCAGGCGTTTCCGATGCTGTGAGCGCTGCCAAGGTATTGGACTGGAAACCATTCCAATGCCAAAATGGTGAACCTGAAGTAATGTATTAAATTGTGGACCGGCGCATTGCCTGATTGCAGACAAAGAATGATTAATACCAGGAGGCCTTGGATATCGCCACTATCCACAAACAGACTTTTTTCATGTGTCTATCGGATTTCATTTTCCAAGACTATCTGTGGCTTAGCTGCAATACTGGCCACACAACACGCATGGTATCTTGCAATACATTCATCGATTGTTTTGCCAAGATGCACGCCTGAACAGAGCGTGTTTGTACTGTAGCCAGTGTGTGACCCTTTGTGGCTCCAAAAAAGGCTGCGGATCAGTCTATCCCATAATGGGTTCCAAACTGTCAAAACTTCACAGGTGGTTCCAGACTCTACATGCTAATTGATAGCCGATTTGGCACTGACACCTTTTAGAATTCCGTTTGGCCGTGCGAGAATTCTATATTTCATGCTTTTCATGTTAGAATGCCAAGAGTGACCAGGGTCAAGGAGCTTGTAGGAATCTTCACTTCGTTTGCATCATCATGTTCTCTCATGGCTTCACAATCCAAAAAGAACATCATGGTGGTTTGATGTGCACTGGCAAAAAACAGTTTAGCTCACGACCCCTCGGCCAGGGCAAAACCAACAGCTTTTGACGGAAAAAAACTTATCGCATGTCTGGATGAAGGCGACCAGACGAAAATGAAGACAAAGGGTGGACAGGCATAGGGATGTCCTACAGCCAAGATGGCAGCAAAAACAAAAACCCAAAACCATCAACCAGGGAAAGACCCTGCAAAGTGCACTGAACACAAGCATGGGGAGAAGAGCGCCCGTCGAGGCCTCATGTGCTTTGAAATTGGCCGTCCTCGAGCTTACCCTGGACACTCTGCCCAACACCAAAATTGCAAAACAGGCAGGAGATTCTGGAACAGTCTTGTCGCTCTGCAAGAATGCTGAGCAAGCCAACCAGCCCCGCACACACACACACAGCACTTGTGTACGTCCCTTTGGCTGCAGTTGCCATGTGACTCCTGAATTTGTCCTTGCATTACCACTCTACAATTCAGTTCCGTGCAGAAGTTATAAACATCGAAAGGTAAGCAAATACAAGCTCTGCAAAAAATGCGCTAGTCGACACTGCGCAGAAAACAGGACAGCACTGCGCAAAGACGGGACACCATGCCTGACTCGAGGGGACGTGTGGGGAGAGGATTGGGAATCATGGAACGTAGCACTTTTGGCTCTTCGCTCTCAACTAGAAAACCATGATAAGCAAAATTGAACTTATAGCTCAGAGCTTTCTTTTGAAGCGGGGCTGTTGAGCTCGGAATTGTCACACCCAACTTTTCCATAAAATCTTTTGACTCTTGACTGCTGCCATGTCGCGCTTCAGCATGGCTGTGGTGGCACTGGTGTGGTTCCTTCCTGTGACCCACGCAAATACCGTTCTTCCGTTTGACGATGAATGTGTGTCTGCAGAGTGCGCCTTGAATGCATTGCAAGCACGCGCACTGGCAGTGTCAGGCCCCTCAAAGCAGAATGCATCAGATTCCACCATCCCTGGATTGCTGGATCCCGACATCTCCGATGTTTTGCCCGACCCGGACGGAGACTCGTCTGAAAGTGGTCCAGATGAAGAGGTTTCAGATCCATCCGGATCCGGACTTTGCAGCGGAGAAGCATATGACAGATCAAAGGAAGGATGTTGTGCCGGCACTTTGTATGACCGAATTTCGGAAGGATGCTGCAATGGAGATATTTATGATGTGGAGCATGAAGATTGTTGCGGAGGAAAGGAGTCATATGACACCCGAACTCAGGGTTGCTGCAATGATGAACAGGTCTTCGACTTGGGTCAGGAATATTTGGTCTTTGGATTGCAATGCTTGGCGCCGGTGGAGCCACAAGAAGACAAGATCCC
>Ga0126342_10014406_pt1 | contig 13968 bp, 12 predicted proteins | sample Cyp1metagenome_FD_92528 | JGI IMG/M metagenome (GOLD analysis project Ga0126342, IMG submission 92528) | Coral microbial communities from Lord Howe Island, Old Settlement Bay, Australia - Cyphastrea 1 metagenome | ecosystem: Host-associated > Invertebrates > Cnidaria > Coral ...
AATGTAAGGAGGGCCACGACACCTTTAGGCTTTATATGTTCCTGCACTTCATGTAAGAAGAGCCACGACACCTTTAGGGTTTATATGTTGTTGCACTTAATGTAAGGAGGGCCACGACACCTTCAGGGATTATTTGTTGTTGCACTTAATATAGGAAGGGCCACGACACCATCAGGGTTTATATGCCGTTACACTTAATGTAAGAAGAGTCACAGCGCCTTTGGGGTTTATATATGTTTATCTGTTGTTGCACTTAATGTAAGAAGAACCACGACACCTTTGGGGTTTTATATGTTGTTGCACTTAATGTAAGAAGAGCTACGACACCTTTAGGGTTTTTATGTTGTTGAACTTAATGTAAGGAGGGCCACGACACCTTTAGGGCTTATATGTTGTTGCATTTAATGTAAGAAGGGCCACGACACCTTTAGGGTTTATATGTTGTTACACTAGTGTAAGAAGAGCCACGACACCTTTAGGGTTTGTATGTTGTTGCACTTAATGTAAGAAGAGCCACGACACCTTTAGGGTTTGTATGTTGTTGCACTTAATGTAAGAAGAACCACGACACCTTTAGGGTTTATATGTTGTTACACTTGATGTAAGAAGGGCCACGGCGCCTTTAGGGTTTATATGTTGTTGCACTGACTGTAAGAAGGGCCACGACACCTTTAGGCTATATATGTTCCTGCACTTTATGTAAGAAGAGTCACGGCACCTTTAGGGTTTATATGTTGTTGCACTTAATGTAATAAGAGCCACGGCACCTTTAGGGTTTGTATGTTGTTGCACTTAATGTAAGGAGAGCCACGACACCTTCAGGGTTGGTATGGTTTTGCACTTAATATAGGAAGGGCCACGACACGCTTGCCATGGAAACGGATGCACAGGTTTTGCCTGCTTAGATGAAAAATACGTAGTCAATACTGCGCCTGCCTACACCCCCAACCACACCAATCAAAACCGAGCAGCAACATCGTCATCATCCGTCACCCTGCCTTTTCCTGTCGCCTTTTATTCTGCCTTCCTTTTTCCAATGTAAATTGCTGTCTTCGAGTGATCCCCACCTTGGACATCCTATCTGACATACAATATTGTCGCATTCTATCTGACATTCCAATGAGCATTCGAACTGACATATACTATTGCATTCTGTCATACCCCATACGAAGAGAATGAACGAGACACAAAGAGCACAGTTGCTTTTAGATACGCCGTGAAAAGTTAAAGGAGACACGCCCTGCACAGTTTCACTGTGGCACGCCGTAATCCTGACTCTTGCGCTGAGCCTGAAAAACACAGTTGGGATGTATCCACTTTACGCCTCAAGCAAGACCAAATTTACGCCCCAAGCGAGCCAAAATTTACGCCCTAAGCGAACCCCCGCCCGTCTCCAAACCAGTGGATCCCGAAACCAGTGGTCCAAACCAGTGGATCGACAACCAGTGGATTGGTTTATTGGGTCAGGAATTGTGTTGAGGATGTGTTTTCCCGTTGTGCTTTTTTGATCTCCTGTTCTGTCCATTTCCCTTGCTGCAACTGTGGAAGGTAAAACGCTTTTAACACTGGAACTGAGAAGTGTAACAAGTTTTCCTGTGCAGATTAGCATGGCCACCTGCTAGGATGACACACTTAGCATGGCTTGCGCAAGGACGATCTCCCAGCCAGTGAACCTCCAAACCGGTAGATCTCCAAACCAGTGGATCCCCACGCCGTGGATCTCCAACCCAGTGGATCTCCAAACCCGTGGATCTCCACACCTCGCACCTGGTGCGCACCAGTCCTGGTCTTCGGATTGCAGCTGCAAACAAACAATGCATTGTTGCTTGATCTTCCTATGTATATGACTGTTACCCTCCAGTAATTTAACATACAGTAGCCATAGGACATGGATGAAAAAGGCTCATTTATGGATGAATTACCTATGTGTCCCCATTGAGCATGATGATTTCTCACAGGTATGTCAAATATAATCATGCTGGTAGGGATCCATAGGGTACATGCTATTACAACCGCATCCATCTGTGTTCAAACACGTTTTGGACATCCTACCGCCCAGCCCCACTAGCCCCACTCGATATCGTCGATATTCCCAGGTTTCTCCTGCAGTCCAGAGCAATGATGCGGTGTCGGTCACAGCCAACGAGCATGGGATATTTGGGATGTTTCTGCAAGGTCCCCATATCACCTAGGACCAAAAAGCGATGCTGGCTGCAGCTGGACCTGCTGGCTGCAAAAATCAAAAGGTGAAACCATCCAGTTTTTCGGAAGTCACTGTGGCTCCAGGCTCAACTCGGCCGGCAAAGGATTCCCCAGTGCCTCGGCCACAGAAATGGCTGGGAGATAAGCGGAATCCCAGGAGATATGCGAAAAAATCGATTGAAATCCCCAATAAGCAGTCCTAACACACACGCACACACACACATATATATATATATATTATATATATATATATATATATTATATCCAAACACTGTCTGAGAAGGTACTTAACCCTCCAAATTATACCCCAGTCCCACTTCCTAAGAAGGTACGGCTGGATCATGCTGGATCCATAGGGATATATATTATATCAAATAATGGGATGACTTGCCATCACGGCCATTTCATTCCTAACATCACAAGCACGAATAGCTGAGTAGCCAATACCTACCCCCCAACCATGCCATACTCAAAGGCCTAAGAGCTAGTATCCTAATCCGAGCGCAAAAAAAATGAAGAAAGGATAACAACGGAAAAACACACCCAACATAGTCAACGCTTTCAGTTTGCTAGCTTCTCTTTTGTTCCATATTAACATATATTAACTACCACCCTTAAAAATAGGACTTAGGTCAAATTCAACAGCATTTGAGTAGGATTTTCCCCAATCTGGAGAAATTCCCTATGGCCCTTTACCAAACACTTGCGTTCAGTCGCTCCGGTGAGGCCCTCACTTTGAAGTGCATCATCGACCCGGCCATCTCCCCGGGATGCGATGATGCGATGGCGGTGTCCAGCCAAGATGTTTCCATAGCAATGGTTATAGGCCCCCGTGAAATCGATAGCGTTCAGTTGGGGTTCACATACCTCCAATGTCACGAACTGGTTTATGGTACGCAAATAACATCTTATAACTGTTTATGGTACGCAAATCACGAACTAGTGACATTGGAGTTATGTGAACCCCAACTGAACGCTATCGATTTCACGGGGGGCCTATAACCATTGAAGTCATGGGGGTAGCCCCAGTGATTGAACATGATTTTCCATCAACCATCCATGTTGGGTATTTTCATGACTTAGGAAACCTCCAAAATGAAGCCCAGGGCACCACCATGGACGTTCCTGGCTGTTTTTTTGGACCCAAAGGCGTTTCATCAGGTGATGGGTCAATTTCGGGATCATCGTTCCAACATGTTCCAACTTCTTGGCTGCACAAAATGGATGTTGATGATGTTTGAATGCTAGAAAATCTTCAAAAATCCATGGGTCCATGAAAGACCCCAATGAGAATGGAACGGTATCAATAAGAACGACGCACAATTTTCATACATTATCTCTGTTCCATTTACCCCATGTTCTGGACATCAATCTTATCTGCCGACTCCAAGATCCGCTGATCTAAGCCAGACCGGACAAATTACACGTCTTGAACTGTGACCGGCAAAACATCACATGTTTTCTGTCAAACATTCTGCTTGCTGGTTTCAATCCATCTCACAAAGAAATTGGTCAATTGGGATCTTCATCCTAGTCTGGAGCTTTGGCAAACACGCGCCTGAAATCACCAACTAGAGTTCATCTTTACCATCAATCTATATACTATATGCAACATGTTCCAGAGAAATAGAATTCATGTCGATAATCATGTCGGTATGGGAAAATCTGAGGTCTGAGCCGCACCAATGGTGATCATGTTCTGCAAGTAAACGACCATTCTTGCCAGTGTATATGTACAATTATGTACATATGTTTGATCCATGTCTCAAGATCTTTGGAACATCAAAGGCCAGTGGTTCACTATGCAAGGCTGATATTCAAGGACTGGTCTTGTTGTTCTTTTTCAGCAATCACAACAGAGCATGAGTCTTTCGACACCTGAATTGGGTGACTCCAAACCTTGGGAACGGATACGCCAAAACCCTTGCAATAGTGGTCCATTTTCTGCCAATGATTAGAGTAGTGAATCCTCAATGCTAGAAAAAACTCCAAATGGATCTAGGATGATCTGTGCTAATTTGTTGGAAGCAATTCCAAATTATCTTGTCAGCTGTTTTTTGGTTGCTGCAAGTCAATGGATGTCTTCCACTATTCATATCCGGGTGCTATTCAGAATTTGATTGTGCGCGCGCTTTTTGTCCGGAAAATATTGGAACTTCCAAAAAAAGAAACGGAAGACCCGGAAGATGCTTTGTCTCGTTGAACAAATCACAGTTTTTTGTGATGTTGGGCCCTGTTGGGCCCTGTTGGGCCCGGAGAATGTTGATTTCCAGGCCCGCTAAAATTCCGACTTCAAAGTGCCCAAGGATATGACCGCTGAAGCTGGGACTGGCAGCACCATGACTACTTTTTCTTGATGTCCTGCAAAAAGTTTTACCATCTGGTTATTTAACATAGCCATGGAAAATCACCATTTTTAATAGGTAAACCTCTATAAATGGGCCATTTCCCATGGCTATGTTAAATAACCAGATGGTATTATTATTTTTCCGCAGGATATCCAAATAGGTGTTCCTCCATCAAAATTGCAGAACAAAAGATCCAAATTGCCCATGAACCATCATGAACCTGCCAACCAGCTCCAGCTAATATACATCCCTCATCTCTTCAGTTGCACGCGCACAAGGTAAAAGACCGCTAGAACTCAGTGGCCACAGAGCAGCGAGGCACAGGGTTGAATTCAGCGCAGCCATAAAGGTGGTTAAGCCAGCAATTTGGGCTGAAAAAATGCTAGCCCCAATACAAGAGGGATGAGGAAATCAACTTTACTGTTGAAAATAGCATAGGTAAAATCCACTATAAATAGTCCAATATCTGTGTTCTCATGAAAACATCGCAACTCTGACCCTGTTGGGACAATTCTGCACACCAAACATATCAGCATGTTTGATTAAGAAATCATCATCTGGTGGCAAAAACCAATCCCAATTTTATCCTCTCACTTCGTTTTACGCGAAGCCTCAAAAAAAAATCACCAACAGCTATAAAATCCGTGGAATCGTGGATTTGCTTAAGGGGTCCCAAAAAAATTAAAACATATTCACTATAGATTCCCCATTTCTGGTGAATGTTCCGTTAAACTCACAAGTCACCTTAAAAAAAACCCAGGAAATCACTAGATATCACAAGTGTTTTCATGAGAGTTTCCAGGTGAGACTTGGCCGATGAAATCCTGAGATTTGCTATGCCTGGCATGGCTGGGCCGGTTCTGATCCATCTCCAGTGGTGTTTTTTTGCCGTTCACCATGAGTTAAACCATGTTCGACCACAATGTTTCATGAGAAATATATAAATGGTAACCATTGACTGTGTGATAACATATGTGGTTGAACACAAAAATTGTGGCTGAACATTAAATTATAGCCCAATGTGTGTATATGCTTTTCTGAAATTCTAAGTCTCACATTCCCCATGGATTTTTAAGCTGCGACTATGACTACACTTTTTGTTTTTTTTTAACCTCCACCTGGTATCATTTCAGAACCCCCCCGGTGATGGATCCCCGGCTGGGTGACCCAACTGAGGAAGAAGAAGGATGCCAGCAACGTGAGGCGATGCCCATGCCTGGTGGCTGGGAAAAACCAGATTTTTTCATGGGTCAAGTTGGATAGCGAAGAAGACAAGGGTCAAGTTGGATGTCTATAGTCTATACATCTGAAAAACATATCTGTACTAGTTGGGTTTATAGACTTATAAGTGAAACAGTTCCTCTTTGTACCCTTTGGGCCACTCATCTAGTAGAGGTGGAAAAAACACATGTAAAAAAATATATAAATTCTATAAAAGACACACTCATCTGATACTAGTTAGGTGTACTAGTAAAGGTGGTTTGGAGTCCCTATGCAAAAATCCCAAATTTACCCACTGGTGAGTAGCAAGGATGCAACGGTAGACGAATACCATGTTCTTTGCTGTAGACGAGTTCATACAAGCAGTTCGTTCTTTGTATACAGTGCGTGTTTATAACATACACAGTACGTTGTGTATACATGTAGTATAATGTGTATATATATATATACATACACTGCATATAGCAACCCTCACAAATTATTGAACAGCTTCAATTTGCCACCGTTTTATGGGACCTTCTGAACCTCCTTCCTTTGTTAAAACCCCATGGCCGAGGTGCACAGCATGTGTGATCAGCAGGAAGCCATAGCGCTTGATCAATGAGAAGAGGTTGCAGCCGAAACGCACACCACCTGGGCTGGGCTTCACTTAGGGATACCATGGGATGTACCCTCTGGTAATTTAACATAGCTATTAAAAATGGTGATTTTCCATTGCTATGTTAGTTTACCAGAGGGTACACTTCTACGCTTGCTGCTGGGGTGGTGAAACCACCCCCACCAGTTTCAAGTATGGCAGTTTGTCATTGGGAAGCCTCATGCCAGTGATTAGGATGAACGCATCCATGTAGGATGAAAGCCAATTTGGGCCTTTTTTTGACCACAAAAAGGCTTGTTTTTTTTTCCTGATGATCGTTCGAAGCGCAACATAGATGGAAGCCCTTTATCCCCAAATCTGTTGGCTTACTTCCCATTCATGTTTCCAGAACAAAAATATGGGGATGTGTCCAAACCCTGTTTTCCCTAGGTTTTTCCCATCCAACATAGCTAGGTATAGATGGAAAAAATCCCCGGCATCGCAGCCACACCTTCTCGCCCATCACCTTGCACCACCCCATCATTCACTACGGAGATCATCAAACCTCGGGAGACTTCACGGAATCTGAGGGTATGGGGAAGTCAAAGATAGTCAGGCACCAGACAATATGGGAGAATAATGGGAAAAATCGTGGTTCACTCCATTTTGAACGGTGGTGCTTCACCAGTGGATAAAGAATGGCAATTACTCATATGTTGAAGACAAACCGTGTGAATTGCGATGACCGAGCTGAAATTTACAGTGATGTCGGAACAAAGTGTTGCTAGCGAAGTAGGTTTACACTTGGGTTACATGGGGATGATAGTTGATATATCTGTAGGTAGGTGGGGTATAAACCAAATACAACCTGGGGCCCCTTTGCATGGTTTCCCCACTAACCATCATTGAGACTATATGAAAAAATATGGTCACATCATGTGAAGTCGCCAAAGTTGATTTAAGTACCAAACAGTTTGAGTTTAACCACCGACAAGTTTGCTTGAACCCACCAGAACTTTTGTTCAAGTCGGAAAAAACATATGGCAGTGTGTCAAAACCTTGTACCCCTGGTGGATATCAAAATAGCTGGTAAATGGATGTTCATCCCCCTAAAAATGGTATTAATACGTATTGATCCATACCCATATCTTTAATCCACGCACAAAAAGTGTCGTAACCAAGAACTATGGTAATTGAACCACAAACAATTTGATCACCAGAACAAAAATCACATGTGATTCAGTCGCAAAATTACATGTGCACCATCAAACATTGCGATTTCAGCGGTTTTTATAAATCAATATCTGTCTGTTTAAGTAACCATTCCAACCCTTACATCTTCACTATAGCGTCATTTTTTGAGACCCCGAAGCATGGCGACACTCGAAACCAGGCGACACTCGGCAGCGCAGACCACACAAGCAATGGGTTTGCTCACCTTGCCATCGCTTTCCCAACGGATGATCGGGTGGTCCGTTGTGAGAAATGTGGCAGGGAAACCTCAAATGTCTGCGATTTCTAGTACTTCGAGACTTGTGAAACCAAATATAATATGTATATATACATATATATATATATGTATTCATTATTATTATTATTATATAATTATTTTTTTGTACAAATTATAGTAATTCAGAAACCTCAGAATGCCGTATGGGGTTGATTCATGTTGATTCCCCCCCATCTCCCATCATTGCAGTGATGTCATCCCCCGGCTCCGGCACACAACCAACAAGCCCAGGGACAGCGCCGAAGGAGACCTCATCCATAAAACAACGTAAACCATCCACCCAACTTAGTCCATGTTGGGTATCTACATCAATAGTAATTCCATTCATTGGGGAAATCCTATCGTACTGTAGTACTGCAGTATGTCTATCTCGTAAAAACATCCAAAGACTGAGTGTTCTATCTTTTCTCTGGGATTTACAAGTAATAACATCAAACAAACAGACAAGTAACTTATTGCTTTTGGGCATTCTTTTTGGTTACTATACATGGATACTTTCATGGACCTCCAAATGATTTCTCGTGCTGTAATGGACACCGATTTAACGTATCTGTTGGAATGGTTTGGATTCTTTTGGAAAGGATGGGAAAGGATGGAGCACTGAGGGGCATCGGCACAAAATTGGCTCCGGATGGTGGACATGTGAAATTCACGAACTAATCTTAATATAACTACTGAACAACACCGGATCAATAAGCCCCAGTTGATAAATTAAACCTTCCCCCGAAATAGTGAGACTTTGCTACTAAAATATGGGAGCCTCAATTACACAGCCCAAGGAATTGATGAAAGGCGCTACTAAAAAACAAGGAAATGCCAAGTTTCTGGGACAGTTGGTTAAGCTAATCTTTAAGCTAATACCACATGAGTGGTCAAACATTGGGTACAAAAAGAGGAAATAGTGACCGAGATCTGTGGATTTCAGGGTCCACTGGAGTCCACTCATACTCAAATGATGGAAATAACTCAACCAAAACGGACAAAAGTCATTGGTTACCGAGAAGGCACGTAAAGAATCTGGTACACTAATATGATAGGAAGAAATTGAAGGCATATATCATCAGCAAAGATGCAAAACAGTTAAACATGAACAATTATAGACAATCACACTCAACGCAGGACAGCAATAACGACCTGGCAATCCACTGGACGTGGAAGGCTCACATTCGGATCCCGACTCGGTGAAGAACTTTCATGCTGAAATCTTGCGCCCCAAAACATACCCTCTGGTAAACTAACAGTTTGCTATTGAACATGGCCATAGAAATAGCGAGTTTTCCCACTAAAAATGATGATGTTCCATCGTTTTTTGTATGTTTATCCAGAGGCTAAAACCTGTTCCTAGCAATCTCCTGAAATATTGGATCACAGTGAATCAACATCGATGACATCCGCACATCCATCCCAAATGGCCAAGGATCATAGGCATAACTCACCAGGAGTGAGGCAAAAGCCATCAAACCCACGATGAAATGCACGTTGCAGCCTACATGTACAGCGCCAGGTTGTTCAATACAACGTGGGCCACCCATGATTCGAACCATTCTGTAAGATGGATATGTCTGGTTTGTTGAGAAAAACAAAGTAGATATGTACAATATATCTTGAATGGAACTTGAACTCATAAGTGTTGCTTTGATTTGTCGATCGTATCTATTATAAACCCTACCCAGTGCGGACAGGCGCTCCGTCTGATTGGTAGTTTCGTCTAATTGCTGCCATCTTCCACATTGTTCAAAGAGCGGACCATAAGCAAAAAAAAAAACAGTGCAACAACTTTATGAACTTCATGTCATTTCTATCCATTTCTCAGATTTTCTCAGGAAATGGCGGTTTTTCTGCGATTTTTTTTCAGAAAAACCCATGGTGGAAGCCATGGGGGCGATTTTTTTATGGCTGCATGGCTGTTCCATGTGCCGGGGCTCGGGGTTTATCCGGCCTATCCAAGGTAGCTCATAATCTCGTTGGAGCAGCTCCATCAAACTCATGGATGGATGCACTGCTGCTTCCTCAGGGAGCGAGGAGCGGTGCCAGACACGCCGAGCTAGCTGTGTTTCTGAAGGAAAATCACAGGGGGGATTTTTCCAGTTTTCCTTGGATAAGCCGTTTAGAACTGGGGAAGACCACCTTGTAGAATCTGGATGTCCATCCAGCTTCTGCGAAATCCATATCTTGCAGCGTGGATGGAAGAAATCCTGCACCAGTTGATAGGTGGTTGATTCCATTATTTATAGGGTTTCAACATGTTTCAACCATCCTTAAGGTGATGCAGGATTTCGCTGGCCCATCCACAATACCAACACGGAGTTCGACATTGCAACATATAATCGCAGCTGGAATCAGCTTGGCAATCCACAGTGTTTCAGGGTTCCACGCTTCTAGGGTTCCAGGGTTCCATTCTGCTTCCCAGCCACGGCAAACGCTTACCACTTTCAAACCCAGAGATTAAAACCCAAACAGCACTGCCGTTGGGAATGAACCATCTACGTAGTGCGTCATGAACCCACAAAAAATCGTACTGTCTGTTTTTCTGCAACACTTTGTGTTTTATTTTAAAGGTCGTTCAAAGGTCGTTCAGTATGCCTTTTGATTTATCAAAACAACCCTAGTGTCCCATCATTGTCAACACATGTCCAGTTTTCCATAAAACCACACATCCTTATTAGGTATGAATCGTCATAACCTATTGCCATTGCTTCCAATCTTTATTTAACTCCTAAAACATGTGCTTTTTTGTTGGAAGCATATATCTATCATCAATTTTGAACAACATGTGACATAATGATTCTTAACTCTCATCCGTTATCAACCTTATTATGTTGGTGTCATTGTTATCATCTGGTAAACTAACATAGCTATTGAACATGGCCATGGAAATAGTTGATTTACCCATGAAAAATGGTGATGTTCCAACTTTTTTGTATGTTTACCTAGTTACGATGGAGTTCCTTTCCCTAGCACAATACCCTCTGGTAATTTAACATAACTATAGAAAATCACCATGTTATAGCTGGGTAAATTCACTATCAATGGTCATTTTCCAAAGGTTTTTTTGATGTTTTCTGTATGTTTATTAAGTTGCGCCCGCAAGCGCTCGTGCCTCGCTGGCGCTTGCGCACTTTTTCTCTCACTCGCCGGACAGGTCGCGGACCAGCTGCGCCCAGTGCCGCAAGCGCAGGTCGCAAATGCGGTGGTAGGGGATGTCACCACCTGGGGAGATTTATGTTGTTCTTGTTTTCGTTGAATAGGTGAAAGGATAAGATTTCTGCATATTCTACTGTATATGATTATGATTGTTGATATAATTTGTGTATATACAGTAAATGTATATGTAATTGTTAATGTATGGCTTCTGTATGAAGTCGAGTGGATATGCTTCTGTTTATCGAGAGTTGAGGACTGTGGAGGTGGGAGACCAAATTGGACCTGTAGAAATTTGCAATATTGTCTTCGTAGCAATGTATACCCGAAACATCCCCAAACTGATTAAGGAAAGTTATAATGCCGTACCTACTGAATATGTTGAGTTTACAGCCAACCATGATTCCATGCCTTAGGGTGATGCGAATCACAATTGTATGAAACTTTCCGACTGTGTCTGGCCGTTTCTTCAAATTTAAAGCAAATCAAAAACAGCGTTCACGCATCATGTTGTTTTAGGCTGGTATATGTTGGTATAATTATCATTAATTATCCAGCTGCATGATCTCAAATGGGCATGGAAAAAAAAACAGAACAGGGAACCGCGTCCTCTTTTCCCTTTTCGCTATTCAAGTGGCGGACGAAAGCACAAAGGGCCACTAGAGGTCGTCGCTCGCAATAAATTAGGAATAGAAGATAATAGAAGCAACGCCAAATTCCATGAAATTGCGAAATGACGAATCGACTTTAGGAGGCCATTGAAATATCTTGAAATCAATTTGCAGCTAGTTTAATCTCAGCAAATTGGCGATTTTAGAACCAGTGTCGCTAGACATGTCCAGGGCACTGTCAAGGCTCTCAAGAACATAAAGAAGTAGACCTTCCTGAAGGCAGGCGACTTCAGCTTATGCTGAATTCGGAATCGGTGGCTTTGGGTGACTCAAAATCTGAGAATGTCAGCGGAACTGGATACTGTTCCAAGAGGAGATGTCAAGATGTACAACCGCCAACAAATTAAGCAACATCAAGCAACCATGTTCAACCATCAGCCATGTTCAAGGATGCAACTCTCAACCTTGCGGATTTCCGGTGATTTCAAACCCTGAGTTTGAAGCTATACTGGGCACCCTCCCGCGCACAAACCTGGAAATTCCAAGTCGGAAAATTGTTCACAAATGAGCGATTTTCACCAGAGTTTTGCAATGGAACATGCCCTAAATGGAGCCGCTAATGGGAAATCATCGAAATGAATGAATGTTTTTCCATGGCCATGGCTATGTTTGACCAAAGGCTCTGCACCCCCACTAAGAGTTGTTTAGAGACTTAATTTGGACAAGCATTGAGTCAGTACAGTATCAGTAAGTCAGTAACTGGTTCGCAAAATCATGGCTAACCTCAAACACCCCGCACAATAATTGCATTATTTGTAGGGTGTGATGTGATCTCTGGCTAGAGTTATGTAACTCATTCATCAGCGAAACAAGCGATTTTGCCAGTGACTACTAGTTCACAACATTGCTAAAACTTTATTTAATTTTATAGTGTAATTATTTTCATGGATCACGCTAGGAACGGCATCCAAGTTCTGCTCCCTGTTGGCTGTTTGCCATATGAAGCATTCTAAATTCTAAATATGGGTCCATGACCAGCTGGATTGGAAGAAGAAAAAATAGCCACCACTATAATAAATAGTATATCTACAGGCATTCCATGAGACGGGGGAAATCAACATATCTTCAAATATCTTAGCTGCTTCCGCATCCGATCTTACATCCTTTCTGAGTTTTCTATCCCTCAAATCATCATCGCACCTTGTCCCTCAGTTTGTCCACACAAAAAATGTTTCAAAACACTCAACTTTGGGGCTATTAACATCTATCAACCCATCTTCTTGACTCTTTCTGCGCGTTTTTTTTGCCAGGATCATCCTGCTCCCCAAATCAATCCTCAGCCCTCCACCTCCATTGCCATGAAAAGCGTCCGGATTCTGTAAGGCCAAGCCCGACTTCGCCGCGTTCTTCCGCCGCCCGCTGGAGGTGTTTCGGGAGCCGTGGGACCGGGCCGTTCTTTGCAGCTCCTGCACGGAGCGTTCGAAGAAATCTTGGGCGCAGGAATACTTGGTCACCTGGGTCGGAGGTTGCTGGGGAGACGTCGATAAAATTTGGGTGTTGGAATCAGAATTTGGACGTTGACAGGAGAAAGTTGCTGCAAGTCGGTCATGAAAGATTGGGTTAAACAGGTAAAAATTAAAAACTCAAGCTTTGCCACAAAGAATGAGGATAGCTCGTTCGTGAACGGATTGGTTTGAGGGAACTACAGATTCTATAGGAAATTGATGGGGGATATCAAGTGACGAGAAGAACCACCAGCTGAATGGAAGGATGGGAATTGATGCGGATCATTTCCGAAGGCAATTGATAGGCGATGAGGAAAGGGTGATCGGTAATCCTTCCGCGGGAATGTGCTGGAATCATCTATACCTGATTCATCCTGATTATATATGCAGGGTAAAGGTACCTCCAGGGATTTGCTGGAAAGTCACTTAGTAAGTGGTTGGCAACTCCAATACCAACCTTTTGTACCAGGACTGCACAACTATAGAGTTTGAGAGTGCTGCCAATCACTTGTCCAAGCTAAAAAACATCAAGTAGCCAAAAGCCTGCATCTGCTTGTGGGCATTTTAAGAACTCTATCAAAGTGTGAAAGACTGGAGAAGTTGCGCGAAACTTTGAAGCTGAGCAGTCAAAACAGGATCTATGTTGAACTCTGAATCCAAGATGCTATGTAAACAAAACTTGTATATACTATAAAGTTTCTCTATACTATATCATATAGATGTATGTAATTATATATATATATCACCAGTTTTTTCACGCCTCTTTTCTAAGTTGCCCTCCAGTGGCCATTGCCACAGCACTGGCCCAATTTTGGCCTTAAGCAGCTTCGATCACAACACCTGGTTCTCTCCG
>Ga0126342_10014407_pt1 | contig 13966 bp, 16 predicted proteins | sample Cyp1metagenome_FD_92528 | JGI IMG/M metagenome (GOLD analysis project Ga0126342, IMG submission 92528) | Coral microbial communities from Lord Howe Island, Old Settlement Bay, Australia - Cyphastrea 1 metagenome | ecosystem: Host-associated > Invertebrates > Cnidaria > Coral ...
CGTTGCAAGTTGCTTGAAAAGGTTCAGCGCATAGCATCAAGAGCATGTTGCAAAGCTGCCTGGGAAAGAAAAGAGCATAGCACCAGGCACCATGCAGGAGCGTGTCGCAAGTTGTTCGAAAAAATTAAGAAGCTCAAAACAATTACAGTAATTCCATCAAAAACACAGGAGACAGGTGGCCGGCTGGCGGGTGGCCGGATGGCCGGGTGTGGCCGTGTGGCCGTGTGGCCGTGGCCGCGTGGCCGCGTGGCCGGGTGGCCGGGTGGCCGTGGTCGTGGCCGGGTGGCCGGGTGGCCGGGTGGCTGTGGCCGTGGCCGTGGCCGGGCCGTGGCCGGGATGGCCGGCAACTAAAAAAAACTATTGTGCCCTTATGCATGCACCACACGAAGACACATGGCCGGCCACTAGCCACCCTCTGCACGTAGGACATGGATTCCTGAGCCCAATGAACTGCCTCACCTCGGTAGTTGATACCTGGTGGATCCAGCAAAATGGCATGATCCAAGATGCTTGGCCTTTTCCACTTCAAGCATTTCAGCTCGGGTTCCTGCCCATGGACATGGTCGAAAACTGTGGTGGTGAAGAGGGTCTCCTTCATCAACTTGATCTCCACATAACCCAGGCACTGGTCTGGGTTTGCACAGTACCTTGGCCAAAAAACGGGAAGGGCAGACAAAGTGGAGAGGGGTGTGGTCGAAAGGTGGCCTATAGTTGTCCGGAACCATAGATTGATAGGCACAAGAAGGACTGACAGAAGCATGCATGTTGTGGCCAAGCCAAAGGAATGGAATTGAAACAGCGCGGTGGCGAAGGATAGTTGGGGACGACGAGGAGAAAAATGCAGAATGAAACCAACCAGAGGACGAATGAGGATGCGTAAAGAGGGAACGGCAGGCGAACATGGCGCATATACAAAGGAAACCTACAGGACAACGCTCGTACCTCGCACATTTTCCTCGAAACCAACGTGAGCCAAACCAGTTACACTTGGCCCAAATTCATAGGGCGGCTCTTGGGGCTATCCTTGTTAGAGGCATTTTTGATTTGGTGGTTCCCAAAGACAAACGACATTATTCCAATAAAAACCCAAGTTAAGCTATAAATTCCTGAAATGTTCCAAAAAATACCTGGAAAATCCTTGCCAATTCCAGAAAATTCGTCATTAAATCTTTAAATTTCCACAGCAAATCTCAAACTCAATAGCTGCTGGTTCACTTGTTTTTTTTCCCTCCTCTCTTGTCTCTGACATATCTAATGCAACCTCATCAGCTGCATGCTGTTCAACTTCAGCCTTGCCTCTGCCTCACGAGCAACAAGCTGCAGTGAATACGTTTTATTTCCAGCAAACAAATGGTTCGGTAAATTCAATGTGTGAAAGCTTTCAGCACATGAGAGGCGCATGTAATGCAATGACCTTTTTGCTTTGGAAAGCACGGGGACTGATTCACCTTTTGGTGGTATAGTCCTTCTTCTTTGGCCATTTTCCAATGTGATGTTCCATTGCTGCCAAAACTTAAAACTTCATCTGGTACCACACCAGGTTCCTGAGGCTGTTTGCCTCGAAGTAAAGGCAGTGAGCTGGCAATGTAGCCCCACTTCGCTAAGACATCCAAAGCGCACTGCAAATCATGTTGTTCTTCTTCTTCCTCCGCCTCTGTCCTTGGTCGCTTTGCTCGCTCCCTTGCCCTCTGGGAACACCCACTTGGTCGCCTTGACAACCTCCTTGACTTCCAGGTTGCCCCTTGTAGTCGTGAGTATCATTGACTCGCCATTGGTGTCCAGCCTAAGTTTCTTGAGCAAGGTGTAGCCGAGAACTGTCACAGGAAGTTTGACCTCCAAGCTCTCCAGTTTCCTTTGCACATGGTCGAAGCGAACTAGAAACTGCTTGTAGTTCTCCCCAGGTTTCACTTGCAACTCCCGAAAACAGAGCCGCGGTGTTCCCCGCTATGACCCCGTCATCCAGGTAGAACATGGCGAGGTCCAAGGGCCCAGATTTCAGGTCTTGGGTCAAAGCATGGATTGCTGTTGCAAATAGCAACGGCCCGAGAGGGTCGCCTTGCTGAACACCACCCGCTGAAGGGATGTGGGAAGTTCCGAAGCGGAGGGAGGATGGATGCTGGTAGCACCAAGTCACCCAGCGACTGATGTTGGGGAAGTGGGAGGCGGCCGTCTCCAACACTGCTGTCCGAGAAATGCGGTTGAAGGCATTTGCAAAATCCAGTTTGACTAGCACCTTGCCTTGTACGGACCGGCTCCGCAAGGTCCAGGCCCGCACTGTGTGGATGGCAATCTCGGCCCCAGACTTGACCCCCACGCCCAGCTGGGTTGGCCAGAGCATGCGGCGGGCGTCCTCTTGCGCAGTTTGCATCAAGCATTTTGCGGTGAGTCGGCGGAGGACTTCACCGATGGCGATGGGCCGGACCCCGCCGTTTGGCTTTGGGACGGCAACCAGACCAGCTCCGGCAAGAACAGGCGCAACTGCAGGGCAAGCCCGTCCTTGCGCCAGCAGGTTCACCAGCTGCGTCAGGTGCTCCACGGTGCTGTGGGCCATGCCGGGCGGCCCCGCCTCACGGAGGTGTTGCACTCGTAGCCCAGAAGGGCCTGGTGCCGTGTCGGCAGGAAAGCTTTGTAAGGCCCTGGCTACGCAGTCTTCAGGGAGCTCATCTGCCAGTGGGAGGGAGGCCGGGTCGGAAGTGGGTGTGGGTGGGACTGGGTGCACTGGTGTCTCCGTTTTCCTCGCAGAGCCCTATCTGCAATAAGGCATTGCACGCTTTCCGGTCGAAGCCTTCACGACTTCCGGCCGGCTAGGGATAGCTGGTGGCTGTCCTCCCAGAGACTGCGTCTTTCTCCTTCCGTCCACCGCCGCAAACGATCGAGGGTGTACGCGGCTGCAGCTCGGCGGTGGCGGCGGCCAGCCCGACGAGGTGCCCCGAGCACACACTGAGGTAGCATCAGCAGCTCGGTCCACGCCTTCAAGTCGTTGTAGTGCACAGTGGCTGCGACTGCCCGGATGAGTGCTTGACCCCAAAGAAAGCGAGCCGCTGCAGGGATGTGACGCAAAGTCCGCACCCGGCTGCCTTGGATTTGGTCAAGTGTGGGCAGGCCTTGGGCCTCGGTGGCGGGCCGAGGGGCTGTGGCCGCTCCAAGGGCAGCACGGACCGATGGCTGGCAAGTGGGGTGGGTCCCGTAACGTGTTGACACGCTAAGGCCGCAGACGGGGCATCGTTGGCGGCTGTTGTCCCGGAGCCACTGGCCCGGCACGTTGCCTTGGAGAGTGCCCGCGAGGTGGGAGTCGATGTGGGACAGGAGCGTGGCTTTGTTGGTCCAACCAGCAGCCCGAGAAGGGTCCGCACAAGGACAGCCAGCCACCCGCCCCAACACCATCGACTGCCATGGTGTCGGGGGACCCCGAGCGATCTCGCCGCCGCTGCTGGGCCCGCTCGCTGCCGACGGGGGTGCCCGGCATTGGAAGCCCTGGGTGGGAGGCCCGCAGTGGCCACCCTCTCCACCGACCGAGACGGGGAGTTCGTCGGTGTAGGTGGCGCGACCGACGGTGGAAGCGCACATAGAGGCGCTCCTGTGGGCGAGGGGGCGGCAGCCAGTGTCGATGCAGGAGTGTCGTGAGGCGCTTCCGCTGCCGGCGGCCAAGACAGGGCAGACAGAGGTTGGCTGAGTGGTTGGGAAGAGCGGGTGCCCCCCACGCATGGAGATTGCTGGCAACGTGGCAGGAGGCCACGAGCCAGCACAGACAGCCCATAGTCCAACGAAGGACCATGGCGCGTTCAGGCTGACTCACTCACCGGCTGGTCCCTCGCTGCTGAGATCATGTAGTAGGGGGGGTCCAGCAGGAGGGAGAAGAAGACGGCGAATCAGCCAGAGGTGCCAACCGGTGAGGAGCCAACCACGCACACGGTCGAATGGGCCGCCACAAAAAATAGTTTCCCCTTTCCACGGCCTGCTGCTACTGTTTGCTGCGTTTCCAAATTTATGCTACGATGCGGTTTTTTTAAAACAGTTGGGTTAACTTTCGTGAAGGTATGTTCAGCAAAGCGTTGACGGATTTGAGGTAGAACTACGCATGCGCAAGGGCCTTGTGTTTGCCAGTTCTCGTCATGCCATTGCTCGTACATTTTGTGTTTTTTAGGGTTGTATGTTTCGAATTCATTTTTTGAAATCATATCCGATAAATTTGATGTTCAGCTGTGCGATTTTAAAAAAACAATGTAGACGTCTTAAACATTTGTCGCGTTGGTTGTGGCAATTGTCTATCGGCCGTGGTTTGGTTTAATATTTTTTGTGCGTAATTTTCAGGGTTGATGTCTGTAATTCGTGTAAGGTCGAAGGGTAACGGCGTTGCGGTGCGTGGCAAGCATGGTGATTGGCTAACATGTTTTTTTCTTTTCGCGGATTTTTCCAGCTGAGGGTTTGTGCGTAGGGCAGCCGGGTCGCTAAGCATGGTTTTGATTGGCATCCGTTTCTGTTGCTCATGGTTGCTCGCAGTTTTCAATCTTTCTGCCCGCAACATACGCCCATTACGGAACACTACGGCATCTTTAAATAAAGCGGCCATGACTCCGTGGATGCTTTTCGGAAGAAAATTCACCTTTATTGTCAGCAATTCCTGCATTGAAATTGGTTGGGATTAAGTTGGTGTCATCGGGTGGGCTAGCGAAACACAAACGGCCAACAGGAACAGTGAAACAACGCAGGGGAGCGGTAACAGGCACACAGGTGAAAAGGCGTTAGAAATTCGGACTACGTGGTTCAAAGGGTTAAGGGGTTCAACCAAAAGGCCCGAACACAATGGCAAAAGAGCTGTGCCGCGCGGGGGCGCCAGCCGCAGCTGCAGGAACACGGACCGAAGTGGTTTGCAGGGGGTAAGGGCCCAAGAAGGCAAGTGAGACACACAGCGTGACCAAGCCCTCTGCCGCCAGGTGACGATGTGGGGTTCGTCAAGGCCCGGACGCAAGGACCAGAGAAGTGCAGTTGCTGGTAACTGTTTGGGCGCCCCTGGTGCGGCACAACTGTTTTTTGTACCTGGTGATTTTTCCGTTCTTGGGGTCATGTTTCACGGTGTTGTTTTGGTTCGTGGGGAGGCCTGGCGACGCCGGGGGCAAAAAAAATAAAACAATGCAACATCACTACCCTTTTAAGGAGGGGGGCGTACCCAAATTGCAAGACACAATTTAGACGTTTTTGAGGGAAGTGGTCCTGTTTAATGTTGGCAAGCCTTTATTTGTTTAACTGCGTCTTATTTGCAAGATGTCATTTTAGTAGGTCCCCTCATTCTTTACGATATTTAATTTATTGTCTAAAAAAAACGTGGGGTGGTGTTCAATTTTTGTCCATTGCATTTTTCAAAAAATATGGGAAAATGAGGACAAAATGTCAAAAAAATAACGTGAAGGTCTGCAAATAGCGGCGGGAATGCAGAAAATTAAAAATGCAAACTGGAAGTGGGTAGGTCCCAAATTGCCTGGTATTTCAAATGCATTACACATTTCTTCCATATGTTTTTATCATTTCCACATGTAACATGGAGGCATAGAAGGCATATTTTTTGGAAATTACTGGAAAATCCGTGGCCTTCGAATAAATGTAAAGGTGTTCAATTTTATGGAAAAACAATAGAATACAAATAAAGATCTCAAATGGACCGCAAGAAGACCTCATATGAACCCTTCCGGGGTCCCCATGGTAAACCCCTTTTATGTACCTACATGATCGAATTTAAACACCCTTCTGCCACGGTTCCTGTCTAGCCCCCTTATGACCCTCCAACCATAATATAATAACAATCTACACATGTGTCATGTTGATTCTGATTGAACTGTGGAACCTGAGGTTATGTTTACCGTCTTTTTTGAGCACTTTCTGCAAGGAATTAAGGACCTCAAGTGTGGGATGGTTAGATTTTTTTAATTTCATCTCTACCTTCTTTCTTAAGCACTTTCTGCTAGGAATTATAAGCCTCAGGTGTAGGATGGTTACATGATTCTATCTTATCTCCACCTTCTTTTTTGAGCGCTTTCTTTAAGGAATTAAGGATCTCAAGTGTAGGGTTTGTTTTTCTATTTCATCTCTACCTTCTTTTTTGAGCACTTTTTGTCAGGAATTATAGGTCTCAGGTGTAGGATGGTTCCATTTTTTTATTTTAGTTTTACCTTCTTTTTCGAACACTTTGCACGGAACTATGGGCCTCAGACATAACTTGATTACATCCACACAAACACACAAAAGACTAAGTTGGCTTGCGGACATTTAACCATTTTTGCCTCATAGCCTAAAGGGACGTGCAATAAAAGGCGCCCGGAGATCTCGCACAGTGGAGGTCCTAACATACAACACATTGCTCGCCACCGCCATAACTGTGACCCTGTTCAAAAAAAACAGGCAAATAAAAAAACACGCAAAAACAAAATTGAACATGAAGCTTCAAAAGCATTGACAAATGCTCCAAGGCTGCAAGAGCAGCAAATCTTTTTGACGCGGCCGCATCATCGACAATGCAAATTCCGAACCGGATAAGCTGCTGCCCACTTAAACCAGATCAATTTCAGAGGTGGGGAAACAATCAAAATTCACGATTATGTGAAACGTTTGATTTTTTTTTGCACGAAACACTTTGCATACTGGACGGGAAAAAACATTGAGAGTGCGTCATGCAATGGATAATATATTTGAATAACTGACATGAACAGCATGGAAACGGCACGAACGGACACAAAATTGTCAACATCCGCTGCGAAGGTGAGAAGGAATGACATTTCAGAACACGAAACCAACAGGACAGACTAGCAATGCTCAACATAGGTGCTGAAAAAAATTGATGAAATTTATTTCGGAAAGTCTATTTCAAAGGCGCTAAAATCGATTGTTTTAAACGAAGTCTTGACGCTTCATATGAAAACGATCAACAGTTTTTTCCCTCATAAATGCAAATGCCCCGCACGCAGCTTGCACAAGTGAAACGAAGACAGGTTGCTACCTTATTCCAAATCGCATACCAAGGCAGTACCCTTTCACACGTACGGATTGAGCCGTGCAAGAACAAATGGCGCTATGTGATATGGGTTTTAATAATTTGTCGGAAAAATGTTGTTTGGAATACAACAATTTTGGAAATTCCATGGTTTTGCCTAGCGAAAATCGTTAGGTGAAACAAGCGATAAAGTGGAACGTGACAAGGAGAAAACAGACCAGACCTTTCGATATGTGGGATGAACTGTTGGAACGTGATTTCAATAAGATTTTTCTGCGGCAACGGGCATTTGGACGCGATGTGCCTCGGAGTTTGTGGGTTTTGTCACTTCTGGAATTATGATTTTAGTTGCCAATGTTTTTCTCTCACGCAGAAGCAACCTGTGCCTTAAAGGGTGATCTCAAGGGTTGACGTCTGCTTCGGCAAGCCATGACTCGTAAACTATGACTATGACTCGTAAACTATGCTTCGTAAACCATGATCGGTAAATTATGCTCCGTAAACTATGATTCATAAACCAAAAGTAAAAAAACAATGCTTCGTGAAACGACGCCTCGACCATCGGATGGGTGGGATTTTGATATGACGTGTAAGATGTGACTTCCCATGTACTTGCCAGAGTGGGGGGAATTTTGATATGACGTGTAAGATGTGACTTTGCAGATGATTTTAGTTGCTGAAGTTTGGTTGCTGAAGTGAGAGTGAATTTTGGTCGCCGAAACGTAGTTGCTGAAGCGGGAGTGAGTTTTGGTTGCTGAAGCGTAGTTGCTGAAGCGAGAGGGGGGTTTGGTTGCTGAGCAGTGGTTGTGGAAGCGTAGTTGCTGAGCCGTAGTTGCTGAAGCGGTGTTTAGTTAATCTGACCTCAAGGCACACAGGTGGAAAGTAAAAGTGAGGTATACAAGATATTACTTTATTGTACATTGCATAAACAATATATATATATATATATATTATACATGGTACATTTTTTTAATTTGTAAATGTATGCTATTTCGATATAATATATATATACACATGTGTGTGTGTCCCACACCGTTGTTTAGAATCATATGGACACTTGGATTCTGCATTGCTAGTCTGCCTACAGAAAGGTGGGTCCAAAGGGCTCTACGTTGGAAACCTGCTGGTAGACATGTTGCAGGACATCCTCGACATAATTGGACATCAAAATTTCAATCTTGCACCAAGCATGGACAAATTGATGACTGGTATACCCTGGCATCCAACAAGGGATTGTGGACACACTTGATTGCAGATTTCGTAGTTTTTGCTTCAGGCCAAACTTGATGAAGAACAACGGGAAATTTAGGACAATTTCACAAATTCTTTCCAAGTTCCTGTGCCCAGTACGAGCTGCCCACGGGCATGCAAGATGAACCTTGAACCTTGAACCTATATGTATGTTGTATATATATATATATGTCTTATATGTACTTATATAATTGGATGATATTGTATTTATCTATATATTTGTAACCTAGCATGTTTTGAAGTTGCAGGTACATCAGCCAGGCAGACACGAGGGCAGTCCGCTGCAGAATGTGCTCTCATTCCGCTGTGCCTCAAAGAAGAGTCTACCATACCGCAAACATGCATGGCATGAAATGCATTCTTTTTTCTGAATACGTTTTTCGAACCGAAATGAAAAAATGCCCAAACAAAATTGTTTGAGGCGATTTCCTTTTAAGTGATTTCCACCTGGTAAACAAAATACGACGGTTTCGCAACACTAGTCGCAGTTCCGGGCGCTGCCACAAAAGGAAACTTGTCATGCATTGGTCAGAAAACACTTTCCGATCCTGCCGGGGTGAGTTACCTTGCGAATATCTTCCTGTTAGCGTGCCTTGGTCCCCTTGAAGCCTCACCGGCATGTGTTTTCTGAAAATGTCGGTGCGATCCACCCTGTTGATCAAGCCATGCACCTTAGACGTGCAGTCGGCTGCTGCTTGACCATACATTTCCAAGACGTGTAAAGAACGAGCGAACCATCTGTTTCGAATCTTGGTACCTCCCCAAGGTGACACGTTCGCTCCGTTGTTGTTTGCGGTTGTTTTACCAGCTAGTTGCCCAGTGTATGTTGAGATTGCGGGAGATGATGAGTCCCAAAGTATCTGGGTAGTTTCTTCACTTGTTGTGTTTGCGTTTTGCGTTCCCTGCGTTTCATAGAGGTCGCAAATGCGTTGTGCACGTTCAGCTAGGCCTTGCCAAGGTCTTTTTTTCGCGCAATCCATGGGGTCCAAGGCCGTTCTGCCAAACGCTTGCTTTGGACTTCCTATCGTGCGCGATGTGTGGTTAAAGCGACCACCGCTTCCCTTTCACTCGTCCGGGCGGTGACATCCGGTGACCCTAAGCACCATTTCGGTCAGGGTGATACCAGGGACAACGACCGCCGGTGCAGTAGCTGGGGACGAGTTAGGGTCAACCATGGTTTGCAATGGCTTTGCAATGTCGCTCGGGGACAAACTACTTGAAATGTCAAGAATCATCTTTACGGCTGAAATTTTGGGGCTAGATGATAGCCAGGAGAAAACATCTCAAGTTCTCCCTGTGCACACATGGGCTGGCGCCATCTGTCTTCAAATCTGCCGCTAACAAAAAGCACAAAAAAAAAAACAATACAATCCAACTGCGGCCTGTCCGATTCTGCGAGTATCTGATCAATAAAACAGGACTACTATTCCAACTTTTAGTCCATCATAGCATGTATCACGAAGGATATTCCGGATTCACAATAAGCTGGTCAGCATTGATAGCATCAGCTTTTCCCAGAATCGACTGGACACACTGCAGATGTGCTTCAAGGGTTTTCATTATTCCTGTGACTCATTGGCCCACATCCCCATGTTGTTTGCCTCCACATGCTGAAGATTTACTTGTTCCTGCTTTGTAGATTCTCTGACTCTGTTCAAAAAACGTCGGGTGTCGTTCTCGCTAGTTGCTTTCTAACACTTTACACGTGGCTTTGTCGTCAGCGTCAGATCCACTGTTGGCAAGCTGAATTTCCCGGCAACTTCTCTAAGATTCCTTTGGCATCCTTCTGCAACCGATTTCTACCGGGGCAATCGATTGCGGCGATTTCATGAACGGCCCAATACCGTACTGGATGCGCAAACATGTTTAGCTCGGATGATTGTGCGGTTTTTCGTGCTGAACCATGGGAAACCTTGTGTCCCAAAACTCAAAAAAGTGCGAAGCATTCTGACATAAATGTCAAGCTCTACAATTATATATATGATTATGTGAAATATGTGTGATAAGTGTACCTGACCAGTCACAATTAGTACATTAATATCAAAACACAAAGGGGATAGGTAGGTCAATGTTTCTAAACTGAAAGCGCTTCCAGGGAGCACAATTGAGACTACTTGCATATGCACTATACTTGCACAAACGCGCCCACAGAGAAGGCACGAGGAGTATGGAACTGGGCGCCATGTTTCAAAGCGCTTGTTCCGAAACTTGGGTGCAGCCATCTCTCTACCCGGGGGAACAAACTATAAGAAAACAAATTAGGGGGACAGGCAAAAAATCACCGTTTCCAACCCTCGAAACAAAGGTTTGGCCCCTGAAATGCTTTGTTTTCCAATCAAACACAAAGGTTTGGGGGGCTGGTTTGGAAAGAAAGGTAGAAACAAAAGTTTCAAAACCAGAGAAGTTGTGGAGTAAGTTTGCTTCAGAAGAGCCGGCCGCAGCGAGAGACTGCCCGGCATTTTCGTTGCGGAGCGGGTCCATGCTGTTCAGAAAGGTCAACAAACGGGTGATGGAAGGGAATTCATACTCTATCACAATGCCACGACCGTTAAAGGGAGCGGCACGTGAGTTTTCATTTCCAGAAAGGTTGTAAAATTGATTTCTTTTACGGTGAGTGTGCACAAACAAATAAAAATTCAAACCTATAGTTGGCGGAAAGGAAAACAAACGTTTTGAAACACGAGAAGGTTTGGCGAAAACAAAGGGTGTTCAACAATTGATTGTAACTACCTAAAAAAGATGTGTTAGTGGTTTCCAAACTGACCGCTTCCAAATTTGTTTTCAGTTTCGGTGTTTATCAGGGTCGAAAACGTGCCCTTCAAAGCCAAAAACGTGAATGTTTTGACCAATGCCTGTTTCCAGTGTGCAACACCTGTGCTCAGAAAATTATCCAAATCTGAGACGTTAGTTTCACTCTGTAAAACATCCTCCTCCTTTCCAAAAAGTTGTTTTGTCCTGAAAAAAAAGAACTGGAAAGCACTAGTCGGTGAGTTTGCCGCCAGGCTTGTATCATAACACCTAAATACATCGTGTTCGCACATGTTGCCGGGTCATCTCACAAAATGTCGCTGCAGTCCCTGTCGAAACCAAGAAATCTCGAGGATTTTGCCACTCGCGCTGGCTTGCTGGTCTGCAGTGTGAGAATCATTTGAGCAAACTGTACATTCTCCTACCACGGTGGTTCCGGGCAAATGTCTTGCAACAAAAAGACAGCGCCATCAATTCCCAACACCAAAAAAAACTATGGGAATATATTGGGAATGATGTTCTTTATCTGAAAATTGTGAAGGCTGAGAAGCTTGGGGAACAAAGCTGTAACAGCTACTTAACTTGGAACCACTGTCACCTCACTGGGCGACTCACATGGCTACCACGGCAATCCTGGGCTGTAAGCTGTAAGCTTCAACGACGGAGAACTGGGGTAATGAACTTCTGGACAGTAATCCTAAACAGAAAAGGGGTTCAGGATGGTTCAAGGATGCTGGTGGTGGTCTCTACCTCACAGTTTCACATAGGTTTCAACTTCTTTGCTTAGAGGGTTGCTCTTACTATGACATTCAGGTGATCTGAGCCCTGCACTGGCCCATGGGAAGGGTTTCGTAGCACATCCTGGTGCCGCTGGAAAACTCAGGGCATGGGACAATTGAAATACGGAAAATTGCAAAATCTTGTGGGTCCGATGGTATCCCAGTCTCAACCCATGGCTTATACCCAGAGACCAACTTCGCCTCGCTTCAGGAACTAGATCTACTAACTCGTTTGGCATTGGAAGTCTCAAACATCAGGATATCAGTGGGAATTTTGCCCCAGTCACAAACCTTTTAGCATCACTTCAGTTGCATGAATCATACCAGCTTCGCAACCCACGAGCGGACCCTCCAATCTGCACCACCGCTTCAGGGCCGGCAAGGCCCACCAATTTACCTGCATCAAATCTCCAGATGCGCATTTTGGCAGCTGATCTGGGCATATCTGGGCTATCTGAGGATCAAAAATGTTTGGGATCCTCAACAATTCTGAGTTCTGAATTAATATTTGTAGTTTTGGAGGAGGATATAGCCCATAAAGGAAGACAAATCAAGAGTCTCACAGTCTCACAGCGCCTGTGCAGCCAATACGGTCCCCGGCCACCACCTGCGAGATCATGGCAATGACAAGGGTTGCCCCATTGAAACAAGTGCCACATCCCGTGGTCTCCTCAGTTGCCCCCAGCCTTGACGGAGGAGCCAATTTCCGGCACCACCGGAATTAACGCCTGTGACGCATCGGTATCATCGGTGAAGGGACCCTAAAATTTTAAAAAGTAATTTTAAAAGAAAAAAAAAGTCGGAAACTCTGAGAGCAGCACCGAAAAGGGAAGCTCTTCCTCCACCACTTCAGTGGCTCCGTTCGCTTCCCGTTCTACCTGCACCTGGCAGGTCTCACCTGCGGGCTCCGGGGTGACATCAGGAGCGGAAGAATGTCCTTACTTCTCTCTTCACAAGGGAAAAATGGAGGGTTTCCTCAAACATGCTCCAACCTTGGTTGTGTATAAATTAAATATCTTGAAATATCATGAAACGACATGTTCGTTTTATTTATACCATTTTATACCTGCAACGCTGTTCAAGGCACAGCTTTGTTTCAGCGGTGCGCCTTTGACCTTCACAATGGCTCCGGGGAGCTCTGCGTCGCCACAGTCGCCACGGATCCGAACTGCTGCACCTTCGGTGAGCCAAGAAGGTACCTGGCATCCCACGAACAGAGGATAAATCGATATATATATATATATCGGATAGGCTTGGAAAACGGTTAGGATGAAACAGGATGAAACCTGCCCAATTCTGAGATGTGCTGGACCCTCAAGTTATAACTCTAACATATCTAACATACTATGGGATTACTTGGATGTAGTTACTCTGGGTATCTTGGGGCATCATCCAAATCTTTGGCCAGCTCCCGAATTCAGCCCACAGGGGCACCAGCTTGGGCTTCTTCGCTGGCGGCCCGACGTCGACAAAGTCCGGAGGCTGTTTGGCCACGAAGCCGGAGAAGTTGAAGAAGTTGGGGTCCACTCCCGCGGCTTTGGCCTCAAGCAGAGGAGTCTCAGTTTTCATTCGGGATCTCATCGGTCATCAAAGGAAGGGACTTTCCAACAGTTTCCTGGGGCTTCCCCCATGTTTTCCCAAACTGGAAAGGGCATGTCAATGCATGTCATGTGTCCCCTCCTGCTGCGCTGCTGCCCCAGCATTGCCGTTGGGAGCCTGTGCAGGTTTAGCTTTCGCACATGGTGCCAAAGTTTTGGGGTTCTTTGGATTTGAGGATTGCCGCCCAGACTTTCGGCCGATGAATGGTTTCGCTCTCCTTCTGTTTGAAGAAACACAACTGCTTTCCTCAACTGTGACCGGTTGGAATGAGATTTGCCCCTGGAGTGATCCAACACTGGCAGAACCCAATCGAATCCGCACACCTTGATCTGCAGTGGATCATCTTCAGCCACATCTGGGATGGCTGCCGCAGCTGCGGCCACCTTCCAATTGCCAGCTTCATGGCAACATCTTGGACATTCATGTCCTTTATCATTAACCTACATCACCTGTGAATCATACAGTGTTGGCGACAGGGGGGGTCGAAATTTTTGAGGGCTGCGTAGCGCTGCGTAGCGCTGCGTAGCGCTACGTGTGGGCTGCGTAGTGCTGCGTAGGGCTGCGTAGCGCTGCGTGTGGGCTGCGTAGTGCTGCGTAGTGCTGCGTA
>Ga0126342_10014408_pt1 | contig 13965 bp, 6 predicted proteins | sample Cyp1metagenome_FD_92528 | JGI IMG/M metagenome (GOLD analysis project Ga0126342, IMG submission 92528) | Coral microbial communities from Lord Howe Island, Old Settlement Bay, Australia - Cyphastrea 1 metagenome | ecosystem: Host-associated > Invertebrates > Cnidaria > Coral ...
AACATACAAAGAGACCAAGAAAAAGGTCAAAGAGATAAAGAAATCCAGAGCTGGCCCATCAACATACTATCCAGTTGTCGCTGTTCCACCCGATGGTTCTGCAGCTGGTAGTTCACAGGGTTCAACTCTCAAGCCCTTCAAGCCTGATTCCAAAGTTTCCAAGAGGAAAGGTGATGGTAAAGGTCCCAAGTCATCTGGAAGAAAAGAAGATGTAAATCTTACACAAGCCGAGATCGCAAGCCATTTTTCCTACATGATCACCGAGTTCAACCTTTCCTGCACAACTGATTCTACAGCAGATGATGTGTTTTTGGCCTCCATTCCTCAGGGATATGCCATCGTTGACACAGGTTGTACCACGTCAGTGATAGGTTTGGAAACCGCCAAGAGCCTTGTCGAGCACTTCAAGGAGAATGGGTTTCCGCCTCCAGTCGAGGTCAACCTGCCTGCTCTGGAGCTGAAAGGTTTTAACGGGAAAACAGAGACCACCACCGCCGGTCTCAAGTGGACATGTTGTTTGGGAAAATTGCAGGGCCAAATCACCACATATGTGATTCCTGGTGTGACACCGTTTTTATTGTCACGAAGAGTTCTGGAAGCCATGGAAGCTGTTTTGGATTTGAAACATCATACAATTACAAGCGAGAAACATGGACTTCACCAAACACCTCTTCGTCAAGCCTCAAACGGTCACCTGCTTTTGCCCCTGTTCACTCCGACCGTTGATCTGGAAGTGGCAAAATGCGATCATCAAGTACAACATGAGCCCAATACAATCAGCGATGATGTGTCCGAACCAGTGGACATTGAGACACCTGTAGAGGACATGGCTCCCCCGTTGCAGAAGCCTCAACATGCCAATAAGGGTAATAACCGGGGAAATAAACGGGATACTCCATTAGATAAGAAACGTTGGTTTCAAGGGATGGTGAAAAATACCAAAAATGGGGTAATAGATGTCACAGAACATGCCGAAGCCTTGTCAAAAGTGTTTGATGTTTCCAAGGGTTCTATCACATATGCTGCAGTGGCATATAAGCCAAAGAAAGAAAGAATGCCACCCACTGCCGCTCAGGTAGCCTATAATGTTCTGTTGCCAACCTCAACTCACATGGAATCATGGATGTGTCGCCCTGGAGGATCAGAAGCCCTTCAGAGGAACGCCGACCTGTGAATCCAATGAGCGTTGCCATTTTTGCATTCCGGCATGTTGACAGTGACCATGTCAAATCACATGAAGCTGTCTGCGCATCACCCACCGATGCTGAGCATGAACATGTTGCCAGTTGTGTATGTTGTTGTGAAAGTGAATCTAATCCAATTCCCAACAAGGATAATGAACTCCCAGTAGAAGCACTCTATGAAGATGTAAGTTGGGTTGAATTAGATAACAAACTGCCCATGACAGACAGCAGTGTCCACAACTTGAAGAAAAGCATTGGCTCCTTGCGCAAAGCCAGTCTTCGCCTGGTCCTGTCCCGTCTTGCCACAAATCCGAAGCAAGTCCGTGCCGAGCTGAAACAATGGCTTGGTGATCAAGCTTCCAAGTTGGATTGCAAAGTTGGTTTGATAGAGGTTTTCACTGGCAGAGCACGTTTGTCCGAAGAGTATGAGAAACAAACTGGAAAGGCGAGCATCCGACTTGGTCTGCAGTATGGCCAGGACTTCACGAAGTTGCATGATCGTAGATGCCTCCTTTTGCTGATAGCCCTTTGCCGACCAGAGCATGTATGATTCAGCTTCCCATGCAAGCCTTGGGGTCCTTGGACACGACTCAACATGAGTAAGAGTGATAAGACTTTTGAGAAGATCATGAGTGACAGAGCTGTTGCCCGTCGTTATCTCCACAACGTGTCCGAAGCCTGGAACCTGCAGTGTGCTCTAGGAGGTCATGCCCACATAGAAAATCCATTAGCATCTCAGGCTTGGGCCGAGTTGACTTTGGATGATGCCTGGGAAGTTAGGGTTGATCAGTGTGCGCTTGGTCTTCGTTCTCCTAAGACCAAAGCACCAGTTTTGAAGCCGACAAAAATTGTGACAACCGACCAAGAGTTGGCTGCCGGACTTGTAACTTGTCGGTGCGATGGCAAACACCAGCACGGGCATCTCGCAGGTAAATATCAGGGTATCAACTTGACCAGTTGGGCAGAAACATACCCCGTAAAGTTTTGCAAACGTCTTGTCCAATACTTGCGCAATAAGCCTCCCAAGCATGTTGATCCAAGCATTCATGTTGAAGAAGTTCTTGCAGAAGATGACGAAGAATTGGAACAGCTTGATTCAGGTGAGCAAGATTCAGAGGGCGCTTTGCAAGACCCAACTGCCTTAGAAATGCGCAGAGCCAGAGCACTTGTGCATAAAGTTCATGTCAATACTGGACATTCATCCCCTGAACAACTGCGAAGATTAGCTCTGAGGTGCCAGTCATCCGAAGCCATCATGCGTGCAATTAAAGAGTTCAAATGCTCCATTTGCGATGAGCTGAAGAACCCGCCTTTGTACAGAAAAGCCACCATCCAGCATGCAGAAAGCCCAAATCAAATTGTTGGATTGGACTACGTACAGGTGGAATTGCACCGTGAAGACTCAAATGGTAAGATGGTTGAAACCAAACGGAATGTGCTCACTGCAGTGGATATGGCATCCGGTTTTGCTCAGCAAATTGTTGTGCCGCCTGGACCGCATGGTTTGTCGAAGGCCTTCCATCAAGTTTGGTGCAGACCCTATGGCCATCCGAAAGTTGTTTTCATGGATCCTGACCACAGAAACATATCCAGTGATATGCAACGTTTTCTGATTCGCCATAACATACAGCTGCTCCATACTGCTGCTGAAAGCCATTGGCAGCTTGGCCAAGTGGAAGTCGCAAACCGCATCCTGCGTGGCATGGCCCAAAGGGTTTGGAGATCTTTTCCCGATGCGTCTCCGGAAGAGGTCATTGAGACATGTGCAACTGCTCGTAACGAACAACTGAGACGTCATGGTTTTTCGCCTGCCCAATGGTTTTTAGGTAGAGAATCAAGACATGCAGGTGCCCTGTCCGACATGTCAGAGCAAATGAATCCCATGACACAGTCCCAAGCCTTAGTGGACCCACAATTTGCCGACAGCCTCAAGCTTAGAGATGAAGCAGCAAAGGCATTCATAGAAGAGCATGCAAAAGACACTTGGAGAAGAGCAATAGCTGGTAGGAATAGACCTATGCGCGGTCCCTATGTCCAAGGTCAACTGGTTTACATGTTCCGCCGTCAAGGCAAAGGGATGATAGCCACACGACATGGTGCATGGATAGGCCCAGGAAAAATCATTGGGATGGAGAGTTCAACTGATGGTCCAATACCCCGTCTCATATGGGTTTCCTTCAATGGGTTTCTCTATAGATGTTCACCTGAAGGGTTACGACCTCTTCCAGAAGATGAGGCTGCATTCCGAAAGCTGACAAAAGAACTTGCAGTCGGCCAGTTGTCTCCCGACTTGGAACGTGCTGATGACCAGCTGCGTGCAAAAGGCTCCTTTGGCCAGTATGTAGACCTTGTGCCACATGTCCCTGCTGAATCAGACATGGAGTTAGAAGATGATGTAAAAAATGAACCCCATAAAATAGAGCATGATTCAGAGGGCGGGCCCCATAAAATAAGGAGAAGGTTTTACAGAAGTGAAGAGTACTGGCGAAAGCGCGCTGCTGGCATGCCTCCTGCCGGAGCATTGCAAGAAGGCCCACAACCTGATGTGCACCAAAGCATTCAGGATTTGCCGCTTTCCAGTGAGCCTGCTGATGATGCTGAGGAACCACAAGAAAAACGTAGAAGAGTTGAAATCAACAGTGATGCAGAAGAACAATTCTATGAACCCTCAAATGAAGATGATGTTGAAAGTTCACCGTATGAACCATCACTAGGTCCAGATCCTCCAGCAGAAACTGCAGAGCCTCATGGATCCGAAATGGATGCCTCCAACACTGAGCAACCAGTTGAAACTCCCGACTCAGTGATGGAAGAACTGGAAAAAGCAGCTAGTGTGCCGGTTCCCACAAATGATGATGAAGACCTCCAGGTCACAATGCGTTCCATCAATGCCCGAACGGAACAGGTCCTGGAAGTGTCACTGACAGTCCATCCAGAGGACATCACGGAAAACCCACTTTGCCTCTGGAATGTGCTTGAAGAATGTTTTGCAGTAACCCCCAAAGCCAAACAGCGAAAGGTTGAAGTTAATTTCAGGAAACTTTCCCCAGAAGACAAAAAGCTCTTTGAGAAAGCCATGCAAAAAGAGTGGAATTCCTGGATTGAAAACAAAGTAACTTCAATATGCAAAAAGAAGGGGATACCTGCAGAACGAATCATCAAGTCACGTTGGGTGTTGGTTTGGAAGAAAAGTAGTGATCCTGACGACAAGTCAAAAGCCCCCAAAGCACGTTTGGTGTTGGTTGGTTGGCAAGACCCTGAACTTGGACGTATCCAAACGGATTCACCTACTTTGAGAAAAGAAACCAAACACTTGATACTGACCATTTGTGCCAGTTGTCGTTGGAAAATATGGGGAGCTGACATTAAAACCGCCTTTTTGTCAGGTGACCCTCAAAGCAGAAACATCTACTTTAAGCCTCCCAGCGAGATCAAAGAGTGGATGGGTCTTTCAGATGATGACCTGTTCCGCCTTGAAAAGGCAGCCTATGGCCTTGCTGAGGCACCCCGTGCCTGGTACTTGCGTCTCTCAAGAGAGATGTCCGCTGCAGGTCTGAGTGTTTCCAAACTTGACCCTTGCCTGTGGACCCTCCGAAAAGGGGATAAGCTTGTTGGTGTTTGTGGGGTACATGTAGATGACCTGATAGGAGGTGGAACCCCCGATATGGATGAAGTTCTGAATAAGATGCGAAAGACTTTGCCATTTGGTGATTACCGGACGTATACCATAAGGTACACAGGCATTGAAATCCGACAGGATCCAAGCACATATGCAATTGAGATCGGCCAGGAAAGTTATATAGATGCAATGGAACCCATACCCACCAAACAATATGGAAATGCATCAACTCCCTTGCCCGATGCCTCATTGATGAGAACATGTGCTGGCCAACTTGCCTGGGTAGCCAATGCGACCCGTCCAGATCAGGCATTCCTTGCGTCATATCTTCAGGGAATTCAAGATAAAGGAACAGTTGCACACCTTCAGATGTTCAACAAAGCTGTCCGAGAAATGAAGGAAAGAAAAGTGTGTTTACGTTTTCCTGCAGGAATACCCCTGGATGAGTTGCGCATACTGTGCATAACTGATGCTGGCTGGGGAACAAGATCCAATGGCGAAAGCCAAGGAGGTTACCTGCTGTGCCTGACCGTGCCAAAAATGTTTGAAAGAACTAGGGCACCATGCTGGGTAGTCGATTGGCAGAGCAAGAAGCTTCGCAGAGTTGTCAGATCTTCAGTGGCAGCCGAAACCCTTTCAGGACAAAACGGCCTCGACGCCATTGAGGCGTATCAAGCAGTGATGTTGGAAACAATATGGGGTGTAACACCAAAAGAGTTCAGAGAACTTACCCCTGAATACCCTGCCGGGTTAGTGCTTGATAGTAAGGGATTCTTCGATGCTGTAACCCGTAGCTGCTGCAGCCAAGCAATTAGCCAAGAAAGGAGACTGCAGATAGACTACGCAATAGCCAAAGAAACGACAGAACGCCAAAACATCCTCCTGTTCTGGGTGAACAATCTCAGAATGAGTGCAGACTGTTTGACAAAGCTACGTGGTGACACAAAACCTTTGTTTGAGATACTTGAGCAGGGGACTTATGAAATCACTATTTGTTTGCAGTCTGGAAAGAAGGAAAAACAACAAAAGCTGAACGATGGATGAGCCTTCCTCAAGGGCATGCAAGTTTGTACTGCCACCGTTTTGCCTTCAGCCAATATCCCTTTCCGTCGCTCCATTCGTTGTCATGCCATACCGGCAAAGCCGTTGAGAGAAACTGCAGTTTATCCAAGATAAATCTGGAGTAAGATAACAATGGGGGTAAACATGGGGTAAAAAATAATTAAATAGGATGTATAGTTCAAATAGTGCCTGCACATGCAAACAGCCTGAGCAAGCCGTTTTTCCGAAGCGTTTGAGCAAGGACTCAAGCCTGCATAGAGCCTTTGAGTTTCGACCTCCCAATCCCGAGGTTGCAATTGGCAACTTGCCAGTCCTTTTCATGGCGCATGTGAATAAGAAGCCGACCACCAGCTCCGATGCACCCCTCTCCGACCGGGAGATCAGCATGACGGTTGGATTGCTGCACCGCGCAGTGGCCTTCGGTCAAGTGCGAAAGCTCATGGATGTCTACAAGAACTCCATGGCACCGAAGAGCGAGCTTGTGCCCGCGGCCGCCTTGTTGAATGAAATGAATGAGGTGTATCAGAATGGTCCTTCGCCGAGCCTTGCTGGAATGTCAGATGCAGCAAAGCGCAGGATGATCTTCGATGAGGATGAGGTCAGCGAATGGGATAACATATCCGCAGCTGGAAGTGACTTCTTCCCTCCGGATCGTGGTGCTAGCCCGAAGCATGCAGCGAAGCCCAATATGGTCAAAGAGTCGCCTGACGGTGTTCCTCTGGCTCAATGGGGTAAGAATGTATGCAAGATGCCGAAAGTGAAGAGCCTTGGCCTCACCTATGACGAGTTGATCTCCAGGGCGAAGTGGGATGAGGATATCCATGGATACCTTTCATGGATCAAGTCAACATATGGCACTGGTGAAACAGGTGCCGCTCCAGAGAAGATCACAGCCGCCGTGGATTTGGCGCTCTACATGGAAGCCATCAACTGGAAAGGTCCAAAGGATCAGAAGTCTTCCAAATTGGGCTTCACCCGAACCTACAAGGACTGAAGTGATTGGTAGAGAAAGAGAAAAAGCACAGCTGGAATGGCCCCTCACATGGAGGGCGTGTTAATTTGGAAGTTGCTGCCGATGTGTTGCAATGAGGTCCAACTATGAACATGTGCGTGGCCGACGCTGTGTGGATCAAAGGGCCCTTGGGCCAGGTGCAATCCGCACTTGGCTTACGTTTGCAGGTGGAAGGAAAATAGATTGGGCGCTGCATAGCGCGAACCGTTGCCTATTCATCAATATATATATATATATGTGATATATGCATATGGTGATGATGGTGGTGATGATGATGATGATGGTGATGATGGTGATGATGATGATGATGATGATGATGTTTGCCTAAGAGACTCTAGGTTGGATTGCCAATATGCATCACTCACAAAAATTGGAATGCTTAGTATCTACCCATCCCAGAAACGGCGGATTTGCAGGTTCTGCCTGGTGATCCTCATAGAGAATGCCTTGCTTCTTGCCCAAGAGCTCCCGGAAATGCGCCGCAGTGCTGATGGCAATCTCTTGCCTCAGTCGAAGCTTTAGGGCGCCAGTGGAGGATGGGAAAAAGATAAACCTGTTGCGTTGAACCATGTGGGTGTGTCTCAAATCTCAAAACTGAGAAATCTTCCAAACTGGCAATGTGATTCGCCGATGTGGGGTTACCCCATCAGACAAACCTATGCGCTTGAAAACAAAACTCGACTAATCAAAGCCAATATTTTTGGAAGTTGAAAACCATTCGTTAGGCCATCACCAAAGGCCAGGCCAATGGCATGCAGCGGAACTGAGCCGATGACGAAGCGGGCCGCCTCAGTGTGAACGGATGCTGGATTGAAGAATCCTGGATGGTTTTTATTCCCCCAGATATCAAAGAGGATCCTATTTTCCATCCAGGAGATCTTTTTGATAGTTTGAGAAATTCATTATCAAGATCCAAAATATCAAAAGGAATGGTGTTCCCATTTCCCATTGATGTGACACAAGGCTTGGACTGAAAATCTGGGCGAAAAATCAAACCATTTTGATGGTTCATCATCATTTGATCCACTTTAGAAATTTCAATGTTGATTTTGGGATATTCTCCATTTTCAGACACAACCATGTTCAAAATTATTCACGGTAAAATACCAATTTGTACCAGATATTTGATTGTTAACCCCATTTTTTCATCCCAATTGTTTATGGCTCACTCCCAATTTTCGTTGCTCAATTCCCATTTCTGATGATTGTTTCCCAATTACGCTGATTGTTTAAGCTAATTCTTCCATCAAAATCTCCAAAAAAGTTGATGATCAACCATGATTACCCACGAAATCCCCATTAAGATCCCCTTAAATCCAACTTTTTCCTATCATTTTCCCATCATTTGATGGTTCATCCCCATTCAAACTTTGCCTAAAAATCTTCCAATCTGCTGGCCTCAGCAGCGCTCCAGGTGGGCTCCACATCCGCACTGTTTGCTGCCAGGTCTGGACACGGGCCGTGTCCAAACATCGATATGGACAAGTGCCGCTTAACTTTTTCATGAGGATCAACAATGTTGTACTGATTGGCATATACATATATACATATATATATATATACATATATATATACACATATGTTCGTTTATCTATGTATGTATATATATATATATAAAGGTTATATAAGTGTCTTTTCTTCGTGTTGTTCATGTTCCGTACACAAAACACACAACATCAACAATGGGAGTTGCCTGCAGGGAGCTCCGAGGCACCAATGGCGCAGATGGTAACCTGACACCAAGTCTAAAGGTTCAGCCTGAGTTCCAAACCCATGATTGTTGCCTCTAGAACAATCCTGGCTGTCCATAGGAATATGTATATATATATATTAATGTATGTAGGGTTGAATAGGTATGTCTAAGTAGAAACACCAAAAATTGATGTATCTTCTTTCATTCGTGCAATGGAGTCAAAGTTAAATGTCGATGTATTTGGTCGAAGAAAAAAGATAGCAAGTCTCTGGGTCTGCGCGCTCTTCTCCTTCTCGCCTGTGCAGGTTGCAGCATGATGGCCACCGGCAACTTAACAAGCATCATTCAAAATACTGACTCCTTCCAAACAGCGAACCACGGACCAGTAAACCAGAGCTTCTGGGGGTGCCGAATCAAGAATTTTGCTCAGAAATGGCTCAAGAAGATCCCATCATTCCCGGATCATCCCTCAGATCCCTCAGCACCTGAAGGTCTTCTGAGTCATCGAGGATGCCAACTCATCTGCATGGTTCACCGTGGGCGATCCAGGGAGCTGGCTCCGGTCACTCCGGTCACCAGCTCCACCGGGAAAGCCACCATAGGGGATGCTGCTCCTGGATGCCATGGTGTCAGCATCCCATTCCAACAATTGGGGATCGAAAAACGACGATTTAGTATTTATCCCACAATCATCCCATGATCATTCCATTGTTGTCCAATTGTCGTCCCATTACCATCCCATTATCATCGTATTTACCACATTGCTATATGTCAAATGTATATAAGATCTATCTGTAGAAACATGCGCAGCGCTATATATTGTATTGTCATAGTCATCCCAATATCATGCCATTGTTCTCCACAATCATCCCATCATCCCATTTTCATCCCATGATTACAGGGTTTATCACATTACTTGTGGCCATGGGTTTACGGTGTAAGATCAGGTTATCGGGATGGTCATGATCATCATCATCATCATCATCATCAATGTAATTATATATGTACATATATATCTATATACTCCATATACTATATAGGCATCCCAAAATCACCATTTTCATGGGTGGAACAAAAACCATCCCCGAATGGGAGTTGTTTGTGGCAGCCAGCGTTTCCGTTATGATCTTTATCCCAATCAGAAAATCATCATAGGTATCCCATATTCTCCTATTGTTACGAGGATTAATCTGCTACTATTCATATATTATTGGCTTTATCAGACATTATCCAAGAATCATCCCATTATCATCCCATTATTATTTTATGGAAGTTCTTGGTCCCCAAAAAAAATCATGGTGTAGCATGGCTATTGATACACCCATACATTATTAGCTTTGTGAGTCACATGACTTTTGCTCCCTCAACGTGGTGACCCAACATGGAGCTTCCTGCGACTGCTCTGCTCGATGCCCGTGACCGATCCCAGGGCGTGTCTCACCTGCCTGGGGAGGTGCAAGGACCTTCAACTCAACGGTGGATTTGATTTATTGTTAATAATCACAATTGTCTTATCCATTCTCCCACAATCATCCCACCATTTTATGGATTCTTTGGATTGGTACAATTTGGTTGCTCTAGTGGAAATTCATGTAGAATTAGCTGTAACTGATGTTCAGAAAAACAAACGAGTATGTGAGTATGGGTCAGGTGCCACTGGGACCACAAAATTCATCCAAAACTCATCATTCCCAGTGGATCAGGGGCGTCCATAAAATGGGGACTGGGAATTTCGGTGCATCTCAGCCATCCACCCCACTGTGGACCCCACTTCAACTCCAGCTCTGAAGCCGTTTGCTGAGCTTTTGCACCTGACGAAAATGGCTGGCGAGTCCACTTTTGGCATTCTCAATGTGGATTTGTCTGAACAATTAGGGGAAAAAAATTGATTGTGAATCATCCTTTTACAGTACCATATTTGTTCCTATGAAGAATGACCATTGGGTGGTAAATCCACCAGTTTCAGACACCCGCCATATCTTGGGACATTGGACAAAAATGAGAGTCCAACATGACCAGGGTGTGTTGAGTTGCACGTGTAGTTCAGCTGTCTTGGCATGGAGGTTTCATGAATGGCTGTGGGTACCCAATAGCTGGATCGTTTCTATGGGAAAATCCCCATCTAAAATAGATGATGACTGGGGGTACCCCTAAAAATAGGAAACCACCATGTCTGTGTGTGTGCGTGTGTGTGCGTGCCAAAATAGCCCCAAAAACCAGTGGCTCGTCATGATTTTGACCCAATCCCGGTGGGATCCCCTGGAACCCCCAACGAACAGCGGCCTTGTAGGCGATCCTCCAGAGATTGTTGCACCTGGCCAGGATCTGAAAACAGCTACCCGGCCTGGTAAACATACAAAAAACCATGGAAAATCACCATTTTTCATGGGAAAACTATGGAAAACTCACTATAAATTGTCATTTTCATTAGCCATGTTAGTTTACCAGAGGGTAGAGCTCTAGAACTATATGATCCTTTTGCACTTATTCATATACACATCAACTGCTATCAGGTTTAATATCTCATCCTCTAGATGTTAGATATATACATCATATACTGACCAAAATCAAATACATCTTCAAGATCAGTATTTTTCCTATGTCAGCAAAATGTGATATCCAATGAATATAGTTAAATGCAATAAATTAATACTTTGGATATTATAATGCACTATTACTAATGTTATATCACTTCTCCAACTAATCCTTCGCATCCCATGGGGCCTCCGCTTCCTTCGCCAACTGATCTTCCAACTGTGCGATGCGCCGCTGGGCGTCGAGCAGTCGCTGACAGGTGTCCGAGAAGACCTCGTCCTTCTCCGCGAGCTGGCGCTCGGCCTGGTGAGGGCAGCTTCTGGCGATCTGGCGAAAATGTTCGTTTTATGGATGATTCAGCAACAAAAATAGATAAATGCATTAATAGATAGATTTAAAAATATACATATATATATATATATAACCAATACTGTAAATATATGCTATGTGGCTCATGGTCATCCATCAGATAATGGAAATCCAAACATACTGGATATTAAAATGTGTAGTGATGACCACCCTCTAATTGGGACGTCTAAAATTTGGCCATGTTCATGGAGAAACTCAGGATTTTGGGAAACACATCCCAGGGAAGATATGTTTTGTCTAAGGCATCATGGGGATATTCAAACATTAGGATAGTAATAACCAACCATGAAGTTTCGGTTCGGTGATTGAGTTAACCAAAAATGTCTGAAAGTGGTCAGTGATCATCATCCCTGTTTTTGGGTTTTCACGAAATAAAAACTCTGGATATGCTGGTCTGTGGGCGAAATTGTGTTGTGTCCTGCCAATGCCAATCCTGGAAATGGTAAGCATCAAATAGTCTCAATATCAATATGCAAATAAGCAACTGAAAAGTATTATATCAACATATCTGAATATAATTGGTCAATATCTCAGATAGTATTAAGATGTATTAAGTGACTGCCCAGTGTTAAAAAAAAACATCCGTAATCCTTACCTCCAGGGCCCGTTTTCTGGCAGCAGCCAGGTCGAATCCACGCTGGTCCAACTCAGCCTGGAAGCTGGCCATGTACCAAGGCATTGGTTGATTGATTCCATTGGTTTACTATGGTTTGTTCATGAATTCAGCGATGAGTCTCGATAATTCATGATAATTCTATATATATATGTATATATAGTATATACATTATATTCCTTAATTGAGTGATCAAACCAATCAATTGTCAAATTGCTTGGTCGATGGATTAGGTGGCGGGTCGATTCATTCATTCTTGAGCCAGGAAACTGAAGACAATCGCATGCTGTCCAGAATTTGATCAAAGAAAACCGATCGGAATACGATTTCAATCTCGCTTCCTGACACTTTCATCAGCACTTTCCTCCGAGTTTAGAGTTGGCTTCGTATCCCCCAAATCCAATGCTTAGTTTTTTTCCAAAAAAAAATAGCCCTTTGGGGATGAAAGCCCCATTTCCAGACAACCCCAGTCGCCTGCATCTGCATGTTGGCATCACGCAACGCACTGACGACCGCATCATCCTTGGACTTGTCCGTATCCTGTGATGAAACTCACTGGATCCCAATGATATGATGGGAAATGATGGGAATGTACATATATATATATATATTGTATATATTATATGTAATCTATTATGTGTATATCATATATTATCTGTATATATATATGTGTGTAATGAGTTACAGTATATATCTATAGTAATATTGGAGGTGAAACCATCTCTATTTCCCAAGCATCCAGCCTGTGCTTCCAACTCTTGGATGCGTCTCTGCGCTGCCTGAAGCTTGCAACGACAGATGGGAGTGGAATCCCCCAACGGGTCCATTGCAGTTGTCCTTCTCTGGGGTGTTCTTACAAATGGTGCACCCCAAAATCATCCAAAAATTGCGGTTTTGAGATGTTTTCAGCAGGAAACCGATTGATGAATTTTGGGCTCTCCTACCTCAAACACACTTCAGCACTAGGCCATGGCTCCATCAGTTCTCTAGCAAAAGGTCATTGTTTTTTCTGGTGTGCACCATAGTGAATCAAATCTCCCAGAGGTGCCTGCAGTTTCAGCTCCAGATCTGAGGTGGTCTCCGCTTGACTCTTCAAGTGCTGCACCTTCCATTCATCATCGGAAAATGCTGCTGGAAAAGCAGAGGATACCCTCTGGTTATGTCAAAATAGCTATTGAAAATGGTGATTTATAGTGGATTTTCCCATTGAAAAAGGTGATTTTCCATAGCTATGTTAGTTTACCAGAGGATACAGTATTCGGATGTTCCACCTTTTGTATTCGGATGTGCCACTTTTTGTTCAAGAAACCGTTGCAGCAGCGAGTACTGTCAACCAACCTCATCTGCAGAAAATCTGGTCCAAGCACTCATGTCCCAACCGCTACCACCAAACATCTTCGTTTGATGCGTCCATTCCGTCACAACAAAAAAACATCAAAGATCCCCTCTGGTAATTTAACAGTTCGCTTTCTTTGTAAACGTAATTTTTTGGCAGCAAAAATCCCAGCATATCCCATCCATCCCATCCCACTCCAATATCCCATGGCCTCCAGCGCCAACTTCCTGCAGAGTTCCGCCATGTGATCCCCCGGCGTCTCCGGGCTCGAGGGCTCCGGCTCCGCCACCGCTGCCACCGCTGCCACCGGCGCCGGTGTGGGCTCGGGGGTCCAGGGGGCGGAGGCTTCACCTGGGACCCAAGGCGAAGGGGATCAGACCAAGGGGATTGTAACTATCTGTATGTATATATATATATCTATCACAGTTCTTTGACGTGCACGTGAACACATGCACTGCGCTCGGCCGCTATGCAAACTTTTCATCCTCTGGAGACGTGGGTGATTGAGGATGAAGATGGGTGGATCAGCCCATCAGATCAAT
>Ga0126342_10014409_pt1 | contig 13965 bp, 8 predicted proteins | sample Cyp1metagenome_FD_92528 | JGI IMG/M metagenome (GOLD analysis project Ga0126342, IMG submission 92528) | Coral microbial communities from Lord Howe Island, Old Settlement Bay, Australia - Cyphastrea 1 metagenome | ecosystem: Host-associated > Invertebrates > Cnidaria > Coral ...
ACCGCTGGACCTCAACCTGGGAGCTGCCCAGCTCAGTGTGCACCGCTGGACCTCAACCTGGGAGCTGCCCAGCTCAGTGTGCACCGCTGGACCTCAACCGGGGACCTGCCCAGCTCAGTGTGCGCCGCTGGACCTCAACCGGGGACCTGCCCAGCGCAGTGTGCACCGCTGGGGACCTGCCCAGCTCAGTGTGCACCGCTGGACCTCAACCTGGGACCTGCCCAGCTCAGTGTGCACCGCTGGACCTCAACGGCCAGATAGAATGCCACAAGATATGCCAGATGGAATGTCAGATAGAATGCCAGAAGATATGCCAGAAGATACGCCAGATAGAATGCCAGATAGAATGCCAGAAGATATGCCAGATAGAATGCCAGATAGAATGCCAGATAAAATGTCAGATAGAATGCCAGAAGATATGCCAGATAAAGTGCCAGAATGTTTGCCAGATAAAGTGCCAGAATGTTCCCCAGATAGAATGCCAGAAGATTTGCCAGATAATATGCCAAATAGAATGCCAGAAGATATGCCAGATAGAATGCCAGAAGATATGCCAGATAAAGTGCCAGAATGTTTGCCAGATAAAGTGCCAGAATGTTTGCCAGATAGAATGCCAGAAGATATGCCAGAAGATATGCCAGGTAGAATGCCAGCAAATATGCCAGATAGAATTCCAGAAGGTATGCCAGATAGAATGCCAGATAAAATGTCAGATAGAATGCCAGAAGATTTGCCAGCAACAAAATGTATAAATGTCATGGTGGGGATCACACGAAGTAAAGTAATTGTTTTTCACTGATACACTGGGATCATTAGGATTAAACATCACAAGTTATGTAGCGTAAGCTGCTTTCACCTCATGAGAGCCTGGCGTTGTTTGTAGGTTGCAAGATTCAACCTTAACTTAAGTGCGGTTGCGCCAACGCTGGCCTCAAAATCTAAGGGAAACGCACAACTCCGTGTTGTTTTTGCATACGTCCAAGTCCCAGTTGCATGACTCTTCCCATACTTCCCTTCAAAAGATCCTAAATACACCAGCTGCTTGCCAAGTTTCTGGAAATCTGATCTGCACTTGGTGGACCAGCGGAAAGCCCAAAAACCGTTTGCCAATGATGTCTGTGAAGTTATTGCCCATTGGTTTTAAGGGATGACCAAGCGACATGAAAAGGCAGCAGCCAGATGCTTTCCTAGGAGGGCATCCAAGCTAGTGGCTCCTCGAGCTCATATGGATTCATAGAGAATGTGTATGTATATGTATATATATATATATCAACCAACCCGGCCCCACCACAAAAACATGCAATATTGTATATTCGCATCAAGTTTCGAAATATTGACTGATTTACCTTATTTGGTGTGTAATGATACATAATGATATATACAAATTTTGTGTTAAATACCAATGTGTAACGAAAAACCTATCATCAACCGCATATTAATGTTGGTGTACCATGACTTTGTTGCCTTGTGCTTGTCCTGTTTTCTCCAGGACAGCAAGCCCAGAAAGCCCAGCAAGGCCAGAAAGGAGCAGATGATGGAGGACATTTTCAGATTCTTCGACGAAGACGAGGCGCCAGCCAGGATGTTGCAAGGAGGTCATGTTTGTTTAATATCCAGCAGCCAATAGCTACAATGTGGTGCCCCATAGTTAGCTAAGTTGGTTTATAACTTCATTAAATATGGTTTATTGTAGATATATCTATAGTTAATGGGGTTTATAAACCAATTTATAACTAGGGGCCCCACATTGTATAGATTGTGTATATGTTGTTCAGGGTATGTGTGCATACCCCGGTGGACACATATTACATCATATTACATTCTGTTGTTGTGCATGTTCAGCGATTTCATTGTCCATATCCAGCATCATTCTGTATGCTCGGAGGCACAACCAATCATCAACCAAACAACCATCAAATATATTGTTGAATTTCGCTATTTTATAGGCGTTTTCAAGTTCAAGAACTGGATTTGCGAATCAAAAACCAGATAGCATGTTTCTTCTTGTAATTAGTGATACGCTAGTGTTCTTCCCGTGGTTGGGTGGAATTACTGGTGATTTCTATTGTTTACCCTGAAAACCAACACGGAGCGCGCCCCAAAAGATGGGCATTTCCCCTAAGATGGTGGACCCCCAAATCATCCATTTTTTTGTTTTTTGCCAATGGGAAAACCCATGGTTTGCTAGCGATATTTTTAGGAACCGCACCATATTTGTTTGATATCATACTCGTGACCAGTCATATCAACTACCACTACTTTTTGCTGTTGTAATTTGTGTCCATCTCCCAATATTATCTCAATTTCTATAGGTACAGTAGAGCTGCCAGTTTATCAGTGTGAAATATTCCATATTAAATCACACTTGACTTCTTCCACTAACTATCATTTTCTTTACCCCGCATTTTTGTAGATTTATTCCCCACGTCATTATGATTCTGACATTGTTTTAAGAGATCCCCCCTTTATCCCTTTCGAAGAAGAACACACACACGCACACACGCACACACGCACACACGCACACACGCACACACGCACACACGCGTGCGCGTTTCCCCACATTTTTTGGTTTGCTGCTCAATGTTGATGTGTTTCACTCATATTTTGTCGTTTCTCTCAATTACAACTATATTTCACTCAAAACTTAAAAATCATCCTCAATGTGGGTTGTGGACAAATCCCTGCCACGGCCCAATGGTCACCAGGATGGCTACTGGAGCTTCCAAGAGGCATCAGCATGTGCCTTGTTGTGCCGCTTCCAGATCGGACCTGGGCAAATTGGGAAATGTGATATGTATGGAAAACATGGGAAAACTGATTTTATTTCAGGTGGATGAAATATGATGAAGTTGTGGTTTTCCGACCTGTGACTCGACATGCCCCACTGGTGGCTATTGAATTTCGAAAATATGTCTACGAACCTTGCGATATCACGGGCAAGGTCCATTTGCTGGGATGAGTTGGAACCACCAAGCGGATCAGTTTTTTTAGTGGCCGTTTGCGTGGGAATCGCGTGCAGAGTGGCGGGTCACAGATCACTGTCAGGTCAATTGGCCACAGAAGGCGAGAGCATGATTATGTACAAATACGACCTGTTGATGGACCGGGACAATCGGAGATGGTTTTGGAAACAGAACACGCAACTTAAGTTACCATAAATGGGGGTACCCCACAATGGTTGATTCATAATGGAAAATCCCGTGAAAATTGATGATTTAAAAACTCCGTATTAACCTTGATTCTGGAGTTTACGAAAGATGAACTTTGGTGGTGATGTCCAGGATCCTTGCGGCTGATTGCTCCTTTGTTCGCGGTGGTGCTGTTGTGACCCAGATATAGTCACATGCAGGGATTGATAATCACTCACGACCAAGGTGATTCGAGTTGAAAAGTAGTTTACGTCATCCAAACATTTGCCGCCAGATCTCATATGTTTCAAGTAATTATATGTAATTATCCACCCTAGCCGCCTAGCCCGCTGTTGTTGGATATCCAAAAATGGCGGGCGTCCTGTGGTTATCCCTGGCTGGGATGATTGCACTCACCGGGAAGATCTCAAAGAAACAATGAATAAATACTCTAAGATCTAAATTGAAAAACATTTAATATAGAATAATGATGAATAATGCAGATATATATAGACTAGAGTGATTACATTAGAACATTATTCCAATTTAGACTATATTCCAATCTTTATCTCCGTTGGAAAGCCGATCCAGGATGCAGCTGGCGTGCCGCCGGAGGAACGTGCCAAAGGCTTCCCGCAGCGGAGTGTTTGCGACCTGCCTCTCGGCAAAGTCTGAGCGCCAAAAGCCTGGCGGGGAAGGATCCCAAAAAATGGATAGAAAGGGAGAAATGATGAGACATGCAGTCTGCCATGTTCGATCCATTTTTAGGGATGTAAGATGCACTTTTAAATGATCCAATTTGTATCCAATCATGTTCTTTAAGGTGATGTAAGCTGTATTTTATGCAATTTGCCCAGATGAGCGACCCTGAACAAAAACAAGAGTTCAATGACCATTTGTGTTCAGCCCTGGGGTGATGATCCAATTGACTTCTCAGGGTGAAAGTGTTGGGTCAGCTGATGAAAAAGAGATGTCAAGTTAAACACTTAGGCTTTCAAACATGGGATATCATATAGTATAATGTATACATATACATATTGTATACATATACTGAGGCTTTCAATCTACCCTTTTGCAAAAAAAAAACTGAGCTGCCGATTTGTGGCGGATATGCTGGGAATGTTTGTGCTGAGAATGTTTGGTTTCAAGGACAATGATGGCAAGTTTGGAACTGGAAGGTTCGGATGCCCCCAGAGTGATAAGTTGGTTTATTACCCATCTAACTATGGTTATAAACACCATAAATCCTGTTGAAGGGAGTTAGGCACCAACTTAGCTAACTTTGGGGAACCACCTTGTATGGGAAGGTTGGGACTTGGAAGGTTTGGACCTGGTCAGAGCGGTACGCTGTGAGGTATTTGCATCCTAGCTTCGGAATGGATGTGGTCAAGGACCCTTACCTAGCTGCTCCCAGTTAGGTGACCCATTGGGACGATGTATCGCGCAATGTTATGGAGAATGGGGACATAGTTCAGCAAGAAAGATATGTTTTGACCAGCACACGTAAGGTTGTAGAATCAACTACAGTGCATTCTCAGCTGGTTGGTAGTGGTTTCAAACATGTTTTTTTTTCCATAATATATGGGATAATCCTTCCCATTGACTTTCATATTTTTCAAGATTGTTTTTTTAACCACCAACCAGTCAGTGATTAGTAATTTGAACATGAACAAGATGTTGAGAGACCTTTTGACCATTCCCATGGGGATCCAAGTATTTCAAAACGCCTTTGGGACCCAAATGGTGGATTTCTCCTTGGGTCCATTTACCAACCACAGAACAAACCTACCAACCATTGACCAGGTGGGTAAGGTAAGGGCTCGTGAAGGGCATAATTAATGTTGAAGCCATATTGATTTAATTGATATATGTGTGTTGTCACCGTTTTTCTATATTTTTCTTGTTCTAACATGGCAATGGAATAGCCCGTATAGATGATGTCCGATTCCCATGTCAGATTACCAGAGAGTAAGATTTTGTGAATGAAAGTTGAACATCACCATTTCTGGTTGGTGGTTTCAAGCATTTGGATTATTTTCCATTTCATATATTGGGGATTTCATCATCCCAATTGACGAACTCATATTCTTCAGAGGGGTAGGGCTCAACCACCAGCCGGGACTACCGTGACTAGTCGGTCACGTTCGCTCATCAGTCTGATCATGTCGGTCTGAGTATCATATTACCCTTTGGTTATGTCAAAATAGCTATTGAACATTGCCAGTGAAATAGTGGATTTACCCAGCTACAAAACGGTGATTTTCCATTGTTTTTTGTTAACGTTTACCAGGCCGGGTAGTCATTTTTAGAGTTCAATGTTGATACACTGACGAACTCACCATGTTCGTTGATTTTTTCCCGGATTGGCACTATGGACTTCATGGGAAATTCCATGGTTCTCCCGGTCCATGCGGCCGCCAGGACCACGCTTTGGTCTTCGGCAAAGTGCGCTTGGCCGAGGCCATGTTGTTTCCACTGCACTTCACAACGGTATTCCAATGGGAGAGGCACAACTTGTGGTTAGCTGGTGGTATTATTCATGTAATTTATTTATTGGTATTATTATTACTTGAATCATCTTATTATATTACTAATACGACCCTGATAGATAATATGCCATGTATTTCAATCATATTCATATTACAACGGTAATCAATAAGGATGCGGATGTGCGCAGCACATTAATTATGATGAATTATGAACTATAAATCTGCTCGTTTAAGAACCAATATTGATCATGCAGTAGTGGGATAGCTGGTATGTCGGGGTATAAAATCCACCATAATGTGGATCTAAATGGGGTATAGCAGGATATATGACCAACATTGACCAACAATATGATACATGGGGGTGTTTGAGAATGGTAGATACCCAAATGTCAATTATAACGGGGAAAATGCTGATCAATCATCGGATGTAGTCTAGTCTGAGATTGACTGTCTCTAAGATGCTATATATATAATATTTAAGATGTAATAGGCATGTTTTGCCTGACACGTTGTATGATTTTTCTTGGCACCAATCAGTACCAATTTTAGTGGTGCAGTGGTGCCATTTATTCCTCGGCATTCCGTTTTTCCTCGCACCCAAGCCAAACAATGCAAGATGCACTTTACTAGTTGCAAGTCCCAAGATTATGTCGTGGATGGGGTGTTAGACAGATATATTCAGTTTATGCATACTGCTTATCCGGTGCGCAAAATTGTTACATGTTGGTTTCAGGCCAACTTGAGAAAGAATTACGACCCTTCCCAAACAGGGAGTGACAGGTTTGTGTGACGATGTCGCAATCGGACATTTGCTGGCAAACATGTGCCATCCCTTGAGGGATAGTGTAATCCATTCCCCCCAAATAGTACCGTTTGGTAAACGTTTACAGTTTGCTATGGAAAAATCCACCATTTTATAGCTGGGTAAATCCATGATTTCTATGGCCATTTGCAAGAAAAATATCTGGTATGTTTACCAGAGGGTAAACAGCTCCCAAGAACCCTGATTTAGCATTGACATCACCCATTGTGAACAAAGGCTTGGTCCAACATGGCCTATTTTCCTGTAGGAAAATGATTGCCACGTTTGCGGGATGGCAAACTTGGCCATTGAACAATGATTTTACACACTTACAATGTGGGGCCCCCAAGATAGCTAAGTTGGTTTATAACTTCATCAACTATGGTTTATTGTAGATATATCTATAGTTAATGGGGTTTATAAACAAATTTATAACTAGGGGGGCCCACATTGTATCCATTATGATCACATGTTATCCCATTGTTATGTGAAGAAAGACCGTGTAATTTTCACCTTATGTATGATTTTACCATCGTTATTTTACCCACTTACCCCCACTTGGAGAGGCTCCATCAGTCGCCCATTTAGGAGATCTTCGAGCATTTTGATGTGGACAGAGATGGCTATTGGAACTACGAGGAGTACTCCAAGTGCCCCTCGGATGGCGCTTCGAGGTCCAGTCGGTTTATAACTCCAATAACTTGGGTTTATGGTAGATATACCTATACTGAATGGGGGTTATAAACCAACTTATAACTGGGGGGGGCACCACCTTGCATGATGCTACAAGTGGTCAGTTGGCATGCACCCGTTTTTGTCCTTGAAAAGCTCTCCGGGCCAAGAAAAGGGCGATTGATGTTCCATTTTACAGGGATTTTGTCGCCATCACTTGAAAAGCCGTATCTGTTGGAGATGATTGTTTGTGTTGGCTGAGGTGAAAAATGAGGACATTTACCAACCTTTGTTGCTAGACCCCATTAAACCACAAGCAAGTGGTGATTAATCCATCATCATCCCATCATCATTGCATCATTATTCCATGATATTCTTAACATTATTGTCATCCCATGACTATCCTTTTTTTTGTCGCACTACTCATGTTACCATTTCCCATTCTAGTTGATTTGTTATTGCCCATATGACATCTTGTCCCATGAATAGATTGGCTTCTCCTTTCCATTTTGTAATTTATCTACTATCTTACTCGTTGGCATCCTATCATTATCCCAACCGTACCCCATTATTATCCCAAGATTATATCACACTATTACTATTACCCCACCATTATCCTTTTATTACCCCATTAGTATCCCACTATCCAATTCTTAGCCTTTTCAAACCGCAAGCCACCGGCCATTGGCCATCAAGATTCCCCCTTCGACCGAAGCCTCTCCCGAAATCTGGATGAGTTTGGTTCGGATTCGGGGAATGATCCCAAAATAGAGAATTATTATTATACCCTCTGGTTATTTAACATAGCCATGGAAAATGGCCCATTTATAGATGATTTTCCCATTAAAACCTCCATTTATAATGGATTTTCCATGGCTATGTTAAATAACCAAATGGTAACTTACCCAGATTAGTGAATTGTTATCATTGGATCAGTGCATTATTAATTCACTTATTTTGGATTAGTGAATTATTATATATATATATAATAGAGGATGATTTATTATTGGATAATTGGATGATTGATGGACGATTAATTACATTTACCCAGATAATTGGATGGTTAATGGATGATTAATGATTAATCTGATTAACGGATGGTTAATACTAAACCTAGACTTTTTTTGCTTTGTGGTCCCCCAAGTCATTTTTTTTGACCAGGAAATTCAGCCAGTAAAGATAAATATGTAGACAAGCTAATGTATAGACATATTAATAGATAACATTATTCTTTATCAGTAGTTCTACAACAGTTCTATATATTAGCTAACATTAATATAAGTTAGCCATTGGGATAATCATGGGACAACATTAGTTCCAGTGGACTTCATATGATAAGTATGGTCGCCTAAGAGCCCTTTAATGCCAATTTCTTGAACCAATTGTTGGATATTTACTCATGGGAACACATGATTGTTCCATTGTTCTTCCCATGATTTTCCCAGATGGAGGTTTCCTAAAAAGTAGGGATACCCTCAATCATCCATGTCAATAGGAATTTCCATTACCAACTATCCAGCTATCGGGGTACCCTCCATCATGGAAACCTCCATAGGAATAGAACCAAGGTCTTGCGGCCGTCTCCAGTAGAGGCGCTGATGGCCCTGATGAACTCCATGGGAAGATCAAGAAAACTGGTGAGACTTTATGAGATTTAGATGCAGTGAAATCTACAATGATATTATTCATTGTTTTTATGGGATTTTGTTTGATTTTTCGTGAAATTTGATGAAATGACTCGTGGGATTCTGATTTTGGGATTCATGGATTTAACCAAAAAACATGGGAATATACATGGATGTACTTAGAAAATGCTGGGAAGATGATGGGAGAATCTAACCATCCGTAACTTTTTTTCAGTGGTGAATGGTCAGCCATGGGAAGTCGAGCAAATGCTGGATGCTGGGATTGGGTCATGGATTAGTCACTAGTAGAAAAGTCACATACCATGCCACTTTTACCTCCATCATGTATATGATTATGACGGTTCAGCTGATATATATATATATACTGGTTGGTGGTTTCAAACATGTTTTATTTTCCATTTCATATATGGGATGTCATCCTTTTCCAAGCCGGTTAAAACCACCAATCAGTATATATATATATGCATGTATATACATTATATACCGTTTGGTTATTTAACATAGCCATGGAAAATGGCCCATTTATAAATGATTTTCCCATTAAAACCTCCATTTATGGTTGGGATTTTCCATGGCAAACTGTTAGTCATAACCAGATGGTAATGTTTGTCATGGATCCCAATGCCATAACCTGGCAATTTGGGATAGTTTATGATGGCTGGATAGCATGTCTATGGTATCCACTTCTGCTGGTATGTCGCGTTTTCTTTTCTCCTTTGATGTGCTGGATATAATGTGGGTAAAACAATGCCATAAACAATCCCCCAGGAAAATCACCATAAATAGGTCGTATAAACCATTCCCAAATGGGTGGTTACTATTGGCTTAATCACAATGATTGCCAAGATAATGGAGTGTCCTTTCGGAATCTAACTTGGCAGTGAACGATTGCGGCGGAAAACATCACCCATAAATATTCAATGGATGGGTAGATTTTGCAGTGCCATGTTTGATTACCAGAGAGTTATTTTAAGATAGTCACACAGGGTCACAGGGAAGAATATTCTCTACAATCCGCTTGGACGAAAACACGCATTATTTGCGGATGTGCCTACATCATCCTACATGTATATACGTATATATATATATATATAGATATAGATATAGATTTACGTATCATGCTTAGCTGCTTGCCTTGAAGCGGTATCAAAGATTTGCGGATCGGGTCATGTTAGAACAGCTAAGTTGGCCACGCCAGCGCAGCGCCAGGTGAAGTCGCCTCCCAGGCCATTTTCACTTGGCTTCTGGATCAGGCCGGGTTCCCATTCCAGAAAAATCAGAAGTCGATGGTCAACATGTTAGAGTTTAAACCCCTCCAGTATGGTTTATCAAGTTTATCCCAAAAAGATCCCATTTATCGTGGTTTATCCATGTTTATCCCATTTCATGTTTTTTGGATGGCACAGGTGGGCTCCTGCGCAGGTCCACTTGCTTGCGGACGACAAGGGTCGAGGCCTGGCAAAGAAACATGTGGTGAAACTGCACCGCGGCAGCACCTGGAGTTTGCCGGGTTTCCATAAATGCGGGTACCCCAAGGTGTCATCCATTTCAATAGGATTTTCCACTACTGTATAAACCATCCTTTTGGGGATCCATTTATGGAAACCCCCATAGTTCCCATGTGTCTTGGTGGACAAATGATGGGATGACTGGGGGCTGATCGTTTCTCAGATTTTTGTTAGGGACGAATGTAGGGATCGAATCTGGGGATAGAAACAACGCAGAGATGGGTGGTGGGCCCTCAAACGTTTTGTTTGCTGGTCTTTTGATGAGGGCCCTGGTTGAATCATGTGTTTGGCATTGGTTTACTTTTTTTTTACAGATGTTGAAACCACCAGCCATGAGGAGTGAAAATTGAAACATGGTTTACCCACATTAACGGTGCAATTTATTATTTTGGGGCTTCCCAATTGTTTGACAGACCCATATCATCCCATATCATGTCAAGTTGGGTGTTCTTGGTCTTCCCCATTGTATTCCGAGTCGTGTTTTTTTGGGTTATCAATGTTATATACCCGCATCAAATACCATAAAAATGTCCGATATGTTCAACCCAGAAAAAGAACATATTTACTTGGTGAAATCCTGGGAGTTTCCACCTATTCCTCCAAATATCCTATCTTTATCCATAGTTTATCCTCTGGTAATTTATATAACATAGCTATTGAAAGTTCTTTCATAGAAATAGTTGAGTTTACCCATTAAGAATGGTGATGTTCTATAGCAAACTGTTAAATTTCCAGAGGGTAAACCTCCATTTTCCTATGGTTTTCCCATGGTTTTCCTATGGTTTTCCCATTAAAACCTCCATCTTCCTATGGTTTTTCCATGAAAAGATGGTGATTTTCCAGTGGGGTGAAATCGTGGGGTTTTCCACCAGGTACACGTCGCCCAAATTCTGCGACCTCGACATGGACGTGGCAAAGGAACACGCCAAGGTCGATTCGAATGGCGGAGGACTCAAACACTACGAAAAGCTATACCCTTTGGTAATTTAACATGGTTTAATATAGTTTAATATGGTTTAGTATGGTTTTATATGGTTTAATTTGGTTTAGTTTGGTTTTATATGGTTTATATAATATGCATGGTTTCAATAATGGGATATTAATGGAAATACCCTCTGGTTATGTCAAAACAGCTATTGAGGCCATGGCCCATGTAGTTCGTTGATTGACCGTTCTTAAAGATGGTGATTTTCTATAGCAAACTGTTAGTTTACCAGAGGGTAAATGATGTGAATAATAGTATGTTGATATTATCACAATTCATGTTTATAGTATTTTAATGTATTTTATCGTGCGTCACTAGCAATAACATGATATATGACACGTTGTTTTTCATAATATGTGACATATTGTTTTTTGTATGTGTCAGTATTGGTACTAATAAGTGTCATAATAGGGAGAACATAATAATAACTACTATAGGTAACTTTGGGCTATAAATAATATAGTTAATCAAGTCAATTAACACATGTTTATTTTGAACGGACTGGTAGTTCAATCCTTTAGTTGTTCTTCTATAAATTGAAATTAACCATCACCAGCAAAAGACTTTTTTAATGTGGACTAATGTCCCAAGATTGACCATGGTTATTGTCAACAAGGTATGAAAGCACATGACAGCCATGAACATCACATCAAATCAGATATTGTTACAGGTACATATTGTTCATGTTCTTTTCATCCATAGCCATAGCTATGGAAAATCCGTGAAGCTCCCATATTTATAGATGATTAATTATGTTTTGCCTATTAGAAATGGTGATTTTCCATGTTAAAGAACTAGAGGGCAACATACCCCTGACAATGACTATAAATGGCAAATTTTCCCACAGATAATCCACAATTCGCCTAAGACCTAGGGGTAACATGAGTCGGCATGTTCACTTAAAGGGGTACCTCACACTTTGGAATATCTAAGCTTTGCCATGCCTGGCAGGTCTTGCCTGGAGCGATTCAAGACTGCTGAGCTGCAAAAAAACACCTGATACTTTGGGGAAGCCAATTTTATGGATTTATATATATATATAGTTGAGTTTTTTCAAGCTGTTTTTGTACATGGAATATGTTTGTGGTAACCAGTTATTTTGCACGGTGCGTCAGATTGGATATGGCCTGCAATGACTTGGGGCTCCTGGTTTGCAGGGGCCTCCCCTGACTTGGAAAGTTTGGAAACTTAAAGTTGAACTTGATATTTTTTGGTAGAACCATTGATTAATGAAGATATGTAACACATCTAAACTTTTGTTCCTCAAAATTAACTTGATGTACGTGCAATGTACCTCACAGAAAGGCCAAAGATTTGCCAAAAAGACGCCGGTTTCCGCGTTGAAAACGGGCTCGACGGGGCGGGTCAACCGACTGGATGAGCCAATATGGTTTGACCATCTTACATTGGCTTTAATACAGAATTGGGGGATTTCATCAGAAACAATGGGAAAAGTTTGAGAAAACCCACTGGATGGCTAGTTTAGGACTTTAGCCTGTTGCAATCAATGGGTGTTTCCTGCAATCCATGGCAAACTGTTAAATAACCAAATGGTAGATATGATCATGTCCATCTTAGGAGGTGAGACCCCGAGTCTGTCAACAGGTTGCGTTTGCGTCCACTTTTTTTCGCTATCGATTTGTGGCCTCACCAATATTATCTTGTTAAGTAGTCCATGATATTCCATTGTTAACAAGATTAATATTAATGTTATACAGTTATATGTCATTATACCATTTTATGTGCCATTTATTCATCTTGTCATTTCTTGCAGTATGTATCAATATGTAATGTTCGTTCCATTCAACTCATTATTCATGCTGTGCAGCATTCATATTAAATTAATATCTATATTCATCTTACCCAGGTATATTCCATCAACAATCCATGTATTATGGTCATTTAATGTCTACAATATTAAGTTGGTATTCCAAGGTTCCATTCAATATTCCACGTTTATTCCATGTATTATTTGAAAGGTTGATTCCCATTCAGCTAATATTAGAAATAAAAATAGTTGATAAAGAAATTTCCATTCAGCTACTCTCTATCAGCTATTTCTTTTCATATAGAAATACATCCAGTTGATGTACTTCGCAATCAGCCCTGACTCGCCGTCCGACCACCGTGACTCGCCGTGACTCGCCGGAGGCTTGGTGACCGCGTGCACGGCTGGGACACCGAGACCAGCGAGGCGATCACTGGAGAATGATGGTGTTTTTGTATCGGGGAATCATGGCCATCTTCGGCCCAACTGGCTGATGATTTTGGAGGTTAAAGTTTTTGTTTGTGAATTACATTGAATTATACATATATATATATTTATTTATTTATATATATATATACTATAATTCTTCCAGATGGATGAAGGATTTCTATGCAAGATTCGGTAGCGTTTTTTTCCAATATTTGGTGGTTAATGTCCACCTATGATTTAACAATAGGGCCCCCCCCCCCTCTCTCTGACCCTAAATAGACTTAAGGCCACCATAAAACTTGTTTGTATGTAAAGGTTTTAAATTACCACAATTGAAAACAAATACATAAAATGCAATTTCAAAAAAAAGGAATCCAGCAATTGTTTTAGTATTGATCTATCACTCATGTCATGTATTTAGTATTGATTTAGTATTCATGTCATGGATTTAGTATTGATTTAGTATTCATGTCATGGATTCAGTATTGATTTAGTATTCATGTCATGAATTTAGTATTGATTTAGTATTCATGTCATG
>Ga0126342_10014410_pt1 | contig 13964 bp, 4 predicted proteins | sample Cyp1metagenome_FD_92528 | JGI IMG/M metagenome (GOLD analysis project Ga0126342, IMG submission 92528) | Coral microbial communities from Lord Howe Island, Old Settlement Bay, Australia - Cyphastrea 1 metagenome | ecosystem: Host-associated > Invertebrates > Cnidaria > Coral ...
CAGCCAGCAACAGCGCACGCTTTGTTTTCTTGAGCCATAATGTCAATAGTATGTAACAATGGACAACAGACACTATTTTACAGGGAAGTATGGGGAATACATAATAGTACTCCCGTAAAAACACCCCCCGTTTAACGCAACTGCTTAGCAGTTACGGTAAACCATGTGCCTGTAGTCCGCCGCCACAAGTTGACCTAAGTTCAGGTAGATTTGCACGATATGATCTACCAACTATGGTAAACGAGTGATGGGCTTCGGATGTCAAGGCATGAGACGGATGCTCGAATGCAAGTCGGATGCTTCTTTTACGCCAGAGTTGGCTCGAGGTTGCACACGGCACGGCCTTGGCTCCCGCCAGGCGTCTTCAAATGGAATGAAGGAACAATACCATTCCTCAATTGTCATCCCAATCGGACACCATGGCAAGGAAAAACTGTACAGCCATGAAAGTGCGAATCGATTAGATGTCTTGCCTTGAACATCCAATTGTATGGCTTGAGAAGTTATTGAAGTAAAATTTTAATTCATTCAAACTGTACGGAATTCAATGCATTGAAGTTTATTTGAATGGTGTGATGCTTGATATGCGTCGAAGCTTTGGTGTGTTCAACATGGGCGCAATGCCTGCCAAGTTTGTCATAGACAGGCATGCCTCCCGGCAAGCAAATTTGAAAAAGAAAGATATGACCTAAGCGTCAATGCGGGTCACTCAGGAGCTCAGGTCCAGCGCCAGTACCAGCCACGCTGTTGGTTCCAGTACCATGTGTAGCGGTAGCCCTGAACCCAATAGGAGCGCCCCTCAAAGTCACCATAGGCCACACCTCCCGGTGGGCTTCTGCCTTGCTTGCCCTTCCCCTTCTGCTGGCCCTTCGCCTGCTGATATCCGCCTCCTTTGGATTGACCTTTTCCTCCATGGCTTTGACCGTAAGGACCACCACGAGCAGGCTTGCCAAGGTTGGGCTCGAACTGCTCATGATGAGGTCTTTGGTGTTCGGGCAGACTAACCGATGCGGTTGCATGGGGTAGACTGACCTCCCGGTCGTCGCCAGTGGTTCCAGCCTCTTTGTGGGTCTGCTGGGATGCAAAGTCCGACCACTGCGACTTGCTGAATGCCACCAATTCCTTCGCAATGCCCTTTGAGTCCGAAGCATCTGGCACGAAGTCACGATTCCCCCACCCGTAAACAATCGGAAGGGGTCTTTGCTTCGGCTTGATGAACTTCGCCACATAGACTGCGAATTGGCCAATGTCGAGAAAGACGCCTCGATGCGACACAAACACTTCGGTATGAAGATCCAAAGGTTGGTCAGGCTCCCGCTCTGACGAAGGCACAAAGATGAGCTTGGTGGCCATCTCCAGCTTTTCTCCCAGGACCTGGGCCTTGGTGCGCTCAATGGTCGGGCTCACACAGCCAGCCAGCCGTTCGATGAATTGGAGGGCTTCGGGCACCAAATTTTGGTTCGCCGCATTGAACTGAAAGAATGGGTCTCGACACAATCTGTCGACCAGCGTCTTGAAGCCACGTTTCTTGAAAGATCTGACATAGTTGCGTGCCATGTCTCGCAAGTTTCCATACGTGCTTCTGGTTCGAACTGCCGATGATGAAGAAGACCCTCCTTCAGGTTCCTGCCTCTGCGGGGGTGATTGAAGATCACTTTGTCCATGGAAAAGGGGACTCCTCTGGTTCTGGCCGACGCCTCCCGACGGGAAACCTCAGTAGCGATGTTGGCATCTGTGACAGGCTCCATTTGTCGGAAACACTGTGGGCACTTGAGATGACCATCAATCATGAGGTAGCCGCAGATAGGGTGCCGGCATTGAACTTGTGGAGTGTCCTGGATCTGGCAGTAGGAGATGTCCTTGAACTGCAGGTCAAAACCGTATCGTCCTTGCCCCTTGTTCCAGTTTCCTCCCCCCTGGGCATTTCTTCCACGGCGCTGAAATCCACAAGCATCAGTGCTCGTGAGAGCAGCCATCTTTGCGACGGTGTAGCCTTGCACAAGTTGTGAACCGGATGCAGGCTCACCCTCCCGGGTGGCGGTGCTCTTTTCAACATCAAGATTTTCGCGCCTGGAAAAGGGCAGGAGCTTGCCAAACTCAATGCGGGCTTTGATGCCTTCAAAATTCCTCAGAGCATCATCCATGTGCATGTCCATCCTGCTCAGCAGCTTGTCGTTGGGGTCGAAGTGCTCCTTGGCTTCCTTCAGAACCGCCTGATACGACTTGCGATGGTTCACATACGCTCGATTGATGTAGAAGAATTCTCCCGACCTCATATCATAGGCGTTGATCAGGGCAAGGTTGGAAATCCAGTCGGGCGACAAGATCGCTTCATCAGTCGCGAACAATTTGAAGCCCATCTGCATCATGAGCTCCATATCGAAAGCGATGGCGATCGGCCTCCCGGCCCGCGTTCCTTGCAACTTTTTCATCTCCGCCTTCCATGGGGGAGTGGAATTGAAAAAGTTGTGCGCTCGGCCCGTTTTGTAGGGAAAGCCGCCCGGGATCAAGCCGTGCTTCAGGATGGAGTTGAAGGCAGCTTGATCGCACGTGTGGTAAATCACACGAGGGAACTTGTCCCAGATGGGCGAGCCTTCCGGCATCGCGGAGAAAGCGGGGTGCACCGAGGGATCATCAACCTTCATCTGGTCGAAGTCCTCATCGAAGGTGTACATGGTCTTGATCATGGATGCCATGCCCCCTTGCTCCACCAAAAAGGCCCGATGTCCCTGGATTGCCCTGATCCTGATGGGTGTCCATCTGAGTTTGCCTGAGGACATGCCATTGACCTGGATTCGAAAGCGGCGCATGGGCGAATTTCGCACCACCATGAGCACCTCTTCTTCACGCAAATGCACAAAGTCACCTTGGAGATGTCGAACCAGTGCCTTAAAGTCCATAGACAAATCAGTGCGACGAATCTCTGGCGAAGGCCTCCTGTGGAACATCCTGTGGCCACGGAGATAATCGGACATCGCATGTGAAATGGAGCCCAACCTGCCGTAGTCCACCTTCCTCACAGGAACGCCAGCCATGTTGTCGGGCTCGATCCAAAACAAATCCTGGGCCGACGTGAACTTGGATGTGTCGAACTGCTCAGCGCTCGGACCATGCCCTTCATCGACGACCTTGAGTCTCTTCGGCATGGCCTTCTTTGCCGGCTTGGTCTTCGGCTTGAGCTTGCTGGACGGGTCAGGAGGCGTGGCTCCCGCCGACGCTGCTGATGTGTCAGTTCTCCAAGTCTTGACGGACGACGTGCTCTGAGCCATCTTGTTGCCCTGCTCATCGACATCCATAGGCTCCGGGTCCCCCCGTGCATCGGACTTGCTGCCCTGCATGGAGGAGACTTTGCTGATCACAGCCATGTCGTCGTCGTCATCATCGTCGATGCCCTCAGCCTGGCCCTCGTCAACGTCATGAAATTCCTCTTCCTCGACAATCTCCAAGGAGGCCACCGTTTCCAGGTCGTCGATGTCCAGCTCCTCCTCAACCTCAGGCAATGGGTCACTGGCCACGACTCCCGGCGGGCGTTTGTCATCTTCAATCAAATCCCACCCGGTGAATTCCTCCTCCTGATCGTCTGCCCCATAAGTTACATCCTGCCACTCCTGATCTGGTTCTTCGGAAAGTCCTTGGTGTCGAGCTGCAATCCGGTCTTCCATGGTCAGAGCCTTGATCTTGACAATCTCGTCATCAGAATCCGCATTGTCTTGATGGACAGGTTCGATAGCCTGGTCCTCTTCTGCGATTTCCCTGATCCAAGACTCAACCTCCCGGTTGGCAGTAGATGTGGCGTTTTCTTCAGCTTGAAGAACCCAGTTGAAGATCTCCACGTCGGCCTCGAGCATCACCTTTTCCATATCAGGACGTGGAGGAAGATCTTGGGGCGACGAGACGTTCGAGTCGATCCACATCTGATATGCGACTCTCAAGGCTTGCAAGTTCGGGTAATCTTTCTGCTCTTGCAAGTCGTCAATCCGAGGAAGAGCTCTCAAATGATCGTCGACGCTGATGAGCTTCAGATAGGACAAGTGGCAATCCGCCACCGCTGTCAGAAAGTTGGTAACATACTTTCTGTTGAGCGGATCGTCTTCAAGATGGATCTTGTCATATCTGACAGTGCGGGCCAGCATGATGGTTGTGTCGAGCGTCTGGATGGCATGATCCTCGCGTAGAGATCGAATGTGGTCTTTCATCGTGTCATTGTAGGCTGATGGCAGCGCAAACAGGTCTGCATCAGCGTTGCCCACAACCACAATGTCCAGGATCCTTGGCTCTTCACGTTTGAGTCGACCCAAGTCGTTCACAGACCTTTCAACTCGGGCCTTTTGCCGCTCACACCAGTTGGCCGTGACCTCCCGGTCGGCAGCAGATTTGTTGTACGCAGCCCTGTGGATCCAATGGACGCCACGATAGCCTCCCTCACCATAGACGTCATTTCCAGCCCAGCCGATGATGACCAGCACAGGCAACACTGGGCGCCCGTGGGTCCGGTTGTTGGCTTCGATGTCATCGATGGCCTCGGGGATGTACTGGACGATGTTGTTCAAGCCTTTGCCCCATAGCATTTTTGTGTAAATGCCTCGAACGTCTCCCCAAGGCTTGAGGAGGTCGCCTCCGGAGAAGCAGGAGGTCTTGCCTGCATTGGGATCCGGCACCAATGCCAGTGATGAATCCGACACAATCAGCAGGTCGACCTCGCCTCCCGGCGGGTAGGGGCACATCGCCAGATAACCATCGGGGGTGTTGCGGAACACTTCAGTCATTGTGTCGTATGCTCCCTCCGAATTGCCTTGGCCCAACATGGACTCGACAATGTTCGCCAATGGGAGTCTGCAGCCTTCCATTTCTCGTAGAAGCACCTGTGGGTCGTCCCAGGTTGCCACCGCAATGGCTCCCCGGAGAGTGTTGACAACGTTCTCCCACTGGGTAATCCTCTCCAAGATGGCTGGCCTCCCGGCAACAGCACAAGCCTTAGCCATCTGCATTGCGCGAGACAGCATGATGACAAAGAGCGAGTGATAGGTCACGGCGAGAGCACAACAAGCGGACTTGAGCGAAGGTTGCTGTTGGGTCAGGGCTTTGTGAATGGCATCAGTCATGCGAAAGGTATATTCTTCAGTTTTCTTCAATGCTAAACCTCTGCCTTGTGCATGACGCCTCTCACACTTGCACTGAAACTTCGATAATGCTTTTCCGACACCAGAATGATTAGCTGCCACAGTCCAAGGTTTCTTCAAAGGTTCATCATCTTGATTCTTCATACCCAAGGCACAACCGTCAAAATGATATGCAATCATTCCATATTGATTCAACAAACTCGCAACTTTGGTCAATTTCCAATACCGACATTTGTGTGGCCATTCAAGTGCAATGTGTACATCACTGTTCAACATCCGAAGGAAAGACTTCAAGGAAATCCAAAGTCGGTCAAACTCTCTGATATGTTTCAAAACTTTCTCTCGTGCACTGGGGTTTCGCATATTGATGTACGTCCAAGGCGTACCCCCCGTGCACGGTAGACTGATCCATATCAACGGTTTTACATCACCTTTGACAGAGTTGACATACTCTGCAATCCTCATTTGGTTTTCCACTTCATTAAGATCAAATTCTTTTGTGAACTGTAGTACTTCGCAACCATCTGACCACTTTCTGTTGGTTTGACGGAGTTTTGATTCAGGATGACAGCATACTTCAACGATCAGTCTCTTAGTATCAGACTTGGCAGCGGGTCCCCCCGTGCTTGGTGCTGCAATGCATGGAGGCGCAAGAGCCTCCGTTGCAGATGCCAAAGCTTTTTGTGGGGATACTTTCTTGGTGGGGGTTATTGCAAGAAGTTTCACAGCCAATTTCCATTTCTCTGCACTAACAAATGGCTTTGTGAGAATGTCCGCAGCTTGGAGCATGCTAGGACCATGGACTAGCTTATACCATCTTCTTTTGAATTGTTCCTCCAACCAAGATAGATTGACTCGCTGTGTTTTGTCTGTGTGCCTGAATGTGGGCGATTTTCCGTTCTCAAGAATTCTAATGGTGGCCTGATTGTCCTCCACAAACACTCCTTTAATAGACCGTGGGGAAAACATGGATATCATGCACTCTCCCTCTTTCTCACGTCCTACGAACTCGTAGTCGGTGATGGCTTCACGGATCTCAACGGATTCGATGTTGTAGTCGGACTCGTAGGGACCATAGACCCTGAAGAAAGTCTTGCCCGTCCACTCCCCGTTGATCGGGTAATCCACTTTGACCTTCCAGTTGTCCTGCATGAAGTCAACCGTCCCATCCTTTAGCATCACGGTGGTGCGAGAGCATCCGATGCGTTTAAGGTTGATGGGGGACTTGGACATGTCAACAGGGGTGAACAAATGGCTCCTTGGTTTCGTGTGGACTCTAATGAGTAATCTTCTACTTCTCATGAAATGCCAGTATTCCCCATTGGGTTCTTTTTGGGTTTCAATGTCATGCCTTGGCAAACCTCCCGGAATGCTGTCTTTTCTCTCTTTCTCCCCCCCCGCGTTCTGGAGGTATGCCCATAAACCGGAGGAAGGAAGACCGACAGCTCTAAGGGATACGTTTGCACTTACTACTTCACTTTCGGTGCTTGACATTGCTACGGCAGTTTGTTTCTTACTGAATGCAGTGAGCGGGAAGTATGTATTGGGACCAACGAGTACTAACAGACAACCACTGGTGGATCGGTTATCGTACTCTCCTGCATGATCTGCGTCAGCGAACAGCCAAAGTCTACAGTCACTGACCTTGTCCCCAATGAAAGCCCTTTGTTTATGGTCCAGGGTGGAATTTATGTAACAGATAAGTCGGCGCAGTGCCTTATCGCAATCTGCACTCCATTTTGTCACACGAGCTGCTAGGCCTTGGACGGCCCGTAGCAAGTCGAACCTTGCCATCCTGGCGGCAAAAAGCACTTTCATAAGGACCCTTGCAGCGATTGGTGCCAATACGCCTTTAGTTTCCTTTTCATCGGCAATGGGCCCTGCAATCCGTTCTTCATAGAATGGTGTGGAAGCTTGTTTGAGAGGCTTGGCATCCCTGGCAGCAAGTGTTACGTACCTATCCACACATGATTTCAAGAAAGGCTCCATGTCATATGTGAAGGTCGTCACTGGCTTTTGCATGCAGGGTTGATTTTCAAACAGTTGGTCCATATATGAGAAACCTTCCGCTCTTGCTTTCTTTTTGGCTCCGGACTTATCCCTCTTGATAGTGGCCATGGCAGCCTTCGGATCTTTGCATGACGTTGGGAAGAAGTAAGTTGTTCCAATCCATGATTCATTCAGGCTACCAATGCCCATGGTGTCCCATTGTTCGACTTCATGTTCGATGTTGTTGCATGGGATTGCATTTGTAAACCTGAATGGAGTGAGTTGGCATGATACTACAACTTCCTCGTCTGGCATAAACAACTTTTTCCTAGGCTGCACGTGGTGTCTCATGTAGACGTCATTGACGGTGTCCAGTTCCCAAAAATCCTGAGTCCTGTGGCACGCGGCGGCGGCAGGCGCGGCCGGGTCGGCCAATGACTTATCAAAGACATGAGCATAGGGGTGATCCCCGACCTGAAGTTTCACATTGTGTTGAACTACATGGTCGCATCCAAGATATCTATTAACTTCCCCAGGTGTGTCCATATCAATCTTAGATGCTATCAAGCTCCATCCCTTTGACATGTTTTCTTTGGGTCCTTACATTTTGAAATCGTCAACATAGACCACAAGCAATAACTTGAGCTCCGGGTAGAAAAACACTGATGGCCACCCTTCCGGGTCTGGCATAACAAAGCCCACTAGCTTCAGCATAGCTTCACAGAATTGTTCCCAGAGCCCCCCCGGGTCGGGGTGACCGTAAAGAGCGATTCGAAGCAATACTACCGGTCTAATGAACTTACCATGCCACTCTTTAGGCCATCTGTCAATTGGTAGTTCCACCCATGTCTCAATGCCCTTCCATAGTGCTTGAGTGTACGCTTGTACTCCATCATTCTGTTGAGTAATGAAACCAGGTTGAGCTCCATAGGCATCCACTGCTTTGCCAGCTTCCATGGTGGCAGGTGAAGAACCTAATTCGGAAAACAGCGCAACATCGGAACTTTCGTCCTTTACATTGTTGCCTTGGAATACCATTCTCCCTTTGAACTTTCGGAGCTTGTCCCCTTCAGGTAATTCACTACCCTTTTCAACGCAAATCTCAAAGACCTTCCCTACGTGAACTTTCTTACCGGACTTCTTGGCTTTATCGGCAATCACTTTCCATTCAGATACGGTTTCGTATTGCCAAGCATTCTTCTTTACCAGTTTCTCCCACTCCACGTCGAGCGCTTGTTGGGCTTTGGGATTGGCTCTAATTTCCTTCTTTCCCACTGGCCTCGCAACAAGCGTGTTAATGGCCTTTTCACCTGATCGAATTCCAAGTCTAACACATTTTACTCGGTGCTTCTGCGGGTTCATTTGACATACTGGCATTGCCGGAATGAATTCATATGGTAGGTTTTCTTCCAAGTCATTTGGAGGTGTCTTGAGAGTTCCGATCATGGGCACAGCTTTCACTCTCCTAGCACGTTTCTTTTCCTTTTCTTCGAGGGCCAGCTTGCGTTGCTCTTCTGCAATTGATGCTCTTCTTTCTTTCTGAGACATAGCTTGCCACACAAAAGGAGGGATGTCCTTTGGTTTGCTTGAATTCTTTATTTTTCTTGCTTTGAAACCACCTGCGTCATAGTATGAAGGGTCATTTGTACGGATTCTTTCAAGTTCCCCAGTCACTGGATTGATCACCTCAACCTCATTGTCCGGCACCTCTCCTGCGATGGGCTCGTCCACGCGGTTCCTCAAGTCGATGGGCTCTTTGGAGAAAATGCTAATGATTACTTCATGGAGTTCGATTTCCTTTTCAAGATTTTCAATTGGAGGATCGATCTTGAGATTCTCTTCATGGACATGCCACGATCCATCGTCTTTAATGCAGGTTGTTCGGAATGGGAAATCGGCTGCACTAAAGTCAGGAGAGGGCCTATACATTGGTTGTCAATGATCCGAACATTGATCTTGCAGTTCGCATACTCATACCATGCCTCCTTGTGATCAACATGCTTGAAAAACTCTAACCAACCCTGGTGGTACACGGCGGATGCACTTGATTGTTGGGCAGGCTGACCAGCTTCAATGTCGGTTATTGTCCTTTTGACTGGGCCTGGCTCCCGCACAGGCTGAGCATCTTGCTCTTCCAGTGGCGGTAAGGCATCCTCGTCATCACACAGTTGGTCGGGTTTCAGTCGACCCTCTCGGATGGCATCGGCACGTTTGCGACATGGAAATTCAATGTTCTCGGGGACTGATACCTTTAATACCCTCAATACAGTGACGGATTGGTCAAAATCTGCATCATTGATTTGCTTCAGTGAAGCGACTGCAAATTCTTTTCTCCAATGGAAACCTGGATGGATCACATACCCTAGGAAAATGCCCGGCTCAGTTGTTGGTTCAAATTTCATCTGTCTCTTGGGTCTCTTCCTAGGTCCTGTCCAATAGTCCACCTTACATCCAAACGGGATTAGTGGTCCTTCGAAGTCAGCTCCAAATCTCAGTTTCCACGGTGTGTCCTTTCCAGTCCCATCCGGTGCTGCATCATGCATGATGCACCAGTGTCTGGCGGCATATGGCCAATACCCATGGTGAAGTCCTGCTTGAAGCAAATTTGCACGGGTTCCTTCCAACGTGGATCGAACAGCTCGCTCAGCGATGGCATTGGATGTTGAGATGTATTCTTTACTTATTTGATGCCTGATCTTCATAGCTCTCATGGCTGCAACAATTTCAGGGGCATTATCACTGTAAAAGATTCCAATCTTGTCCAAGTCATCGACAAAATGTTTCATTGCGAGTGTCGTGTTGGAGGTGTCTCGACGTGCAAATGGGTAAACATATCTAAAGTCGGTAGCAACGTCCTTGAATACCATAGCAACCCTGTCTCCGTCTACACCAGTTTCAGGATCGGATTTGGCTATAAGGTAGTCGCCTGTGATATGATCCCCAAACTTCTTTGCTTCAACCATGGACGATCCCCCCTTCGAGTATCCTGGCGGCTTGTACATCTTGGCCTTTGTACAGACATCACAGTATGGATTCTTGGGAATATGGGTAAGCATGTGTCGTTTACTTTTGGCTTCAGCCTTGAGCGCTGCTTTCCCTCTTTCCCTACGTCTATCCATTTCTGGGTCACGACGGACGATCTCATCTTGTATTTCATCTATGTCAGGCTGAACCTCCCGGTCCGCAGCTTGATTGCCTTCCTCGTCGGAGGGCGCGTCGGCTCCAGGATTGCCTGATATGTCGGGCACAAGATCGTCATCCAATTTGGAGGAACTGCCACCGACAATGGTAGGTTCGTCATCTTCATATTCTTCGGCGTAATAGTCTGGTGAAGGTGGTATGTCATCATCATCTTCATGTTCAGGCCTAGATGAAGTTGCCAATACTTTCACTCTTTTCATTGGGGAGCTTTGATCATTGGATTTGGCCACAGCGGACACGTTTGGATGATTCGATTTGGAACATAAGTATGGGACATAGTCTCTGACTTCAAGTTCTATGACCTTCCCATCAGGTGAAACTAATTTTGGTTTCTCATTCTTGGAGCCCCTCCACACGAAGCCAAATCCATCTTCAACGCACCTGAGCCCAACTGATAAAACAGGAGGTGAACTTTGCACTAGGTACGGTGTAACAGTGGCATTTAATTCTGGGACCTTAACCTTGCCCTGCTTCATTGATGAACTTTCCCCATTCGCAGTAATGAGACGAATTGGATTGTCTGAATAGTATCCGTAATGGTCAGGCACATGATGGTCAGTAAGAAGATCCTGTGCACTCCCTGTATCAACTATCCAGTCAATAGAGGCTTCGAAACATCCGTCAACATATTCTTCAGACTTGGCAGGCATAGCAACTATTCCCTTAGGGATACAGTAGTCACATCCAAACATGGTGTCACATTCATAGTTGCATTTGCAGTCTTTGTTCATTAAAGAATTCCTGACTGCGCCGGCCAACATAGTGGCTGACAGACATGCGTCCTCTCGATCTTGCTCATCAAACTCGAACGGATGGTCAATGGGGTACGTTCGTCTATACTTCCTTGAAGCTGGGTTGACAGGCACAAGGTCCCCCTTGGCAATGACTTGGTAGACATCATGATTCGTGTTGAAAGTCACTGCTGGACAACTGATCACGTCGACTGGAGGCAACAGGCATGCATTGGAAACCGATGCAAGCATCGAGGCTATCAGGCAGACTGCCGCTGGGGAAGCTTTGGGAGTATCTGGCTTGCCTTTATTCCCCTTTGGGGATCGGCTATTCGTAGGACTCCTTGATCCCTTCTGCTTTGGCGAACGATCCCTGCCTTTCCCTGGGCTCCTGCTGTTCTTTCGTCTGGTTCCTTTCGAGTCATTTGACGAAGGCCTGGCAGGAGTGGCAGCACGAGGTGACTTGGATTGTTTCCCCTCATGACTGAACCTACACTCAGATCCCCGATTGCATCTTCCCTGTTTCCAAAACTTGCATGGCTGTTTCTTCTTGTTCTTGTCATTACGACCTCTTGACGGTGATCTGCCTCTGTCAGAAGACGGTCTTGACTGACTTCGGTCTTTCTTCGGAGGGGGCTTTTCATGCTTGTATGTGCAGGCATCATTCGTGCATGAACCTTTATTCCATTTGACGCAGTGCCCCTTTGGAATGTACCCTGTCTTCTCACCTACTGCAGGTGCAGCGTTCGATGACGAGGCACCGAGGGTCCTGGCGACTCGTTCACGGTTGGACTCGAGTCGTTCCCTGTCCAAGTAGCGGCGGACTGCAGTCACTAGGAAATCATAGGTCTTCTTGTTTGACCCTTCCTCAGCACGATGATATTCCTGCAAGTCGTGTGCGATTGCTTTGCTGTTTTTGACTTGGTTAAAGAACAGAGTCTCCAGAATGCTAACTTCAGGAACTTTGGGAATACCAGCCATCACCTGATCCCAATTGCTGATGAAACTCCGTAAGTTGTCACCCTTGAGCTTGACACTGAACAAATCTTGTAGTGAGTATGTTGCCCCATGCTTAATATTGGTGCTGAAATGTTCATGCATCATGAAAAGCACTTGGCGACCTCTCACATAGCGATGATTTGTGGCTTCAGTCTCCTTATAGGTGTCCACTTTTCTAGCAAGATCACCAGTGAGAATGTTTGTCAAGGCTGACAACAACTTGGCATCCAATGTAGTGAATTTGCCCACATTTCGGAGATTTTCAATGGTTTGGCCTTCCTTCCAGGTTTCACTAATCCAGTCAAACGCTTTGTCAGGGTCAGTTGAAGCCGACATGACAGCCTCTCTTGTGCGGATCCTCCAGTTGCGGTAAGATTCGGCATGAGGAAATGCTGGCACTTTCACACTATCGGCTTCTTTAACCTTGTTTTTGTCGCTAGACTGGTCCTTGGGGTTACCAAACATTTCACGCATTCTCCGAATGAACCTCTTGTCACTATCATCGGAGTTATCCCCATCACCGTCTCCATCATCATCACCGTCCCCTGGCCCACCTCCCGGAGGGCGTCTGCTCCCGACAGGGTGCTTCTTCCCTCGCTTGTCCCTTCCCTGCCTCTGCTCGTCAGTTCCATTGGATCCCTTGTCATCGTCTGGTGGGTCTGGACCAGGTGGTTTGCCTCCCGTGTCCGATGGCGCAACACTTGTCGGCGGAAAGGTGGGAGACCTCAAACCTGTAATGTCGGTCACTGGATCATATGTATCAGCAGGCGCGTTGCCATCCCCATCAAGCATTTCCCATATGTCTTGATTGGGGTCCGTCGGTTTGGAAGCACTGGCGGATGCAAATGCATTCAACGGTGCTGTGATCTTGACCTCAGTCGATGGCGGGATAACGGCAGTGGTGGTTTGGACAATCGGTGCCGGCAATGGGCCAATAGCATCAAGGAGTTTACCCATTTTCATGTTCATGGATTCGGTTTGCAACTGTTGGGCCCTAATCTGCTCACTTTGTTGCTTGATGATGGATTCAAGTTGGGACAACTGCATCTTACGGTGTTCATCCTGGCGTTCATAGTGGTTTCTCAGGGATTGGAGTTGCTGGTCCTTCGTTGCATTTGACTGTCTGGCATTTCCGTCTAAAACCCTTTTATGTACTTCCCCCTGTTGTGCGAGCTCTTCACGAAACTCATTCTCCTGACCCTCTGCGAGCATCATCATTTGATGCATCCGGGCGCTCGCAGCTTCTTCCTCTGCATGGAACCTGCCACTCATTTCGCACATCATCGATTGCATCACGCTTTCAGTGTTGGCTAAAGCCTCACGATGACGTGCCTCGGCGACCTGCTCTACCATCTGCGTAATTGCAGGGTCATGTAAATTCATGTGCACTTCATTGTTCTGTACTTGTTGTAAGTGCATGGTGTTGTTCACTTCGGTCGTCTCGTGATGGTGAACTTCGACAGTATTCGATTGCACATGATGTGAGCCGGCAGGCATGCCCTCCCGGGATGCGTAAAAGTCGTATCCTCGGTGCGAAAACCTCTGCGCTCCACTTTGGGGCATCACAGCGCCTGGTGGAAGCGGGACACGAACCTCACGTTTATCACTGCGGGAGCGTTCTGAGGGAGTCTGGGAATTCGTGTTGATGGGATTGTCCCTCACAGTTTTATTGTCGTCTGCATCCTCAAGTGCCATGGCTTGTGAAACTCCGGATGGGCGAGATCCTCCCGGTGATGGTTTTCCGGGAGGGGCAGACATACTAGTGACAAAAAGGAAGTATCTGGCGATACGGCTGATAACCTATACTTAGAGGTTATTCAACCACGATCAGCCAGCAACAGCGCACGCTTTGTTTTCTTGAGCCATAATGTCAATAGTATGTAACAATGGACAACAGACACTATTTTACAGGGAAGTATGGGGA
>Ga0126342_10014411_pt1 | contig 13964 bp, 9 predicted proteins | sample Cyp1metagenome_FD_92528 | JGI IMG/M metagenome (GOLD analysis project Ga0126342, IMG submission 92528) | Coral microbial communities from Lord Howe Island, Old Settlement Bay, Australia - Cyphastrea 1 metagenome | ecosystem: Host-associated > Invertebrates > Cnidaria > Coral ...
GAGGATCAGGACGAGGGTTAGGACGAGGATCAGGACGAGGATCAGGACGAGGATCAGGACGAGGATCAGGACGAGGATCAGGACGAGGATCAGGAAGAGGATCAGGAAGAGGATCAGGAAGAGGATCAGGACGAGGGTTAGGACGAGGATGAGGAAGAGGATCAGGACGAGGATCAGGACGAGGATCAGGACGAGGATCAGGACGAGGATCAGGACGAGGACCAGGACGAGGATCAGGAAGAGGATCAGGACGAGGATCAGGACGAGGATCAGGACGAGGATCAGGACGAGGATCAGGACGAGGATCAGGAAGAGGATCAGGAAGAGGATCAGGACGAGGGTTAGGACGAGGATCAGGACGAGGATGAGGATGAGAATGCGACAACCAAAGATGTAGAGGGGCTGACCAGATCATCGTGAAATTCTTGTCGCTACATTGACGAAACTGAACTCTGAGAAGTTCCATCCTATGCACTGTGGCCATCGGGACAACTCCATCATCTGAGCAGCGTCCCACATGCACAACACACTCTTGACAAGGATGCAAGAATCTCTTGGCAAACAAAAATTGAAACTGCCGAGCTCCGACCAGCACATCCCACAAACAGAAAGTGCATTTTTCAATACAGCATTGAGAATGAAGCCAGCCTTTGCGGCAAAGCAAAAGATCAGGTCTGCTCCTGATTGCTTCAAGATCTTCAAGTTGCAAGCGCTTTGGCTTCACAAAAAATGTCTCATCCGATTTGGACAGAACTCACAATCTATGGCGCAACCGCACGGAGCCTTCAAAGATCTGTGATCGCATGTGGCCGAGGCAAACACTATCTGAGAAAGGGGTAAAATTGACTCCTCGGCACCATCCTTGGGCCGTCCCTGGTGCCATCCCTGGTGTCATCCCTGGTGCCATTCTTAGTGCTATGACTAGGCCATCGCTGGTGCCATCAGGGTCACTCTTGGTAGTGGGCGTAGAATGGATTCATGATATAGTGTAAAGAGCCTGGATTGACTGGAGGTGGAAATAAGGACAGAAGCTCTGGCTCGACATCTGCAGGGCACATTGAAAGTAAAACGTAATGCCCATTTGCTGGCATTGAACATGCGGGATTTTGTACCAAGACCAAGATTTATTCCAGCGATCTGGGGCTGAGAAAATGCAGCTTCTGGAGCTGACGCTTGTAGCTGGCATCTAATTTGTGGACATGCTGGGTAGGGTAGGGACTTGAATGGCATCTGTTTACTATATATATATATTATTGCGACAAGCCTCTGCACCCACGCATTTCACTTTGCCAACATTCGCAAAGTTCAATGCCGGAAAGCCACCAACAAATACTTGGTAAGGCCTCGCGCTAGGTGTTGGTGCACTTTGTTATTTTGACTTTGTGGATGCACTATGTCACTATGGGCAAGGACACGGGCCCCAGGAAAAAGTCGGCAACATTGGGGCCGCGCCGGAGGCTCTGGAGGTAGTTCTGGCTCCACTGTCCTGTGCCACCTGAAATTTTGCCAAAGCAATGATGCGAAAAAGGACAACAATCTGCACCAGGGCCTCGAGGGGGCCAGAGGCATGAAAGTACCCTAAACATACAAGTGCTGGCAGCAGGAGTCACGTTTCAGGCAAACACATCTGAGGAAGACTCCAACGGTGTATCACGATGTTCCCATTAACACACCACTTACTCAGTAAGCTGCGCTATTCTGCGAAATGCCCAAGCCCGGGATTGGAGGAGCAAAAGTGGCAAGTGCAGTAGAATCCCTTCCAGAAAGCTGGACATGTGCTGAATCTTTCCAATCACGGTTTTCTGCCGGTGCAGTCATTGGGGAGCTTCAATTTGATTGATTTGTTGGTCGCCATTACCGGCCGCAAGAAATTCCCCTTTGATTTTGGCGCAAGATTACTAGTGCCACGCTTTCGTGAACACCTGGACCTGGAGCAAGAATATAAAACCACACAAGAAAAATGCATTTGCATCAAGTTGATGTTAATCAAAAGATAAGAAATTCAGGCAAAAATAACGTTTCCAACACCAGTAGTCATCAAGACATGTCGCCCTGTAAATCTGCTACCAATATCCACCCATGACTTTTTAAAGAGTAATTACAGTAATTGCAGCCGCGGCTCTTTTCTGTCATGCCAGCTGCGAAGAAACGCCTTCTCAGCTGAATTTCTGAAAGTTTAATTGTGAGAGTTTAATTCCAAAATAAGGCACATCAGCAATTTGAAAAAGAAATGACTTACTTGTGAGGTCTAAAGAATGGAGGTCGCAAGGGAGGTCTAAAGAGGTCTAAAGGGAGGTCTAAAGGGCCATGATGGCAATATTATACCATTGAATCCTTCCGAACTTGAAAGGACTTTAGATGCTGCTATCCTGGCTCTCCGCTTCTCGGACAAGTTGCCTCCGTCGAGCTTTTGTTCGCGAATCAAGGATACGTATCAATGAAAGGTAAGGCTTGACGATTTCAACAAGACCGATTTTTCAACAAGTTTGGTAACGTTATTCTCCTCGAGGCATTGCGATTCTTGCACTGTACTCTTCTCATCAGCAATTCGGAGGTGGCGTTCTTCTGGCTACCGGAATTAGCACACAAACTAAAGGACTAACTGGTGAGCAGAAGCAGGTGAAAGCTGAACCACTAGTTAGCTACTTTGTTTCCAGGGATTTAGACGAGGCCTTTGCCAGCAGCCACCATCAATATGCACACATGTCCCACCAACAGGGTCAAGATCTGGAAGGGATGTTTTGATCCTGCTCATGGGGGCTGACGGCAATGGCATGAAGCCAGGCCCCTCGGATTGCAGTCCATCACTATGCAGAGTCGACCTGGTCTGAGAGGCAGCCTGTGCGTGCTCTCTACCGGTTGTGCGCTCTACGCACAAGGATTGGCAGCACGGCTGATCGTGACTTACGAAGAGATGGCCCCAGGTTCTACTTTTTGAGTAATACAAATCCTATTTTTGCATTTCATACTCGGGTTACTGTCCGAACTGCAGTAGTCGGGTTTGAAGCATTGTGGCACAAGTAAGCCGAGGGAAGACAAGTCCACACCGATGGTCACTGCCAGCTTGTTGGGTTCCTACCCACTAAAGCAAGCAAGATGTGCAATGACTTGCAATAAGAATGTCTCAAGTTGAACATGTATAAAAGTTCTGCTTCCAACTAAGCGGCAAAAAGGTGTTGATAGTTTGGTTCCACATGGTTCCACACATGCAAGGAGCATCCTGGATCCACGCGACTTGTTTTTCAACTTGTTTGCAGCTTCCCATTGGGCTTGGCATGGCTTGGCTCAATGCGAACCTTCCTTTTGCTCTTTATGCTCTTTCGATTCCTGACGGTCACTTGCCCAACATCCCCCCTCGAGGCTATTGGGGCCGGGTAAATCGTTTCAGTTGTCTAAGCCTTCTAAGCCCAGGCCCTCCAGGTACAATTTACTCCAGGAAGTGAACAAGGCTGGCAACGGCCTTCGCTCTGATGATTTTCGGAACTTTGAATGAAATCACCTTTGGGCAACTTTTGAAAAGGTCTCTGGCAACTGCCTCACCAGTAATACAGGTGGCAAATGCATTTGTTTTTTGTGCGGGATTGTCCTGAAGGCCCGTTGGGAATCAAAATGCACTCCCCGAACCTTTCTGATGCACGCGATGCGAATCAAATGCAACGTCATGTAACCCATGCAAGGTTCACGACGATCGGCAAACTGTCATTTTGTTGGTTTAGTTTTTTTCACTGCACTCTTGAAAATCTTGAAACAATGGGCAAAACCTCAGTGACGCTTTTGGAAACCTTTCATGGCGAAACGAAAGGCTGCATCAAAAGGTGTCATGGCAGCAACCCTGTGTTTTCCCGTATGGGATCTGAAAGCAAAAGGAAATCTAAATGTGGTCAACCCGAACCGGCAATAAACGGCCAATCACAAGCATCCAATTCACGACATGACTGGAAGGTACAATGAGTATTTGGGTCATTTCTGCATCGAAGATCTCGCTGGGTGGTGTATGTTTTCTGAGTCAAGGATTCTGGGATGCAAAGGCATGACGCATGTCTCAAGGTTTTGTGCCGCTTTGGATCTGTTACACTGCGAAACGAGAGCGTGCCAGCAGCCCCACACGTCAATACTAAAAAGGCAAGGCAAGCAGCTGTCCAGAGACTGGCTGACGGACATGCAAGTCCGTGCAATGGACTATTAAGTCATCCGCTAGGAAATCATAATCATCAAAGTCATCACAATTGTTAAGATCTACTCTTCTATGCAAGGTGAAAGTTCCGCATGATCCTCGCTACTGCCGGTCCTTGCCTGAAAGCATGTCCACATGTTTGCCCAAAAAAAATGTTTCAGCACAATATCGACTCTACATCAACTGTATGAGCTGGTGTAAGCATGGTGTCCATGCGACACTTGTGGTGTGCAAACACCCTAAGTCGTGCAAGTTGAGGCAACCGCGCCAAATACCACCCCCTCGTCTTCAGGCATGGTGGCAGTGACCTTTTTTTTGCCCCTGATTTCCATCCACACAGTTTCCAAGCAACAATCAATGTCCACACTTTAGGTTTGGGCCAAACAAATTAAACTGTTGCCACGCTGTGGTTTGAGCCTGCTGGGTGCCGGCATGAAGCTAAACCCGCCGACGAGACAATACTAGACATCCAAGCATTCAATTCTGCTGATGTGTTTTCACAACCAATTCTGAACTCAAGCGTGCCGTTTTTAAGGTGGACTTGTAACATACACAAATCAAACCCACAAAAGTGGCACAAGCATCATTTTGTCAGAACCGAAGGTTCACCACACAACTGAGGCATTAACCACGAGGACAAAACACGAAATCAACAACAGTAGTTAAATCGTTTGCACATGTGCAACCGTGTTGAACCACACAAATACCAATAAATGTCGGCAATATTCGGTTGAATGATTCAACCGATTCCTTCTATGACCATGTGACGCCACCAACAATAAACACAAGTACATCAGGACATCGGGACATCAGGATCCGCCATGAATGAAATGAAAATCACATGGGCCTGGGTAATTTGCAGCGCAAAAAACCAAACTGTTTTCTCACTTGCCCCCACTTTTATTGAACGAAGTCGTGTCCATTTTTGTTCTGCAAGGCGTCAACTGTCATGCATTGTGATCATCACACTGCAAACTACGTGAAAAACACATAGATGTTATCCAATACAATCCAACTATATCATATCCAAATGTTAAACACGTTTGGATTTAAACCTGTTTTTTTCCCCACATCTTTGTGTGGGGTTCTTGTTTTTGGTTCTGCATCCCGTCCGCCGCCTCCTCCTCCCGCTCCCGTCGCCTCCTCCCGACACACACAATTTGTCTTCACACTACTTGTCCACACACAACTTGTCATCATGCCACTTGTCATCAGACCACTTCTCATCACATCACTTGTCATCACACCACTTGTCTTCACACAACTTGTCCACACACAACTTGTCATCACACAATTTGTCATCAGACCACTTCTCATCACACCACTTCTCATTACACACCACTTGTCATCACACCACTTGTCTTCACACAACTTCTCCACACACAACTTGTCATCACACAACTTGTCATCACACCACTTGTCTTCACACTACTTGTCCACACACAACTTGTCTTCACACTACTTGTCCACACATAATTTGTCCACTTGTCATCACAACACTTGTCCTCACACTACTTGTCATCAGACCACTTCTCATCACACCACTTGTCATCACACCACTTGTCTTCACACCACTTGTCTTCACACTACTTGTCCACCGGGCACCAGCACACAGGCAGAGTCAAGCTGCATCGGTTAGTGCTGTGTGCGCAGCTGCATCGAGCGTTGCCGTCGTGCCACGTCAGGTTTTGCAGGCGTGGCATTTGGCGACATGGATCGTCACTTTGCGTGGCACGCGTGGCACTTATGACACTGGGTTGGCTCTGGTGGCGCGGTTGGTCAGCCATGGCGCCGTGACGCCGCGGCGTTTTGCGTGGCAGGCGTGGCACTTCGTGACATCTGCCTTCACTTTGTTTGGCAGGCGTAGCACTTCGTGACATCTACCTTCGATCCACCCTCACTTTGTGTGGCAGGCGTGGCACTTGATGACATGGATTGTTACTTTGCGTGGCAAGCGTGGCACTTATGGCACTGGGTTGGCTCTGGTGGCGCGCTTGCTCAGCCATGGCGCCGTGACGCCGCGACCTTTTGCATGGCAGGCGTGGGACTTCGTGACATCTGACTTCACTTTGTGTGGCAGGCAGGCAGGCACTTCGTGATATCTACCTTCGCTTTGTGTGGCAAGCGTGGCACTTGATGACATGGATTCTTATGGCACTTGATGATATGGATTGTGACTTTGCGTGGCACGCGTGGCATTTATGGCACTGGGTTGGCTCTGGCGGCGCGCTTGGTCAGCCATGGCGCATCATGGCGCCGTTCGTGACATCTGCCTTCACTTTGTGTGGCAAGCGTGGCACTTGATGACATGGATTGTTACTTTGTGCGGCAGGCGTGGCACTTATTGCACTGGGTTGGCTCTAGTGGCGCGCATACATGCACACACAACTTACTCATACCGGTCTATACGTGGATGTTATTGGGAAAGAGTTGGCGCTGTCTTAGGCGACTTGATGTTATTGGATTAGTGTGTTCAGTATTGTTTGTCTAGTTTGCCTTCTATTTGGATGGAAATCTTTCACCTGCTTACATACGCCAATCCTTCACCATTTCTTTTCTCTTTCCTGCTTTCCCCATGCTATCTTTACCTTTCTTTTGCTGCTTGTTGGAAGAAGTTGACATGTGGGGTTATCCGGTCCTTTGATTTTAACAAAATTTCATGAACTTTTGGCAAGACCACGCCGCGAACCAGCCAAACGAAGGTGGGTGCTATGTTTTGCCGCACACCTTCGACAGCATGACTGCCGACATTCAACCTGCATCGTTGAATTCTGCCGTTGGCACAGATTCGTTCGCAAACGCGTCGCCAATGGCCCAACCGAGTTTACAATCATAACGTACATGTTGGGTTTTGTTGCTTCGAACTTCGAACCTGTGTTTGGGTCAAGGTGCTGTCACAGGGTTCAACATGGATTTTGGTTTTGTTTTGATTTTTATGTGCGCGCGCTTGAAGAAAAAACTAACGCGTGTGCACCTACGCCGTACGAGGGGTCACATTTCTTCCTGGTAGTGGGATGTTTGCAGCGAGGTTGGAACACAGGGTCACGGGACGTCAGGCGCGCGTGCTTGTTGGGCTGGGATTCCGGAAATTCAGCAGGGAACCCCGTGCACATTCGCGTCCCCTTGGGGTACCAGCAGCATTTCCGCAGTCAGCCCCCTGATGTGCAAAAGAAATTTGAAAGAGGTGACCTGTTCAAGGATGTAGTGTTGGAATTGGTCGGGAATCTACACGGTAGACGCCCAGCCGGTAGCAACTACGGGAAAGAGTTCGAGCAGGTAGTCACGGAAAAAATTGCCACAAAGGGATACAGATTCCAACGAGGCAAGCGTGACCCCACAGTGCGCACATGCTCGAAAACTGGCGCAACAAGCTTGCACCACGTCGCAACCGCCGCCACCGATCTAATTTTTGTTACTGTCCAAAAAAAAACCCGGGAAATATATAAACATGAAGGTTGGGAAGGTTGAAACGCAAAGAACAAAAGTCAACGTGTTGGGGCGCACGAAGGTGCGGACGCATGATGTTTTCTTTACGGTACCTGAAGCCAAACACCGCGACAACATCCACACACTCCTCGACCTCTGGCATGCCAAGCCGTCGAGAGTCGCAGGACGGAAAATCCGCCACAGAGTCCAACACCCAAATAGAACGGGCAATCAAATGCCCCAAATGTCTTGGAAACGCAATGTATACCCCAGCAGAGATCGTAGAAACATCAAGTCGGAAGTAAAATAACTGGCACGACATATATGGAGGAACCAACTTTCTCACACTAGAACGCTGTTGTACAAACTTAATTTGGCTAGAATTGTGGCCTTCAACCCCGAAAGTACGGCCTCCGGTGTGATGGCCGTCGATAGTTTTACAGATTCGGATTGGGCAGCATGCTCGGACACACGGCGTTCCAGTGACGCGAGTGTGGTGGCCACAGGTGCAAGCGTAGCCATTGCGCACCCGCAAACTCAGCCCGGACTCTCCGCAACATCGTCCGGAGAGCCGAAACGCGCAGTGAGCAAAGGTGGTAGGGATATCATATTCATCAAACAGCTTGGTGAAGGCGATTTGGGTTTGGTTTTGGCCACCCGTCGCGCTTGGACAGATGCAAACACCGCGTTTGCAAACATCAAAACGGTTGGGCACAGGTGCCCGCATGCGACACATGAACGTGGCAGCCCTCTATGTCCAAGATTGGTGTCCCGAAAAGGCAAGGTCCCTGGCACGTTAAATCCGTCGAACTGCCTCACCAAGCATTTGGATGCCAAACTCAAAAGGCAGTGCTGTCAGGATTTAGCCGCGGTTGGTTTCAGTAGGTCAAATTTGCAACCCTTACTGGAAGCTGCCGAACAAATTGAACTCGTTGGCTGCACTGTTGCCCCAGCGTCCGAAGCCAAAATCCAAAACGCTATGGAAACCAAATTTTGCAACCGCCGCTGATGCGGTAGAAGTGTGTGTCCCACAATCCTTGTCAGGAATCACAGTTCAAAACCTTACAATGCCTTCCTCAAGCATTGGTTTGGAGTGAGGGGGGTTGGGGCACACAGCATGAACACGTAAAAACGTCAGGCGCACGCCTTTGAGTGCGACACATTTGTACTTCGAGTCCCAACCTTTAATCGGCGCCCGAGCGTTTGTAGGAAAATTTCTCGGTTAGCTGCAAATGTTGCAGTTGCGTGCTTCAGTTTCACGATTTGTTTTTCACCTAGTCCAACGTTTGTATTCAACACGTGCCACGCCGCAGCCTTCCGGGTTCTGTTTAAAAAGTGAATCCAATACCACCCTGTTGTCGACACCCCGCGCGCAGGATTGGTCGTCTCCCTGGCACGATATTTTGCACGAATGGAACATGAAGGTTCAAACAAGTCGTAAGTTAACATCAAGCGAAATTATGGTCACACCGTTGTTCTATTGGGAACTTGGATGATACGATACATTGCTAGTTAACCTGGTGACAGGTGGGTCCACGGAACGCTGCGTTGGAAACCGGCCGGTGCACGTGTTGCAGAACATCCCCGACATGACTGGACATCCAAAGTTCGATCGTACATCAAGTCATACGGATGATTGGTACACCCTCGCACCCGCACGGAATTGTGGACATACGGAAGATTTCGTTGTGTTTTTTGTTTATTCCGCACCTTTTTCTGCAGCGAATCTTCCCGAAACCATTTCTATACCGGCGGCGCGCGGATGTGCAAAGCCATTTCTATACCGGCGGCCCCGGATTTGCGAAGCCGATGGCAGGCCATCTCGCCATCTATGCAATGATGGCCGTGGAGCGGATGTTGCGGGGTAGATTTGTGCTCTTATGTGGGTCACTTGTCTGAGGAAGTGCGTTACCTCTGCGCTTCACCTCGTTCTTTGACCCGGCATGCGTCTTGTAATGCTGCGGCTGCGTATTGTCTGCCTTGACGGTGTGGTTGGCCAGCACTTTTGAGTCGGGCGACCAGGGTTGTGTCAATGGCCAGTTGACTGGCGTTGAATAAAGGCAGTCCGTGGGCACTGTTGGCCGGGAGCCTGGAAAGTCTGCAGGATTCTTGCGGTGAGGGTGACGGTGGAGGACTGGGAACGTGTCGGCACATGATGCTCAGTATGCTGGCTGCGCTGGGACTGCTCCTGATGTTGAACCCAGGCTGCCCTGGGACAATGGGAGGTGTGCTGTGGTTAAGCTGGTTGTTGGCATGTCCGAAAAGCCGAGCAGGGTTTGCAAGCATGCTGCCACCACTGTGTCGTGGCGAAGGGCGAACTCTTGTGTGAGCTCCGGGGCTGTGGTGCGGAGGATGTAGTTGCACCGGGGCCTGGCACAAAAGAGGAGCAGTAGCCACGAAGCTTGTGGGTCATCCAAGGCTGGGATGCGTTCTAGGAGGCATTGGTCGCTTCGTGTGGTGTGTTCGACTTGTTCGGCCACATACTCAAGGGAACCCAGGGGTGCGCCGAGTATGGTGAGCCCTTGCTGCTCGGGGGAGGGCGTGGTTGCCGACCCACACATCGGGGCCGAGGGGATCCAGGTGTGGCGGGGCGACGCCGGCTGCATTCCAAACTCGGGTTTTGCCACTGTTGAATTGGATGCGGGTGTGTGTGTGTGTGTGATGTCGTATACTGCACGGACTCTGTCGCGCTGAACCACGGCATAGATGTCATCCAGCTAGGCCAGTAAAAACTCGGTGGGTTAGAGTTGTTGCTGGATGGCTTGCAGTGCGGTCTTCTAATTGTGTTGGTGGGATTGGTGTGAGTGGCTGTTGTGAGTGCATGGACCACCGCACCTGTGCCAGCGCGGGTAGACAGGGCATATTGGTGAGGGTTTGCTTCCGGCCGGCCCGCAAGAAATCCGCATCATTTTTTTCTAGGATTTTGCGCCCAATACGGGTTGCCAACAAGCATGCATGATGAATTTGAACTTAAATTTCGTGTGCGTGTTTGGTCATGGCCCAGTAGCCAAAAGCAGTGATTCAATGAAAATATCAATATGGAATGTGAGGGGTGAAAACACCACAGGAAAAACAATTCTACAACCCACTTCTTCAAGCACTCCACTGGTTTGATATTTTATTTGTATGCTGAAGTTTCATTTGTTTTTTCATTTGTTTCCTCTTCTCTAACTCTATCCGTTTTGTTTTTCGTCCGTCCGTTGTGTTTACATTTGTTTCGGCAACAAATTTGTGTCCGCGAAAAACATGTTTTTTCTTAAGCGAAAATAATGAAATTTTTTGGAAACCCCAAGATGCAATTTGGATTTGGCACCGCTGGGGACAGACCAATATAAAACCTGCCAAAAGATCGGGGGACAGTCCAGTATAGCATTTGTCAACACAACTAGGGACAGGCCAATATAAACACTGTCACAGGATCAGGTTCCCGCAGAAAAAGGCGCGCTGAAAAAAACAAATATATATATATATATATACAGACATACATACTATTTTGCAGCATGCGGCCTATTTTTTTGGGGGGGCAAACACCTTCAATTTAAAGCCTCAGAATTTTACTGCGCGATGTAGTACGTTGAAAAAAACAACATTCTGGTACTCGTTGTTCAAAATATTGAAAAACACTGGTGAAATACAAACTGACCTTTGCAAATTGAACCCGTCCCCGTCCCACTAGTCACACATAATTCCTATGCAAATGAAGAATATGCCATTCAAGGACGCAATACCTCCAGCAGAAAGTGCCCAACCCAGGGCTGGAGCATGCAACATTTTTTGTTCACTACAACTCTTTATATGTGTTTTTTTGAAAAAACCGTAATTCTGCAGACCGTTCCCCACACTTGTATTTGTCCATTCCTGCGAAAGTACAGTACGCAATTCAATGCAAAAAAAAAAACCATCATTTCCACACCAAATGTTCAAAATACGTCTGGTGATATGTGCAATCATAGATCGCAAAATTCATTGCGGGCATTCAAGCCGTCGTATATGGACAGTATTTTCTCGAACATGTTAAACCCAAAACAAAAAAAAAACTATCATTGAAAGGGACAGCATCGCTGCTGAAAATGTAGCATTCTGGTAAGTCGTGTGCCATTAATTTTCCCAGCACTGTGTCAAGAGCACTGATGCCAACAAATTCCCAGCAAACTATGTTTTTGGAATGTTTTATTTGAAATGTAGCATGAACATTTCATAACCACACCAAGTCATGCATAATGATGCAAAGCCTTGCAACATGATTTTTTTCACATCCCTACCCCCCATGCATACTTGCTCTTTTGTCTGAACTAGTGGCCAATGTAAAAGTTTAGCGGAAAAATCCAAGGTTGATGCGCCTGTTTTGTACCACCTGCAGGGTGTTGAGGTGTGTTTTAGCATGTTCTGGCCGGATTCGATTTGTAAATAATGCAAACCATCGAGGGACAAATTATATATATAATTTCTACATATTTTTGCATGTCGGTGCATTGATTGTAAAGTTCAACATTCGCGTTCTTCGAAAAAAAATAGTATTGATATTTTCACTCCCCCCTCACGCTCTGTCCTGGATACGTTTCCATGGCATTTACCACACGGAGACGCAAGAAGACGCAACAAAGCCGACCGTTACGTGGGCCATCGTCCTACGGATGTTTTGCTGCGCGTCTTGGTTTCTACCATGCCATGTTTCCCGGCGGGAACAATCCCAGCTGTTGGCGCGAATTTTTTTTCACCACGGCCACGGTCTCTAAAATTGAAATGGAAACGAGGTTTTCGCAGATTTCTGGCCAAATGCAAACCCGCGATTGCTAAACAAAACGAAACAAAACGCACGCTGACATCGTTGCGAGTCGCACCGACGCATTTGTGGAACCAGCCAGCTGGAGGAATAACATTGATTTTTCGGTCCCTCAAGCGCATCAAAGAGCTTCAGATAATAACGAGTTTATGATTTTTTGTCCGTATAGTTTGGTTGTCAATCTGGGCCGTTTTGCGCCAGCACCTTGGGTCACAATGGTTTGTTTGGTTGATGCAATATTTGTATCATGACTAACATGCGGTTTCAAACGAAGATGAAAACACCCGTGTGTTTGCAATCCATCAAAAGTGCGTGTCAAAGCTGCAAATCATTACTTACTAGACAGTATCTGTGCCTCAATATTTGAACCTAGCAGTTGCTGCCGTCTGAACGCTGCGTGGTTCCAACTCTGCTTTGGGAATTTGTCGCGCGGGAAGCCTGGTCGCAATGTCACCTTTTGGAACGATGTTTTTACCGGTGGCGTGGCACTGGGACCTGGATACCATACTGTGACGATGATATTTTTTTAGGAAAACAAATGACGATCTCCCCTGCTTTCTTCAAACTGATCCCTTTTTGGTAGTACAGGTTTAACATATTTTCTATCATTCACCGCCTGTGACCTACATGGGGAGGGGGCGGTGTATGCTTGTTAATTACTTGCGAACAAATCGTGGTGAAACAGCAAAGTTTCTGTCCTGCTGCATTGAATTGGGGTTGGGTTGTATATGTTGCCGTGCATCTGCTCATTTCAATTGTGACTGTCTACCTGTCACGATTGTTATCAGGTAGAATGAGGTGGATGAATTTCTAAGCAGACCCAATGTCCCCGACCCTTCGTTTTCCCGTTCAACATCTATGGACCCCTTTGGCGATTTCATGTTTTCGAAAGTTGGAGCACATTTGTTGCACAACACCGTTTCACAACATCGGTAGTTGCACCGCATTGTTGTTGCAGAACATTTGCACAACTTGGACATATTCATCTGATCTTTGAAGGCATTTCTTATCAAGAGAAAAGGACCGTGCCCTCGACGTTTCGAGGGTTATGAGTTATGAGCCCAAAACGCCTGCCTTAGCAATGGAAGATAGGAAAAGATCCAGTTCGGTTCCCCCTGCATGCCCTTTCTGGAGTGATGGAGTTCAAACAGACCATGCTCTTGAACATATGCGGCCTTTGGATTTAGATGGTAGGCATCAACCTGTTCCCCATGATGATGAACCAGAAAACTCACCAAAACCACTGCGAGAGATGCCAAGCGGTTTGCAGTCTGTGGGTCAGTTTGAGTCACCTGCCAGTGAAAGGGGTCGTCCTGCTGAGCCCAGCGGTGTGGAGAAACATGTGGAAGCTGCCGCGAGGCGTTCTGAGAGAGCTTGGAGGCGAAGAGGACATGCTGCGGATCGGTCGGTGAGGGCTGATCTGGGAACTGATGGAAAAGTAGAGATGAATGGAAAAGAGTTAGAGAAAGAGTTGGGTGACCAGGTTCTTCAGCACTTTCAACATGAAACAGCTAGGCTTCAGCAACAGAATGATGAGTTTCAACGAGAACTTCAGAAAATGAGGGAAGAAAGGGATCGTCA
>Ga0126342_10014412_pt1 | contig 13964 bp, 15 predicted proteins | sample Cyp1metagenome_FD_92528 | JGI IMG/M metagenome (GOLD analysis project Ga0126342, IMG submission 92528) | Coral microbial communities from Lord Howe Island, Old Settlement Bay, Australia - Cyphastrea 1 metagenome | ecosystem: Host-associated > Invertebrates > Cnidaria > Coral ...
ATATATATATATATATATATATATATATATAGATATATATATATATATATATATATATATATACATATGGATATATATATATATACATATGGATATATATATATATGGATATATATATATATATACAGTATATATATATACATATGGATATATATATATGGATATATATGGATATATATGGATATATATGGATATATATATGGATATATATGGATATATATGGATATATATGGATATATATGGTAAAAAATATATCCACAGTTGGATGGGTTTTTAAACCAACTTATGATTGGGCGCGCTGTGTAAGGGAAGGAACTCGAGCAGTGCCTTTGGGTCTGACGGGAAAAGCGCCTCGGTATCTTGTATACTCATATGTGATTCCTAGACCGGAACGTGATTTCTACTCCAGGATTTCTTGATTTCTCGCATGCATTCCAATATCGATGGTAATATTCAAAAAAAGATCGACTACAATTTCTTCACATTTCCTTGTCCAAACGTTTTGGTGGACGATTTCCTTCCCCGAAACACACCCCTCTGCCCATCCCAGCCTCCACTAAATCCACACCCCAGACCCGAAGATTACATTCGTGAACTTGACCACCACCCATCCGCGCCTGAGGGCTGCGATCCGACCGAACCGACCGAAGCAAGTGGTTTTTCGGGCCAAAAATCCGAGTGATCTGAGATGGATCACCATCCAGTTTCAGGTGGATTCCCTCTAAGTCCAAATGTATTTACCGTTCCCGCACAGAAACTGTGGTTGAAATATGGTCTTCTGATGTCAAGTCCTTCCGTTGTGCGTGCACAGAGTTCTCCAAGTTCTTTCTGTGTCGTGCGGCACAGCCACCGATCCAGAGACAATGGGTAAATGGCTTGATCAAAGGGAAAGGGACCAAGTCCTGCGAACTTTACCATCCACCAGTCAGAATCAATCTGGATTTTCCAGTACCAATTGTCAAAAGGCTTTTAGATTTTACTGGATAAAAAGCGGACTTTTTTCAGGCCATCTCCACCGAGGGGCATTCACTTCGATCAGCTGCGGTCCGTGGCTGGTGTATTTGCATTCAACATGGAAGACACCCTCCGTGAAGCCCAGGCAATTCCTCATTTTGGGAAACTGATTTTGGCTTCGTCCGAACTGGGAAATGCTCCCAAAATTGCACACTTAAGTCACTTGATATGAAGTGATAAACCATGATAAACCACTTGATGTATCTGGATGTGGGGTACAGTACCCCCATTTTTTTCCATTTTCAGGCAAAGCCATTTCGTGACGCGGCAACAACCTGGAAGGACATTGTTTCAATGGATTTATACGACCCCAAAGTCTAGTGCGTACCAACCAATGTCTTTTAGTTGGCACGTGTTGGCACGTGTTGGCACCGGGGCCACTACCAAACATAGGAATTTGCCAGGCATTTGCCAAGCTGCAGGGTATCAACTGCCAATTCTTTGAGTTCTTTCTGCTGTTTGGAGGGCAAAATCGAGGGGCAAACAGCCCATGTCTCCTTGGTGGCGTTGGATGGAGCAAAGTAGAGTTGGACCTTCGGAATCAGATGTTGTTTCATCTTATATACCCTCTGGTCATTTAACATAGCTATTGAAAATGACCATTTCTAGTGGATTTTCCCATTAATCATGGTGATTTTCCATAGCTATGTTAAATTACCAGAGGGTATGTTGCATGTCTGGAATTTGTTGCTACCTTCGCAAATGTAATTAACAGCTCGGTTGTCTATGTGCATGTGTGCCTAACGGTTAGAATGGTTTACAGTTTACAGAATAGGTGAATGATGACATCAATACAACAGGGGAAAAAACGTCGCAACGTCGCAACGTCGCAACGTCGCAACGGTTCCCTCAATCATCCCATCCTTGGAGTGTCGACATCCCCTGGCTCTCCGCAAGGCTCTCTGCAATTCGATAACCAATCGACCTATTCTGTTTTGGAAAGCATCAACCAACAATGTCCGGTTGTAAATGGGCACTAACCCCTCTAACTACTCAACTCAACCAGTGACTCAGTAGGAATTTGGGTTACCCATGGCCTATGGCATCAACTGTCTTACTACTTCGACAGCATGCTGCGTCCAGGCACGTTAAAGTATGGCTCCAAAGTCGGACCATTGTCGGTCACCGCAGCATACCGCCATTCTCCGCCGCTCATGACCACGTCCACATCCACCTGAACAGCGTTTCTTCGCTGCATCGACCTACCACCGTTTTACATCGACCTACCCATCCACATCCACATCAGCCAGCTAGTTGCCCATCTTCATGTATACATAGTATACATGTTAAAATCGTGGAAAACGAAAAAGAAAGATGTTCAAAATTTTGGTGTGTCATAATTTGTCTCAGTATTTGATTTTTCCCAAAATTCGCTTAGGCTAATCATCATTTTCTCCATTTTTATAAATCATGTCCCAAATGACAGGGAAAATCCCCATGTTCCATGCCCAAACATCATCGGAAACCAACTTCCAGGGATTCCAGGGATGGCCCAAACCAGTTTTAAAACACCATGGCCTCGCCACCGTCCAAGTACTGCTCCAACAAAATGGTGCAATCCATGGCAGTCTCAGCACGGACACCCTGGCATCCAATGTTTTTCCACATCAAAATGGAGGTTGGATTATTGGAAAATGATGGGAAAATCATCTATAAATGGGAAAATCAGCTATTTTTCCACATTATACTGGGAAAATCATCTATAAATGGGGCATGATATCAAAATTGCCATGTTTGATGAAGCTAATGGCATCCTTGTTGGTCGAGAAGAATGCAACCGTGCTTGATGAGTTTTTTTGGCACCCAAAATTGCAATTTGTCGAACAAGGATTTCTGGATTTTCTCAACCAATTGTCATAGTCAGGACAGATACAAGTAGAATCCAAATTTGGAAAAAAAAGTTATTTTTTCGACGGGAACCCTAGCTTAGAATAGTTGGAATTGCACGATCGCAAACATTTCAACCTTGCGCTTAGAACCTCTCCATGTTAAAGGTAAAACACAGTGATTCTGCACAGATAGGTGGGGAAGTTCATACTTTGAACCTATCCTTCTTATGAACAATCTATAGACATCAAGATTCGAATACGATTCATCGGTGAAACGAGGTTTCAAACAATGGATTGTTGGCTGTGTCCCCTATTTTTTGCCAGACAAATCCAAATATCGTATTGTTGATTACATATCCCATTACAGTCAATCTCACTGTTTTATTCCTGGTTTTGTATAGGGGTAAATCCTATTAATACTGAGAAATCCTAATCATAACAATAAATATGAAAAAACAACACTAGTCACAGGAACAAGAACAATAAGAATGATAACTCACAACAATAACAATCCTTACAACTATAAGTATCATGTGCTTGAGAAACTCTATCTAAGTAGCTCCAACTGGCTCCGCATGGCAGGGAATATGGATACCCCTAGCTCCTTAGCTCCCTCCTAACCATTGATAGACAGAAATATACAAACAATAATATACAATCATACAATCCCTATATGAAGAGTAATTCATAAGAACCAAAATCAGCGATAAATTCCTATCTATCAAGAATGAGCTGGGTTGATTGCTTATTAATGTTTAATGTCAACCCCGGATTAATAAACCATGGTTTATTAATTAGGGGGTACTCCTCCAATAGTCATAATCTAATACTTAAATGGTACCCCCCCAATTAAACAGCCTAGGGGTTTATTAATCCAGGGTTGACATTATAGGGAATGATCTTACCTGGCTTATTGGGGATGAACTTACCCATAAGCCTGGCCTTGCCGCTACCATCATCCTGCGTCAGGGCACCACTGGAGACCACCAACTTGGAGAGCTCTCCCACCACCTGAAAGAACCGTGCAGGACGACTCCCCGGACAAACATCACCATGTTACATATATGAATATGTATATATATATATACACATAATTATTATATAATTATACATATATACAAAAGTATATCTATAGATATCTATAGTATATCTATAGGATATTATTGGATTATAAGCCAGAACCTGGGAAATACCATGGGCGTATCCCACTTGTATGGTGTTACGAATAATTGGGTTCTATCATGTCATATCCCATGGGGTTATGCTACCGTTACGAACCACTGGGGCACACACTTTCGGATTTGTGGCTGAAATTCCAAGAGCCAAAGTCCACTCCCCCATCCCTAACTCCAAGGCCTCAGCATAACCTTTACGCAGCTCTTCAGAAGAGCTGACCTTTTTGACCTTCGCGGGTCCAGCTGCAACCCTTGGGGTTGGCATAGGAATTGAATGGTGGAAAACAAAAACCCAAACGCTGACGTCGGCCAAGGGGCTCCCAAAGAGGCTGCTCCACTGATGGGTTTCAACACGGCTGGGAATCCCACCTTCAGAGCACGGAAGTCCCACAATTCCCAGTTTCATATTGTGTCCATATTTCCACATGGCTATGGGCCAAAATTTCGTATCCAAATAGCTGGATGATTTCAGCACTTCGCATCATTCTCAGCCGAGCCAAGATGCCGCGCGTTCAGCCTCTGCCAATTCTTGTTCGCTGTGGATGAGGATATTTTTCGGCGTTGGCAGCCCTGCCTCCGGCTTTGCAAAGTAGAGCAACCTCCCAATAAACTTGTGAATCATTGGGACCTAAACATTTTGAGATAATGTTTTAGGGATAACCTACTAGAAACCTCAGTATTTGATTGTTAAAACTATGGGTTGTCTGCGGATGTTCTCTTCAATCGACGCAGTAAAACTTGGTATGGCGCAAGACCCTGTTCACCTGTAGTCCATATCCAGGAATGATCAGAACGGACAAGCTATTGAGATGTTCATCAACCCAATTTTGGTGCATATCTTCCCAAGCTCATCCCTCAAATAACAAGACCCCCCTGAACAAATCCTATACTAAACAGAATTGTCGAGCTGTGCCTGGTGCTTACAGTAATTTAATTTCTTTTTGGAGAGAAGCGATTACTAGCCCCATACAAACTTCTGACTGGTCATTTCTCATGGCTGCGCATCAAAACCCTGAAATCCTTTTCTGTTCACATCAAGAGCGCTAGTATAGCTGGATGTTCATCCCAAAAAGTCATGGAAAAACATGACTCTCGAAACAAACTGAAGTCCCACGGAAAAATCAGGTGTCAAACAAATAAAAACTAAGGTAGTGACCCATCCCTACATCGAGCAGAACGGCCCAGCCAGGCCTTTTTCATCTCGGCTCGGGTGCGATGCTTGTCACGCGCCTTGTCGACCGCCTCCGGACGATGTCCTGGAAAAGGCTCAGGGGATTGATACATTGCCAAAAGATCACGACATGTAGAGTTTCTGGACACATCTCTATACGCGTATAAATATAAACATATACATATACATATACATATACATATACATGTACATGTACATATACATATATCATGTATATATATATATATATGTATATATATATATATATCTGTATATATATATATATATATATATGTATATACACAGATACGGTATGTCAAAATGTCTTCTTCTGGTTTGGTTGATCAATCGTAATTCCTTGCATGTCGCTTGTTCTTTAAAATTATGACTTATTTCTCAAACCTTGCATTTTATCTTTCATGTTTAAAACCGTAGCTAAAACCTGCAGCAAATGCAAACGCACGTCTAGATGGAGTGGGTGCCAATGCTAGTTATTAGTGGTGGAACTGGAATAATGTTTGATCTGCTGCTGGGCTTGTCGTTGCCTTAGCTGTCACTGTTGCTGTTGTCAAACAGAAAGGATAAACTACAAGTTCTCTGGTGGCCACTGGGTCACCGGTCAGCCAAAGCCGCTTTTTGAAACTTTTGCTAGCGTATTGCTAGCGGAGATCTAGCGGGTACAATTACGTACAACTTCGAGGAGATGGAAGGTAGCAAGCCGCCGATGGATCACATCCATCCCAGTCCCAGACAAAATACCCGGAAGGGAACCAACAACTCATCCCAGCCGCGCGGTTCAAAGGGAGACATGTGGACACTTCGCAAAATTGAGCCGCAACCTTAAAAATATAAGGAAATCGTTGAGTAGCACAGAAAATTACTAAGACGTCCTTGGGTTCAAGGAGCTAATCTTAACATTCTTCATGTTGAAATAACAAGCAGTCAGGAACACACAAAAAAAAATCTTTGAACATGGATGTAAAGAAAAACTAGCGCAAACCTAGCGGGTTTGCTAGCGCTGCCTTGCAGAATTGGTGAATTTAGTTGCGTGCCGCCTCATAAGGAAGAGGAAAAAGCACTAGATCCACACAAATTCTCAACCACTGGTACAAAACTTCTGTCAACTATTTTTGCCAAATGGTCAAATATATATATATATATAATTATATATATACGTATATACACACACACCATATGTGTACGCAGTACATTTAAAATGTGTAGTAAAATCTCACGCGAAAGCGAACCCTAATTTTTCGAGGTAAAGTCAAATCCCATTCATAAAATCTACATCAAGTCCCACTAAAATCCTATAAAATCATATAAAATCCCACTAAAATCGTGAGTTTCTGTGTTTTTTCCATCGTTTTTCAATGACATCCACTGGGTCCTGGCAGGCCCAGCACCTCACAGAGTCTGGCAACCACGGGGACGCTGAGCTCGCAGAAGGTCACACAGGCATCGGCGTCCAACGTTAAGGGGTCCTCCAGCGGTCCGGAAAGTGTCAGAACCCTGGGGAAATTGGGTGGTTTTTACTGCAGAAATCGGAAAAATCTTGGGAAAACTCTTGGATTTTTCATCCAAAAATTTGGGAAATTGGTGGAACCATGTGCAAAAGGGTCAAGTTGGATGGGAGGAATATGATGAATGCCACCATAAATGGTAAAAATGGTCATCCCACCAGCATGGAAAATCGGGATTCCTTATAAGCATTTATAAGCAATCCCTCATAAATGCATGGAACTTCTTTTCGACCAACCCCACTTGGGGGTAGTGAATTTGAAAACTTTGTATTTTGTTTGGGACTTTACCAACAAAGAGTGGGAAGAATTCACAATTCAAAGTGGGGACAACTGGCGAAAAGCCATGGTGAGTGTCCAAAACTATAAATGCAACATGCTGAGTTGTGGCATTTCTTCACTAGGAGGTACACCCCAACTTCCATGGTTAAAGAGAAAGCTATCTTGGTCTAGATTAGTCTAGATGAAATTTGGACCAAGTGCCAAAAGAAACTGGTTCAGACTCAGACTCACCTATCCATCTGTAAGTCCAAGGGTCTTAAACTATCACTCACAATTCAAAATGGCCCACACTTGGAGGGTCATCCCTCTTAATAAGTGGTTAATTACCCAAGTTCTAACCCATTTGTAGATGGGATAACCCACGAATCGAGGACGCACACCCCAGGTCCTTTCCAAGTGCTCGAATTGCATCCAACGACTGTTGAAAGACCGTCTCGGCATCCTGGCTGGTGGGGAAAAAAGGAGGAGACCAGCAGAGTTTCTACCTGTAGATTTCTTTGGGATTCCTTTCACAAAAGGTTCCTTTCACCAAAAAGTCTAGGATTTTCCAGCTGCAACAAAGAACCGCCTGCGACATATCGATCGGTATGAACTTGGCGATCACGCCTGGCGCCATGGAGTGATGCTGCCATGGCCACCTTCAAATCCTCTATGAATTCCGTATCAAGGGTGGTTTAAGTCTTAAGCAGGACAGGCTGAAAACTGGCAGTGTTTGGCAGTATTCGATAAGTTTCTGGCAGTATTCCATAAGTCTTTGGCAGTATTTCAAAAGCTTTCCCCAGTATTCCATAAGCTTTTGACAGTATTCCATGAGGTTTTGGCAGAAACTGAACAGCTACTGCAACAGTCTTGAACACTTTGAACACCCCTTCGCAAAACACCCCCTCGGACAAGAGAAGACATAACTGGGGGTTTACCATGGAACAGGTTGGATTGCCAAAGGGTAACAATATTTTGGTGTTTTGGCACATAACGATGTTGCTTGCTTAAGGAAAAAAACTTCGTTGTTGATGTTTATTTTGGTTGTGACACTACATTGTTAACTTCATGTCTGGTTCTGAGCTGCACCACATTGTGAAAGGGAATGATGAATCAATAAGTTTGCTGTCATTGGGTGAAAAACCAATCAGTCACTTCAATGGCAATCCAGAGCAATCACTCCGCTGCTTTCATCTACCGTATTTCTGGATCGATACCTCAATACCTCCCGAATTTGGGTTTCACGTGGTTTCACAACCAACACAACCGGTGGATTTGCGGTGACCCTGCCATTTTTGGGGCATCCCCATGTTGACCCGGCACCGCACCTTCATCCACCAGGCTCTTTGCCCAGCTGTCTGGGTGTTCTATGATCACCTGTCATCCCCGGATGGACAGTGTTGGGATGGATGGCTTGCATGTGATTCACGTCTTTCAAGATTTTTGTTGGTCCTGCAATGGATGTATCACAAAAAAATACAAAAAATATCTATCCAAAAAACAAAGCGAAAACGGTTCTTTCCATTGGACCTTTTGTTCAGCGCAGTTGTCTGCAACTGAGCCACGCTCTTGACCCCAAGCTGCATGGCTCGTTCATAGATGAAGCGCTTTCCCGCGTAGCCGGCGGTGAAGAACACGATGGTGGCTCCCTCCAGCAACTTCCTACCATCCAATGAGGTCGGAAGTGGGAAACCCGCATCAAAATACCATGGTTGATGGTTGAGAAAATCAGCTCCCCATATTTTCACTGCCATAACCTGGGGTATCTCACATGTTTGGAATTTACCCAAACGCACGGCTCACCTTTCGAACCCGACCACTGACATCATTGGTCGCTACGAGATTCCACTGGCTCAGTTCTAAAGCACTTGAAATCACTCGAAGCAATGAGCTGAAGGATTATCCATCACATTATCACATTAGAAACCGAAGGATCATCTTGGATCTTCACATTAGAATATTCGAATGATTATATTAGAAACTGGAGTTGATACTTCAGAAACCATGAACGACATCACCCAAAAAATCTATGGATGACCGTCTCCCTATGGTTTTTCCAACCTTTTGCCAAAGTCCCATCTCCCTCCTGCGAAGTTTTTGGCCTTCCCGGCTTTTCGCCTCCACCAACCTGGGTGGAATCAAATTACCCCATTTAAAAACAGACAAAAGTCACAACACATTGCACAGTGACACCAAAAAAAAAGGTTTCTGACCTATTTTTTTGGATTTCCATTTCTATCATTTCTGACTTTCCAAACCAAAAAATCCCCATGTCCAGGTCCCTGGGCACCCCCTCTCTGCAGGCATCCGGTTCAGCATTTCGAAGGTGGCCGTGGGTTGCAACACCCGCAAGACCCGCTCACGCTCGGCCAATGTCAAGGCGCGCGGAAGGGAACCAGGGTAGGAATACCTGGGGCGATGGCCAAATGGCCATTTTTCAGGTGGAAAATGGGTGATAAATGATAATGACATATGGGATTTTGATGGCAAACTTAGGAAAAAATGATGATAACCCATGATAACCCATGGGATTTTGGGGGTCGTCCAATTTTTTGTTCTGAAAAAGACACATGAAGAACGCTGCCAGCAGATTCGCTGACTTGTGTTTCCACACCTGATGACAACTTTCGCAAGTTGCTGAGATACCCTGTTGACAAACCGAATGAACAATCTGTCCTCTCTAACCTCTTCAAATCTGAGGAAGCTTGTCTGTCGGGATTCTTCCTAATCCAACTTACCTATACATACCATCTACATACCTTCCCTTTTTTGATGCGTTCCTCTTTGTGTGTCTAATGCAAGCGAATTCAGTCCGCCCAACCCCCTGCATGACTATCTTTCTGGGTCAGGTTCCAGAATGTGCATTTTTTTCCCCAACAGCGTAAGCTAACGGGGTCTTCAGCCCAGAATAGCTCCGGTGTGCACTGGTGCAGGTGCCAGGTCAGGTTCAACGAGGTTCCGGAGAAGGTTCCGAAGGTTCCGGAGCAGGTCTGGGAGGCTTTGGTGCAAAGCCAGGTCAGGTTCGACAGGGTTCCGGAGGAGGTTCCGGAGAAGGTGTGGGAGGCTTTGGTGCAGAGCCAGGTTAGGTTCAACAGGGTTCCGGAGAAGGTTCTGGAGAAGGTTCCGGAGAACGTGTGGGAGGCTTTGGTGCAGAGCCAGGTCCGGAGAAGGTTCCGGAGAAGGTGTGGGAGGCTTTGGTGCAGAGCCAGGTTAGGTTCAACAGGGGTCCGGAGAAGGTTCCGGAGAAGGTTCCGGAGAAGGTTCCGGGAGGCTTTGGTGCAGAGCCAGGTCAGGTTCAACAGGGTTCCGGAGAAGTTTCCAGAGGGTTCCGGGAGGCTTTGGTGCAGAGCCAGGTCAGGTTCAACAGGATTTGTGGTGATTTAACTCACGGAAATTTGTAAAAATAGAATGTGGCAGCTGTTGGGGATACCACCGAAGCTTATTTTTTAATGGTATATGATTCATGTGATCATATGTATGCCTATGTACAAAACATTACAAGAACCATCTACACATGCGCGGAGTATGCATGTTGATTCAAGAAATGTTGGCACAAATGCCAGCCTCTATATATATCTTGGGTGTCTGCTTGTGCATTTTGTGTGTGTGCGTACATGTATTCACTATTTGTGAATAAATAGCTGTCCTCAAGTTTCCATGTCCACACGCAAGAAAGCCTACATCTTCACCATAATATATTCACATACACCCCACACATCAACTGGTTGGTGGCTTCCTGAAAAACGCGTTTCTTTCTCCCTGAAGAATATGCTCGTCAGTTTTCATCATCCCATTAGGCTTGAAAATAGAAAAATAGATCAAAATCCTTGAAAGCACTCAACATTCATACAATCAGCAATCATCAAGATACAAGACGCATCAAGACACATTAAGCCACTCTATCATCCTTCCCTTTCCACCGGTTGAAGGCCCAGGTGCAGCTGTTCCGCCAAGAAATGTCTGGCACCCTCCATCGCTTCCATGTGCACTCCATGTGCAGCATCCACGTCCACCACCCGATCGAAGCGCGAAGTCATGTTGTTGGTGTCTACCTGACGACAAAAGGGGATGAAGAATCTACGGATTCATGGATGTGGGGCTTCACCACGAAAAATGGTGAGTTAAAACACTATCTCAATTGGCTAAGCGGCTATGGGTTTCATATGGTTTCATATGGTTTCATATGGCTTCATATGGTTTCATATGGTTTCATATGGTTTCATATGGTTTCATAGAGAATGTTGGTGGTTGACAAGTTGACAAGCACTAAAAAAATGGGGCATTAACCGCCAAAAACAGGGGCACCGAAGAGGGAAGTGAATCCCCAAAAAAGAACTGGGATGGAGACCAGCAACAAACGGCTATGGATAAAAATTCAAGGCCCTAGAAACGACAGAGTCGTAATAAAACCATTCCATTTCGGGGTACACTATTTTGACACATACTCAGATGGGTTCAAACCGTGACTGTCCCCAAACCCATATATGTTATGTTATGTTCAAATATCTTCAATCAACTGCGAACAACTCAAAATCACTTGGAACATGGTCCGTGTCAGTGCCAGGGGGCCATGTCCAACAGCCACTCATAGTCCTGGTCCAAGGATTCGGGTTCCGGAGCGCATTGCAGGTGCGGGGAGGGCAATGGGGAGGTCCAGCTGCCCTTCCGGAAGCGTTCCTGAGATGTGCCCCAGGCGAAGCTCATCAGTGAAACCACACAAGATTAGGCTATTGAACCATTGATGCAAGATGGGGACCCAGTTCTAAGTTGGTTTAACTCAACCAACTGTCGATCAAAATCAGAAATATCCATAAGTCTTGTCTAGTCATCAACCAACTCACCTTAACATTCTGGATATATCTGCACAAATTGGCTTCCCAACTTACCTAAAGTCATCCAACTCTAGACCAATGTGGGATTTGGCTGTAGCTGCGCACTTGAAATGTTAGAAATTGCCCTTAAAATCATCCAAAATCATCCAAAATCATCCAAAATCATCCAAAATCCAAAATCATCCTCTCTTGACTCCACTGCTCCAAGCTTCCACGGAATCCACCGAAGTTCGTGGCACCTTGGAGCCCGAGCCCAAGATCTTCTCGAGACCACTCCAGCAACACGCCATGGCTCCGGGGCCGGGCGGGCAACGGTGAACAGGATGAAAACACGCTGCGGGAGGATGGCTAGCCCTGATTCACTAAGTTACAGCTAGTGAAAGACTTCGAAAAAGGTGCTGGATGTGCAAGCCATGTGCCACTGTCGAAACGTCGCGATCTCAAGGAAGCTTCGAATCAGAGGCGGTTTGAGTGTTAAAAGCTGGCTGGTTGCACCGTCACAAGTACGAGAATACCCCAAAACAAAAAAAACTCAAACACAACAGTCACCCATCTGTAGATTCTGTAGAGTGAAAATACGTAAATAACATGACAAAAATCAGAGCCACAACTGACGGCAAAAACATGCTAACATATGCGAACATATTTTGGAGGGCGTGACTGCGGTCATCTCCCTGTTCGATTTTGAACACTTCCCACTGGGGTCCCGGCGGAGTGGTCATGGACCTTCATTGGGCAACCCCCGGGATGGCGTTTACGCACCACTGAGGTTTGGTGGAAACCGTCACAGCTTCAAACAGCTTTGCTGGGCCACCTTCAAATGCCATAGCCTGTGAAAGGAAAGTTGATCTTGCTGACGGACAACTGCAGAGACTGAAGCTATATATTTGGACATACACAAGGTACGCACATACATAACTATATGATATCATATTGACTTGCATGTTAATTATGGGACCTTGGGGAAAAAAGTTTGGGGGGATTTCGCTTTGAGAATCCATGGAACCAATCGAACCCATGAAAACCCTGCAAAAAATGACCATTCTATAGTCCTGACATCCCAGAACTGAGCTGAGATGGTGGCTGTTTCCAGGATTCTTTGGGCAAGAAATCCTCCCCACCGAAACAATGATAAAAATCATCCCAGCTCAAACGGACTTCGTCTGAGTCTCCAGACTTTGCTGCGTCGCCAGTCCGCTTTGGAGCCTTGGTGTGCAACTCAGGGGATCCACGTTGGACAGTTGGCCATGCCAGTCTTTCCGGGATCTGGGAGTGGGTCCACAAGATTCTGCTGAAAATCAGGTTTCCAGCACTCACACCTCTTCGGAACACCTCTTTCTTGACTCAAACACATCTGCCTGTCCCAAAAATGAAGCCCTACTGGCCTTACTCATGGGAGTCAGGCACAAACAGAGGCTTCTCCAAAACTACCCAAAAAAAACATGGTCTATCATAATCTTCACCATTGAATTGGCCATAAATTGGAGGTGAATCCCTCATTAGGACAAGCCCAACTATCATATTGGTGATTATATTATACATGTATATATACATACACATTATACACATACAATTGATTTACATATATATATATGACGGTTTGTCAAAATGTCTGTTCCCGGTTTTGTTGATAAATCGCAATTCCATGCGTACCGCCTCATGTTTGCCTTTAAAAAACATGACCTACCTTGATGACGTGAAAACGTGGAAATTCTTCGTTACCTTTGGAAATCTTTCTCTAACCACAGGAATCGGCTAACGCACGTCGGTTTTCATTCGCTGTCGCTGGTACTATCTCCTGAACTGTGTGTCTCTGTGTGTGTGTGTGCCTCTCTGAATGCAATATGCTTCTTGACATGCCTCCTGATCAACGCTATTTCCTTACTGTAAGCTACCAAAGCGTGAGCATGGCTGTGCCTCTGAATGGGCTGCGGGTGGACCGGGGCATGTATTTGCAATTTCGCTAGCGCGTTGCTAGCGGCGATCTAGCGCGTAAAATACGTAAACAAAATCGAAAATTTGGGAATATGTGGAAACTCACAGACTTGTAAGAAAAGCTGGCAAGACATTCACGACATGGAGGCCATGGCTGTCAATCAAACCTAGCGCAAACCTAGCGGGTTTGCTAGCGCTGCCTTGCAGAATTGCTGAATTTAGTTGCG
>Ga0126342_10014413_pt1 | contig 13963 bp, 12 predicted proteins | sample Cyp1metagenome_FD_92528 | JGI IMG/M metagenome (GOLD analysis project Ga0126342, IMG submission 92528) | Coral microbial communities from Lord Howe Island, Old Settlement Bay, Australia - Cyphastrea 1 metagenome | ecosystem: Host-associated > Invertebrates > Cnidaria > Coral ...
CGTCGATGGTAAGTGTCTTCGTTGGCAGGAGACTTACCATGACGCTCCTGCCCCCTGCTGTGAAGAAGTTTTACATCTATTCAGATGTTCCACAGACACACACACCGTCCCGCAGGAGGGTGAGGAAATTAAGGTCCGGACAGATGAGTCATGAAAACGAGGATGAAGGAAATGAAAGTGAGATGAGAATGAAAATGAGGTGAAAGTTACTTAACCAGGCCGCGAAGTCGCGAAGAGGGGAACGCAAAAGAAGAGGGAAAGAGCAAACACCAACACAACACACCTGGCCCAGAGCGGGAAGACCCTGAAAGGGCAAGGAAAGAAAAAACCGGAGGCCGACGGAAACGGAACCAGACCAGCGGAGGAGGGGGAAGACGGAAGCGCCTAAACCAACCTCCACAGCGAAACCTAAGCCTACCTCAGCACGCGCAGGACCCAACCTACCTGTAGAGAGGAAAACACATGAGATAGGGGACCCATGGGGGACTAGTTAATGAAAAGATGCATCCACAAACGCATGCAAAATTCGTGATAAGGCTCGAGGCCCTCGGTGGTTAGATCAACCCTATGGACAGCTTACGCAGTCAACCCTCGAATTGGTGCACAATTACCAAAGACCATAAAGAGGAAAAAGGACCACACCTAAAGTCGTGTACCTGCCTGGGCATTTCATCATGATGCACATGCTGATCCATGTCTGTCAAACTTTCGAGCAACGATGAAAAGGAAAGTTGTCGCAGCTTAAGTCTATCAACCCTAGAAATTCCGACAAAATGGTGAGGCCAGTCACAGCGGCAAGCTGTTGCAACACACGACAATCGACAGGTGAAACAATGAAGTAAGGCCGACTGTTTCACTTTACTTAACCTGATTACTAAGTTGAAAAGTGTAAATTTAGAGGTCAGGTCGAAGGTTCAATTTTCCTACCTGGAAAGGTATTCCCCGAAGGGTTCATGCCACCATGACGAATCCAGCATGAATCACGCACTTGCTCAGAACAATCATTGCGAATTTTGATGTGGAATGCATCTTACGTGCAAAAGCATTCCAATTATACCTGACAGGAATGGGTCGGTGAAAAGACCCGAGAAAGTATCACAAAGCTGCCATAGCCAGAGCTAGGTGAAATGAGTTGGAAGTTGACACTGCGCCAAATCGTTCCCATCTTGACAGATTGCGACAACAGTGCAGAAAATTGTAAAAACGACTTGGAGGTTCTTGGGTGGAGCCTCTTCCCATCACCAGAAATAAGAAATTGAATGGAAGCAAACCCTGAACAACAGGTAATCACAACAATGCAGGTACGCCAGACTGGCCAAGTCTGGTATCACCGTCGATGGTAAGTGTCTTCGTTGGCAGGAGACTTACCATGACGCTCCTGCCCCCTGCTGTGAAGAAGTTTTACATCTATTCAGATGTTCCACAGACACAGACACACACACACACTCACCCTTTGGACCGCACAGCCAACCTTGAAGTCTGGAATGCAGAGCAACATAGGATCGTCAATAGTCCTTGGTCGTGGAATTGGCCCCGGTGAACAAAATACATCAAAATAAATAATCCGCAAATCATTGCCGCTAATCATGCTGAGAGTTCCCTCCCTGAAAACACCAGCCTTGCTAAGGTGCACACCTCAACACCCATCGTCACAAACTGCTTACATAGCTAAATCATATGCAAAATTGTCTCAGGTCGAACTAATTCACATGACCTAATTTCGGTGGTTTCTTTGACTTTGACCCCAAGAAAATGTTTTTTTTCCGCGCTGTTTCGCTTCTAAAACGGATCACTTTCAGAGACCAAAGTCCCGGCTGTTTGTAGCATGAATCATGATAAAACAAGAGGCTGGTGACAAGTCACTTTCAACAGCTGCCACCCCAGATGGGCATGGGTCCAAATCCTGCACAATCAACTTAATTAGGCTTAAAATGGCTAGATAATCACCCAATCGGCCCAGTCATAGCCGTTTATGAACAATTGTAGCAAAAAGAGGTGGAATGTGTATGCATTTTTGGAAAATCTTAAATACGATATGATATTTACTTGTATCATTGTATATCCATTGAATGATCCAATAGATCCTTCTCCGATCAGAACATGGGGGGTTCGGTATGCCAATCCCAGAGTCAACTCATGCTCCCGCATCTTCTCGCTAATCTGCAAGCACCTCGTAGACAACAACCACTGGAACTACCGGTGGAAAGGGGTTGCTAACCCGTACGTGTAAATATAATAAAGATAGATAAGATAAGGTAAGATCAGGTAAGATGATAAGGTAAAATCAGTTGAGATAAGGTAAGATAAGATAAGATAGATAGGTAGATAGAAAGAAAGATAGATAGATTTAAATTTAAAGAAAGATAGATAGATAGATAGATAGAAAAATAGATCGATAGAGATAGATAGATATAGATAGATATATGATATATATATATATAGATAGATAGATATAGATATAGATAGATATCAATAGATATTGATAGATTTATATACTGTATATTTATTTAGTTGTATATTTAGAATTTAGATATATATAATCCATATATACAAGTAGGGATATTCCACACAAAACTCGCGTATCATGTGGATATTACCCACATACGAAGTGGCATGCACCCCCAAGTTTGGAATCTCGCAAGCCATCTATGGGTGTTGTTGCTGCTGCTGTTGTTGCTGTTGTTGCTGCTGTTGTTGCTGTTGTTGTTGGCGGCGGTGGTGGTGGTATGGTGTTGTGATTGTTGTTGTCGCGGTCGTGGTCGTCGTGGTCGTCGTGGTCGTCGTGGTCTTCGTGGTCGTCGTGGTCGTCGTGGTCGTCAAATGGCTATGGCTCCAAAAATTGGATGTCAATGAGCCCACCAAACGCTGTCATTTTTTGGGGATTTAACGTCCATTTTTGGTGGCAATAAAAATAAGCTTGATCATGCTTGATCCAAAAATATATTATCAATATATAGTTTCTGGAGCTGTCCAACTACCCACTACAAGTATAGTAGCAGAAAAGTCCAAGTTCACAATGACGTTTGCCGCAAGTGCTATCACTCAAAACAAACTCTTCCTGAAACCCGGGGGTTGCAACTTGAAACTCGCACGAGCGACTTCGCTTAACCCTGGGACCTCAGTACCCTGCACTTTGATGCGAGGCTTCTGCGCCGATTCTGTTGCCCATTGAATTGTCGGGGTACCCTGGTTTCGCGTGATGACAAACCATACCTATTTTCACCATGTGGTTGTCGTTGCTTACACATATCTATATTATATATACGTATTTACATGTCTATCAAAATCAATGGAACTTGCTACTGATTGGGTTTGCCACGGTAATTATGAGTATTTGGGTGATGTTCTTTTGCAACGGGGCATCTCAGGGATTTATTTGCATCCGTGGGATTGCACCACGGTATGAGTATCGGGGAGTTCAGTTTCCCACCCGCAAGGTTGGAGAAGCCAAGGGGCTCATATTCACAGTAGGGCATCGCCAATTTCCACGCCCTCTGGAAATTTTTGAAGGCCTCCACAGTGCTCCCAACCCGTCAAGAGGGTACAGGAATTCCAGGACTTCCAGTTATATTTGGACATCTCTCCCTTGATGAAATTTCTCGGTCGTGGAGATTTCTCAAAATAGCTGACGATGATTTTAATCACCCCCAACACTATTTTGAGACTCCAAAGGTCATGTGAGTCATGTCTTACGGATATTTACGGGACAAAAACATGATAAAGATGGACTTTCCCAAAATGATAACTTTCACTTAAAATCACCATGAAATCACCACTAAATCACCATCAATCACCTCAAAAACAGGTGGAAAAAGCTTCCCAAACGCCTGCGTCCATAGCCGCTTCTCTGCTTCATTCCGTGGGATCTGGGAAGCATCGGGTACCCGGGGGGTGGGGCGGGGGCTGGTCTAATGTTTCACATCACCCGAATATTGGGGATTGTTCATCTCCAGATACTTGTTTTAGTGATGTGAAACAAATCTCCAAAATGGGATATATACCAAACCCGGTTTATCCATTCCCAAATATGGTAAATATGGTATATAATTCTAAATATGGTAAATCACCATCAAATATTGTAAATATGCTGGGCAAAAATCATGAAGAATAGTGTGGTTAAAACAAGAATGAACCATCCCCAAATCACCATAAATAGGTGGTATAAACCATTCGCAAATGGGTGGTTTATTATTGTTTTAACCACATTAAAGTAATATTGTAAGAATCATAGACCAAGCCACAGATTTAGGGACTCTCTTCGGTGCCGAAAAAGGGTACCATGCACCGGTCACCAGCCTTGGCGCCCAACCCCTGGGAATGCCCACCGTCATGAGTACGTCATTCACGGTCATTTCACCTGCTTTTGCCTGGGGACGACGGCGGTGAAGACTGCTTCAACAGATCTCCAAGTGGTGGAGTCAACAAAGAAATCTCGAATTGTATATGAATGAATTTGCTAAGTACAAGAAACCCATGCCTAAGTGAATCCATCCCCACGTAGGTGGCCTGGTGGCCTTAGCATTTTCTGGGTCCCTTTTCACCGTTGATGCAACGCGCGCCTTGGTAATGCGGCCGCTGAACTGGTTGATGCAGAGCGCCTGCCACTCGAAGACACCAACCAAGGTACCCAGCGCGGGCCTGGAGACGATCGATGTGAAAATCGATCCGAGAATTGGGACTCTCCCAGAAATGGGGCATTGATGGGCATTGAAAATCGATCTGAGAACTGAGGTTACCCCACAACAGTAACAATGCATTGACTATAGTTGTACTCTCTGGTCATCACATAGCTATGGAAAACCAGCAGGTTTGAGTAAATCGGCATAAATCAACTAGCTGTCAGAGAATATGTTGTTGTTTGACAATCAGGTTTGATATATGTTGTTGTCACATAGCTATTTGTCATGGTCATTGTCCATAGCTGCCATAGCTGCGAATACCAGATGCTAATCCCAAAAGTTGATCGACAATGCATGCTAGCTTTACGTACTTCATCACTTCAGATTTCACTCCTTTCATGTTTTTTTTGTGTGGTTGCTATGTAATCATATACATATATAGCATAATTATGCATGTAAATTATGTTGATGGTCTGAGTTCTGGGGTAGCTTTAAAACTACATTTGCGCTAAACCCAATACCATTAAAAAAACCCAAGATTAGCATCAATGGATGCTGGAAACCTGTTCCGACCTTGGGTTTCCTCAGTTTGACACGTTATTAATAATGATTGAATACTTCCTCATTAATTTGTGTAGAACTGTTGTATGTGTTATATCTACTCATAAGAATTTATAAGGATACATGGTAGGAATCTTTTTTTGAAGCATGGAAACCTTGTCATGATCCCAACAGGGTAAAGGAACGGAGACCAAAGCCGCCAAGGGGCAGAATGCTAATGAGAGGATTCTGAAGCACCGTGCACAGCACCGGGAAATTTTCCTTGGTATTGGATTCCATTCCAATCCTTGGTGGCACCGTTGCTGCAGTGTTTGGGAGGTCATCTATGACCTTTAGAAACAAAAAGCAGCATAGCTGCGTAGCCCACCGATCCCCGAAAAAAAAAAGTCCCTGTTTGAGCTCTACGGTTTTGTTTGGAAATCAGGTACTCCAAAATTACGATCTATGTAAAAACATCGCTATCCACCTTTGTCAGACACAGCCAAATATCATGTTGTTACCCAATATAATATGTGTATATATATATACACAAATCTCAATAGTGTATATATGTATTATATACAATATAATTTCAATAATATGTATTTAGAATTATTTATATAGATCTTTATATATACACATTCATTGGTGCTTAACCCCCATCTTTCAACAGCTCCGCTCCAAGACTCTTCTTGTGGAGCGCGTCCAGGGTCACGGCAGATCGATAGGCCCAGAGCTGAGGCATCTGCGCCTCCCGCATATTTGGCGGGAAGTCTTTCACCTGCCGTGACGGCCGTCTTTTTGGGTTCTGAAGAATCGGAAGGGCCTTAGAGATAGAAGATGGATACTAAGAAAAAACACCAAAATGAGAATATGCTGGAAAATGTTATAATTCTATCTAAATCTACTTCAGGATTAATTGGTATAATATATATTATTATGTATTTATGCGGGTTCTTAAGATGTGGACACCCAAACTATTTTTGACGGGGAGACAACAATCAAATAGAATCAATGGTTCTGGGGTACCCTAGTTCTCGGAAACACCTTAATGATCCTTAATGTGATTCATCCATTTACACATAGACCCTCCGGTAATTTAAGATAGCTATGGAAAATGGTGCATTGATAGTTTATGTAATGTAACCAATATTTACCTATATCCTATTGAAAATTGTGATTTTCCATAGCTACGTTAAATGACCGGGTATGTATCCCATCTAATGGTGCTGCATAGGTGGATGTGTAGCACAAATGCTTGTGGTATAGTCCATGTCAATACCATGTGCATCAGTACACGTATATAAACAAATTGTATCGGGAAAGTAGATGTATATACATCTGCAGTATCTCAACATATCAACTCCATATGCACATACGATGTTGTATGGTCTCTCTCTCTGTCTTTGTAGGTGTATGATACATCTATACAGGCCCCTACTTCATATATAATTATATACATACATAATTGTATGTACTGTATAATATATATATATATATGCGACCGCTCATATCTCAACCAGCAGCTCCCAGACCTTGACAAAACAACCATTGCGCGATATCAGGCAGAAACTTCTTGGAAGTTTCATCATTTTAACAGTTCATTGAGGATCATCATCCATGTATCTAAAATCTCAATGTCCTAAATGAATGTGTTCGAAACAGCCAGTGAAGTAACCGTCCCGAATGGGTTTGGATCCTGCTTACCGGAGATGATCCGAATAAGACTTGCCAGCAGAACATCTGCCGCTTCCTTCAATTCGGCCACAAATTTGCCGTCCTGAAGGGAAGGAAAACAGCAGCCAGTCACAGCCAAACAATATATATATATAGTTTCTCAGACATATGATAACGGTTTATATATATATGTGTATATATGCACATGTGCATGTAAATGTGTATATAATATGTATACTGTGTATATATATATATATACATATACACATACATTACATATACATTATATGTATCTGAATATATATATGTATATATATATATATATATTCACTTACTTGTTTGCTGCAGAGAATTCACTGCCATTAAGTAGTATCTGGAAAATGTCCTTCCCATTGACTCCCACAGCATCCGCAAGATTCCGGCAAAAACAGGTTCGTCAAATAGATCTTTGAAGCACAAATACATTGTGTATCCTTGTCAAAACTGGGAAATACAAGAACACTTTAAGAAACATGTCGCATACATAGCAACAACAACAACAACAACAGAGGATGGGGACAACAAAAACATACAAAAACTCGGAAAGTAGTTGGTGATCCTATGCAAATCAATAGCTAAGAACTTGAAGCAACAGAGATTTACGGACAACCTCACCCCGTCCTCTTGATCACCACCCCATTTCTTGTACAAATCCTGGCGAACTCCACATGGCGATCAACATGACCACACTGGGCCCGGGTAGCTTTCAACGAAGGAGATCCAAGTTTTTCAGCCATATTCCATATATATATATTCCATATATTCCCATAATTTCGAATGTTCATCCGGAACACACAGTCGTTTCGTCTACCGTATCCTCACTTTGTTCTCGCTTGGTGTCCCTAAAATTCGGCCAAACACGTCATGACATCATGTGTGGTTGAATGGCCGCAAAGCCAAGTATGAACCATCCCCAATAGTACCAGAAATGGTTGATAGTTTCACCATCAATTACAGGTTTATGGCATTGGGTGCAGCACAAAAATTATTTAGTTCAATATATCTAGAATATATAAACCCTACTGAATTAGTAACATATTAGTTATAAATGTTATAAAATGTAATAAACCAACTTACCTTTTGGTAATCAAACATGGCAATGGAAAATCCCCCATTTCTTGTAGTTCGATGATTTACCAATTGTTATATCCATTTAGTAGGGAATTTCCCAGCCAGCCATGTTTCATTACGAGAGGATAAACCCACTACTATACTGTTGATTATACTGCTGATTACTATAATATGTAGCTATGTCTATAATATATATATATGATTTTTTTTATTTATACATATATATATATATATATATCCCATCATATCCCCATTATTGTATATGTAATTATATATATACATATATTATACATCATCATATTCCCTGGCCCATCAACAACTTCTCAGCTGCCTGCAGTATATCATCCAAGTTCTTGATTGCACTCCTCAACCGGTGGTGGTTGGCCATCAAACTATCAAACCATCAACCCATCTACCCATCAACCCATCAACCCATCAACCCATCATCATCATCATCATCATCATCATCAGATGTAAATTGTCCATTTCTTCGACACAAAACAAGGCGAAACTCTTCGGCGAGAGCAGCAACTAGACAATCCAAAAACGAAGGAAACGATAGATTCCGAGACCATTCGTCAGGGAACTTACCTTGTTTGAACCCGTGCTTTATGGTGGTATACAGGAGTTCACCAGGTATTCACCAATTTTTTTCCAATTGGAAATGTTCTGGAAACATTGGGGCGAGCCAACGGTAACGGTGACACCCAGCTGGCTGCAACTGCGGGACTTCAGATATTTGACTTCAATGGTCTCTTCCCACGAGTTTCCTCGGTCAGGCTAAACAGCTCAGGAAAAATGAAGCTCCAACTGTCAAGGAGTTTGACCATTGGTTTTTCCCCAACTGGCTGCAGCAATTCCGCATTTCCTGCCATAATGCAATTGAACATCGATGTTCAACACTGCTGATGATGTGGCATATTCCTTCCAAATCAGATGATCTCGCACTCATTATACCCACATTATTGATAATATATAGATATCCACATTATATATCCACATTATATACCCACATTATTCCCACATGTTTCGATTGCACAGTCAGGATCAGTTTTTCATGATCCACCTGGATTGGATACCACCCGCCAGGCTATGATTGCAAAAAAAACCATCTTCCCGTGTCCGCCTGCATCATTTCCGAAATCCCAAAGCTCATTGGCAAAGTTCTTTGGAGGAAACCCGCCCCATGTTTCATAGGAAAACCATGGAAAACCCATGGGAAAACCCATGTGACAACAGCGCCTCATGCCCGAGCAGCGTTGTGGCAAGGTGAGGATCGCCCATTTGGGAGTGGTGCCTCCTTCGAGACCTTTCAATGGCTCGTCTCTCTTTTGTTCACCTAGCGATCCCGAGGTCCCACAGCGGTGCTGCACAACAACACAATCTCAGTCTTCGCAGACTCCCATCTTGCGGAGGTCTCCGCAGTTACAAGTTGTTTATACCCCCCCCATGAAAACTATAGAATTATGCACCATAAACCCGAAAAAGTTATCACCAAAAATCGCCGAAGCAAAGTCTGGCCATGTCTGGAACATCGAGGCACTCATGTCGAGCAGAAGGTTGTGGAGACCCACCGCTAAGTCCTGCCGCCAGCTTCGCAACAAATGGCCCGATCTAATCATCGCGGCTTCTAAACAAGAGGCCATCGGAACCCCAAAATCCAATGTGAATTGTGGAACCCATTGGGACTGGCATGGTGAATTTGTCCACAAAAAAAGGGCTCCGTGTCTCGATGGTTAGCTGGTCAGCCACTGGGAAACTCCACTCCTACACTCCCAAATCTGTCAAAATCAGGTGCAACAAAATGGAACTATATGGAACTGTTTGCTGACAGTTCCATGACCAGTCCCTGCCAAATACCCATGGCCAAGCTGAGAAAATGGGCACCACCTGCTTCAAACTATCTCTCATGGCTAGCCAGTCAAGTTTCAGTGCAGTATTATTCATGTTCCTCCAAACCAAGTACTCCACCAGCCAAACCAGCACCAGTCGGTTTACAGAGGTAAAACCGCACTTCTTGGCTTCTATCAATCTTTTGGTGGTTTCTACCTGGCTTCCAAAATGATTGAAACATATACAGTAATACCTCTGGAGCATGCCCCTAAACTTCTCCAACACGTGAAGTCACAGGGATCCTGTCATAAGCCTTTTTGGCAGTACTTAGAAACCAAAAACTAGCTAAATCGCCTCGGCATTACTTGGTATCCCCAAGCAGTTGTATTTGTTGCACATACTCATTACATTCCAACTTTTCCTCGGTGAATTCCCTGCACAAAACATCGCCCGTACCGCCGTACGGGAACGGAACCTCCGTGTTGCTGCTCAGGATCTCGACCATCGACTTCCTTAGTTAATCTCATCATCCGAATGCGGGGTACCCAATTCTGAGACACATGTCTGTAAAGAAATATATAAATATACATTGTGTATTATGTATTATGTATATAACATATTACATATATAATATGTAAACATATGTTAATGTGTGATAATGTGTGTGTAACATCATTTGGGTACGTCCAACAAAATGTGCACTGAAAGTAACGACTTTACCTACGCACCAGTCATGCCCAAAACCACAGGTGGAATCTCCCAAGCTCTTGCTTGGTTCATCATGAGTCTCATCACGAATTCCAATGAACCCAAGTCAACCGGGGAGTGTAGCCCCATGTTCATCATTTCTGGGGTCATCCGCATGTATCTCCTGAACCCCTGGTCGTAAACCAAAAAAAACATGGGGATCCTGAAGTGAACAAATCTACAACTCAACCAGGCTTTTGCGGAGGATTTTTCTTGGAGGAAGAGACTATAACGTATACCGAGTTCAACGCGTGTGGGATGTGAACCTGCTAATAAGTTTAGGCTCTGCGCCGGTGTTGACAAAGTGGGATAGTTAGCGTTACAATATTGAACCATCATTCCAGTGACGTAGAACAGTGAGATCTTTTAGCGAGGTCTATGGATGTCTGATGCCCTGAATTCAACGCAATTTAGCACATTTGGAATGTAAAAGCCCAGGAGTCTTCCACGAAAAAGATCCTTGAAATCAACCAATTTGCCGGAGAATTCAACCATGTTCGAGAATTTTGGATCATAAACACCACCTTTGCTGGCAAAATTTAACATAACTAACAAAAAGACTCTATATAATAATTTATAAATATTTATAATATATAATCAATCACATTGATCAGTCACCCCCAGTTTACGGCAACATCATCTTTAATAAAAAATATGGTTAATAGGGATTCCCCGCTCTTGGATTCTTATATATATAATCCCCAATACATCAAGGGTATGATCCCTAATCATCAGGGTTTTTTTTTGCTCAGAAAACGTTGGTTTTTACACCCGGCGCCCTCGTTGCCAACCCACCCGGTGGACCCGAGTTGCCAGTCGTTGGCAAAGTGCGATCCGATGTACTGCGCCTCAATGCACTGCCGCAACGTGCCTCAGCTGAGAAATGAGGACGGGCTGGTCAGTGCTATGCAAAAAGCCAATGCTATGTTCAGGATATCTATATCTATATCTATATATATATATGTATATATATATATATATTATATTAAATATATATATATATTAAATATATATATGTGTATCTATAATTATCTATATATGTATCTATATATGGGGAAAGGATATCTTTGGGTGATATGATATGTTCACTATCTTCATGTGAAGTTTCATATGCAAGTTGGATGTCCATCTGTCCACCTCCAATTTTCACCAACTTGATTTTGATAGGCAATGTTCATTATTGAACTTGCTATCCGAGAACTTAACATCACAAAAATATCTGAATCCCGGTGGTTAAAACATAATGAAACTTTGACCAATATCCGATTGGTTGGCAAACCGACCAGTAAGGAACCCCAATCAGTCATACGGGTGTAGATTCACGCACACTTGAAACCACCAACTGGTCATTCAATCCTCAAAAGAAAAGTTGGGTTGGGAGGAATTCCGTGGCCGCACGTACAAAAAAAACATTTGGATTATCTATATATCCATATCTATCCAACCTTGAAATCCAACCTCAAAATTTAGGACCCGGAAAGTCTGTTATCCTTTGGTCGGAGCATTCTCTACATCTTTCCAGCATGGAATTTACAAATCATTGTCATTATGTCACAAATTGACAGTAACAAACCATGCATCTATCTTGGCATTATTGGAAACCACCTACTACCATAAGAAACCCTATTAAACCAACTAGGGTGCCAAATGACTCTGCGTTTAGATCCCGTTCACCCAAATTTCTTCCAACCCTTGGTGTTTAACCATGAAATACACCATTGGAGACCATCTATTGCCATAAGAACTTATAATAATAATCATCAACTAGTAGTATTACACTCCTATATTTGTTTCAGCTATCATAAGCAACCAATACTAGTCCCAGATTGTGTCCTAATTTCCGAGCCCATGGCCATGGCAAGGCACAAACACTCTCGTTGGCCAAGGGCCCATAGATCTTCGGCAAAGGATCTTGCCTTGGCCACTGCCGTATGTACGATGTGTATTATATAATATTATATTAGTAGTAGTATTGACTATGATTCATTATGAGTGACATTACTTATTGCATTAAGTATATTTCATGTTTGATGATAATAGTATATTCGTTGGCTATCGTTATATACAATCAGCATTATCGTCAAATTATTGTATAGAATAATAGTATAGAATCTACATTATAAACATAGATGTAGATGTATGATGCAATGGAGTTTGGGATAATTATAGGTGTATATATATATATATCAAATATGAATGTAGATATTGAAGATATGCATCTATGTACTATATATACTATCGATATTAGATATGGCTATATATATATATATCATATCATATCCATGATGCACTGGGCGAAAATGGCCTTCCGATCACAGCTAATCTTTGACAACCCGATAACCTGCAGGTTGGTTTCAGCTGGTTATGGTTACAGTAGCCTATTGTCCCATTATCAAACAAAGAACTCACTCACATTTAATATATCTTAGAGATGTGTTGCAACAAAAAAGTTTCAACTGCAATGTGAAAACATAATGAAATTGCATGAAATTGCAACATAGTTTAAAAAAAAAAAAAACAGAAAAAAATATTGGAAATAATGAGAAAAAAAAACAACACTGGAAAAAAAGAAACGGATTCAAGGCAAACTCAAATTGGTCCTTTCTGTGTCGGTATGTTTCGCCTTGTTTTTCGGTTCACTCCTTTTTTCGGTTTCTCTTTTGCTGTGTTTTTCACAGTTCTTGTCATTTTTTCCATTTTTTTTTGAATTTTCATATGTCGTGGAAAAATAAAACCTTAAACTTGATGACACCCCCAGATTAATAAACTCTGACTGGGGGCTTCCCCAACAAATCATCGTTTCCCGCACAATTCTGGGTTCAATACCAATACAATGCGGTGCCCCCCCAGATACAAGTTGCTATATTATAACATCTTATAATCCCAGACAACTCGTTCGAAGTTATTAAAGATATAAACCAACTTAGCTAAGTCTAAAGTCCCACGAAATAAACCATGAAATCACCATGAAATCACCACATGAAACCAGGGGGGCACCACCCATGGCACACCACATCACTTCCGCCATGTGGCGTTCCAGGTTTGGAGGCTGCCATGATCCCAAGGAACATGCTCCCGTGCAGCATCAAACGAATGGCCCGGGCCGAGCTGCTCTGCACCTGCACCGTGAAAACGGTGGTTTTATTTAAGGATGCCGAGGTAGGAAGATGGTAGGAAGATGTACCAAATCATAAGGATACACAACAATACATAATATATGTATATATATATATATATATTGTTATTATATTATATTATATTATATTATATATTATATTATATTATGTTATATTATATCATATCATATTATAGTATATATATTATCATATATTGTATTATATTATGTTACATTATATTATAGTTAATTTTATTATATATATTATTTATTATTATTATTGTTATTATTGTTATTTATTATTATTTATTATTATTTATTA
>Ga0126342_10014414_pt1 | contig 13963 bp, 8 predicted proteins | sample Cyp1metagenome_FD_92528 | JGI IMG/M metagenome (GOLD analysis project Ga0126342, IMG submission 92528) | Coral microbial communities from Lord Howe Island, Old Settlement Bay, Australia - Cyphastrea 1 metagenome | ecosystem: Host-associated > Invertebrates > Cnidaria > Coral ...
AGCCCAAATTTGGATGATGACTACATTGTACCAGTTATACCGGATACCAACATGCCTTCTTCCGTCGGAAGAACATTGGCCATAGATGATAGCTGCTGATATAGATGGATATTGATTTTGGGGGGAATGGGAAGTAGATTACTAAGTAGATTGATTATCATTCTGCAATTCAGGACGGAATTCCATCACCTCCCACAGACCCAGCTAATACGGGTGGTCAGAGCCACCTGTCCCAGGAATATGAATCAAGTAGTCAGAGATGATCCTCCAAGTCTTTATTTCCGAATGTGGAACCGCAGCCGCCTCCAGCACAAAACAACCCCGCGCACCGAAAAAAGCTACCTCTAGAGATGCCAGGCCCAGCCCAGCTCGCATCTGGCATATGTTCGGGTCCATGCGTGCCCAGCTGCATCCGGAGCTCGCGATAGGGTTCGGGTTCATGCGTGCCCAGACTTGGCTCGAGCTCGCGATAAGTTTCTGGCACTCGCTGTTTGCTCCTGGTCCATAGGGGCCCACAGTCACAACGAGTTTGTAGCCACGAGAAGTGGCGAAGGAAGGAAACAGCGCGGTACACCTTTGTTAAAATCAAGACCCTCACCTGGCAGGTGACCGAACAACGAGGTCATTAAAAAACAAATCATATCATTTTGTAGGGTTAGTTCACTTGGTTTCATCCATGGTTTGGCTGATTTGGGGGCACACCCATGGCTTAGGAACCCCCAGTTATAAGTGACTTTATAAACCCATTAACTGAATATACATCTAACATCCCTCATAAACCCAAACATTAAGCAAGTTATGTGCATCCACATCTCGCTATCATAAATCAACGCGTAAAAATCCATATAAATCCCACGAACTCTCCATGTTTCTTGAGGTTAAAATTGGAAAATCAGCTGTAAATCCCAGTAATCCCTGGATCAATCAGCTTTGAATCAGCTATAAATCTTTAATTTAAATCTGCTATAAATCAGCTATTTTCATCATTTTTCATCACCATTTTTGGAAAATGGTCGAACATTCTCGGTCCCTCGAGGATTTGCTGTGCATGGCTGGTGGCCTTCCTGGAGTTGGTGGCCATGGCGACCCGGTTTTTAGAATCCATGGATGGTTTCCCTGTGAAAATTGGACCAATTAACATGGGGTTATACTGCGGTTATAACATATCATAGCATATTATAACATATCATAGCATATTTTTGTTGCACCATTTTTCGGACACATATTATCGGACACATATTTTAGGGGTTTATCATTGATGGGTTTGTTTTTTGATTTCGGTAACAGGACGGGTATGCATAGTATATGCCAACGCTGCCGGAGGAGCTGATGGGGTCACTAATGATCCCCTGGGATCCAAGTAGTTTCGTGGGAAGTGTGGCATGATTTAAGGGTTCAGTAGCTTGGAGAAGGGCGTTGATGCCCTTCAGACATGATTTGCAGGATCAGTATCCCATAGCAACAAACCGAGCAAGTCTCTCGTTTTTTGGCAAGCCCACAGTTGCGCCCTTTCCATCAGCAAATTCGCAGTCCAGGTGCTGATTTTGGATGGTCTTCTGTTGATGTGCGAACATCGGAACGGCCCCTGGAACGGTCCTCATGGCCCCTTGCCGGTGACCCTGGCAGTGACTCGGCGTTGGCGTTGGCGGTTGGGGATCTCTTGCATGATGGAACATGGCTGTGTCTGAAAATGGGGTATTGCGCTATTGCCAGTATTGATGGCAATTCGGGAAAAATATTGCAAAATATAGATTGGCCAAGTGGATTTAGCATGGCACCAAAATATTTTTTTCAAGGACAGAATGTGACTTGTGGTAATGTTTGGTAGGTGGAAATTTGCATGAAGATATGGTCTTACCGTGTCTTACCTGGAATCCTGGAGATAGCAGCATGAGGAAACCGTCAAAGCATGAAGTGCTGATTGTAACTTGAAACGGGACATCACTTGTGCTGATCAAAGATGATCGATCGGCTCTTTGTGACGTTGCCTGTTGCCCAATGTGAGATCCCACACTTCCCAATTCCTTGCAGTAATACACAATAATACTATCCCCACCAGGTGAGGCCCCAATTCCCACGGCTAAGTCATGGTTTAGTTAGTTCATGAGTATTTTGCGAATGGGTTCATGGCAAGGAAATGACCAGAGAGTTTTAATTCGTAGGATTTGTAAACCAAGAAGCATATCCTACCTGGTAGTCAAACATGGCAATGGAAGATCTCCATTTATCTGGGTAAATTTCATCACGACCGAACCATGCGACCTCACTGGAATAATGGTTAGTAAGGGGAATTATCCCCAAATGGCCTTAATTCAGGTAGCTGCCGGGGTATGGCTGAGGTCCGCAAGAGAAGTGGTGTGGCCTTAATTCAGGTTAGTGAAATAATTATGATAATTTACCCAGATTTATAGATGACTTTCCCCATTTCAAGAGATTCAATATCTGTTCAGTTCGTGGATTTGCCAAGAAAACTGGGGCCCACCCCCAGCACCCCCAGGTCCTCTTCCTGCTGTTCCTGGTGCCCCTGCTCTACCGTTACTTCAGCGCGCTGCTGTTGATGATGGATGGCCTTCAAATGGCCACCGTGACCAACGAGCTGACCTCCATGCTGTTTCAGATGCTCGGGGCATAAATGGGGAGTTCACCACTATAGATGGGGGCCCACTTATAGATGGGGGCTTGCATCGCAAACAAAAGCTCCAGAAAAGGGAGACCTGTTGATATGACCGTTTTTGGGTGTTGGAAAATGACCGGCATCCCTTGGTGATGATAGGAGGCAGTGAGGACCTGGTTATTGGGGTTCATTGCTACCTGTGAGAGGGATATCTATTAACCAACCAGTATAGTGGGATACGATAGGGGTATGTTTCATGGCTCATTTCGCCTCGCCTTCTGCCAGTCGCCTTCCAGACGAGAGTCTGGCTGCTGTAAACCACCTGAACTGGGGAGGGCTCCTTGTGGACTTCAGATCCTTTTGGATCATGTCCCATCATTTCCCGACCTCAAGCGACCCCAACATTGTCCGTTCAACAGGGATGATCAACTCAATGGACTATAATGACTGACATGATATACAATATATACATCAAATATACAGACATCATACAGACTATATGATATGTTTCAGGAGTTTGCATTGTCTCCACCAAAGCCATCAGTTGCTAAACATCCCAATGTGTTTGCTCCATGATATGTTTCACCATCTTGGTCTCCCCATGATATGAGCTTAACTACCCACCGTGTGCCCCGAAGAGAAGGGTTTCTGTTGGTTTATATAGAGAGTATAGCGCCAAGTATATATTGTTGGTGAACTCCCCCAAGATCATTCCAATCTTCTTGGGTGTTTCTCCTGCCCCAAATAAGGTTCGATTTTGTTGGTCAAAAGTTGGAACCCTCCACTGATGGATGTTGGTCATTTTCATGGAATTGTCCAAAATATCGAGGTTTCCTCCATGGAGGTTACAACTTTGGGGATCGATCTGCCAAAATGTGGCTCCCGGGTCCCAAGGAAGGCCTTGCGGCTGCCTCTGGGCGCCAGCTATCACGGCCATGGCAGCGAGGAGCTGACAGGGTGGCAGGTGGCTATGGCCTTGATGGAGAGTACCTTGGCTCAATGGTTTTTCCATGTTTTTTTTCCCGAAAACATGGGAGATGTTCTCTAGGATAAGAGTAGGGTATAGACATGGAAAATATATGAAAATATGGGAATCCAGTGGTTCAGCCTTCAGAACATAATCTATGCTTATGGCAGGGTATCTTTCGGAACATGATCGACTTTGATGGTGGGGAAAGGTTCATTTTTTTTTATATACATATATTATCTAAACTCTAAACTATACATATTATTATACATATATATATATTATATATATATAAGTTACAAAGAAAAGATTACCAGAGGGATCCAGAGGGTATCGTATGCTTTCGTAGCATGGATCCTGTGTTTCAGTCCTCCCAGGTATCGTTCAAGAGGGGCCTTTGATGATTCGAAACCTGGCGCTGTTAACAGCAGCCCCGTTTATGGTACCTTTGGCGCGGATGGAGGATGGAGTTGGCTGCGGATTTGAGATACCCTAAATGATATTGATAGAGATAGAACTAAGGTAACTAAGAGAAGACTTGGTATCAGACGCTTGGGCATATTATTTGACACTCATTACCCAATTACTGAGTCAGTTGACATGTGGCAACTTTTGGTCATTTGCTCTCAAGTTCCCAGATCTCTGACGGCGCAAAAAACGACTCTGCAACCTCCAAAACAGATTGAATCCAAAGACAAGCACCTTGAGATTTCTCTATGAGAGACCCTGTTGGATGCTAGGCCTCTCTATGCTACACCCATATGGAGATGGGTCAAACCCCTGGTACCTAGTGAACATCAAAATAGCTGGTAAATGGTGTTCATCCCACAAAAATGTATCTATAGGTATTGACGCATACCCATATTCTGGTGAAATTCCACCTCTTGGGTTGACGTGAGCCTGGCTCGCCAGCGAGGTCTGTGTACTTCTGCTTCTGCAGGTGCTGCACCTGCGATTTTTTGGACTTTTGGGTCTCATTCTTCTTCTTCCAGGCAATTGCTGAACGGTTTGCTTGGGACGGAGGGAAGCTGTTTATGGAATTTTATGGATGGCTATGGTGGACTTTTGCCCCTGGATTTGTTTGAAAAAACCAAAGCCATTGTATGATCTTGGAGCTTTCAATGCTTGGCTGGATATGGGAGGTCAAGACAAAAAAGATCTCCTACAAAAGATTACAAAAGTGTGTAGTCCTGGGTTAACCTTTACACATGACTCATTTTACCCACCATAGGCCCAGAGGCAAAATGAGTCATTCGGATTGTTCTTAATGAATTATTTGTTTGGGGCCCCAGTCGTATGTAAACGCACGCCTTGGTGCACCCTTGGCCACACAAAGTTACTTGTCTGCCACTTGGGATGGTGTTCTCAGTCGATCCCCAAGTGATGTTCATTGTAAGTTATGGGCCCGATGCCCTGTGCTTGTTTCAACGAAACCTGTGTTTGAGATAGGGGGGACCTCTTTTGGACCCAAAAAAGTTGGTTTGTTGATTTAGGAATTAAACATATGTAAAACAAGAGAAGCGAACTGTTCCCCCATAAAAATGGTCCTCCGCTTCGCCATCCAGGCGCTTTGATTGCTGGTCTCTTGGTGAAGTGTGCCATCGCCAGCCGGACGGACTACCAACGCTGGCGCCGAAGCTGCAAGGAGTTGATGTGTCAAAATGTGCTTGACCCTGCAACATAGGATTTTGCTCATTTTCAAGGATAAACTGAGGTTTTAAGCAGTCTCCAACCGTTGGAATTCTGGAGTAATCACTCATCACTGGACAAAACATGACAAAACCAAATTGTGGAGAGATGCACTTGCGATACTGTGACAGCAAGCAAATGAAACAAACTCATGATTCGGGTGCAGTGCTGGTTTCCCCGAACATGTTTTTACGTGTGTTCTATGGCAGGAATGAAACAGGACACCAACTCTCAATCTTATACTTGGATGAGGATCAATTCACTTGGTAAGTGCTAAATAAGCATAGTAATAACCCATGAATAGATGGGACAACCCAGACTTAGGGGACTTACTAACCAGGGTTACCATTCAGTTATTTTGCGTAGGATGATCTTTAGTGGGTACACCATAGGCTGCCAATGTGCCACTTGGTGACCCAGGGGTACCCACCAAATCGGGCCCGATCCTGGCAGGCATCAGGAGCGACTTCGGTGTCAGAGCGAGGCATCGAAAGAGATGAGGGACGCTGGGCGAAAGCGAGAAGGATTCTGCTGGAGGATTTCGATTTCACAGGCGGAACATAATGCCAGTAGCACTGGTACATAGCAAATTTTGTGATTTCACCAGCAAACTGAAGATCTGACTAGCAAACATGTGGCTTTCAGCCGCAAAGATGGAGATTTCAGCAATGATGGGGGATTCTACCTGCAAACATCAGCATTTTACGAGCAAAAGAGGTGAATTGAAGGTGCGAAAATGGGGAGAGGATGCAGGAGTGAAGATTGTCAAGATTGGGAATCATACTGGCATGATCTGCTAGACATGGGGTGTTCATTGTTGAACTCGATGAACTAACATCCCGTGGCCTTCAGGATATCCACTGCTGTTTTTCAATGCACGATGCCAGTTGATGTGGGGTATCAGGCGGTGTATAAAGCCATACACCCGCAGATATATACCGTATCCACCAATATCCACCAATATCCACCACAAACAAACATCCATAAACATCCATAAAGCATCATAAATCCCCAAAAAAATGATGGCTCAAAATGCAACGCATAAATAAAGGCCTTGTGGTGCTTTTCTGGGATCCCATTGCGATTGCGACCGGACCACTAAGGAACAGATCATGAACGCCAGGACTGACACATGGCACCTCCAAACCCCAAAGGGTCAGCATCATGTTTCCCAATGATGATGATATGTTTAGTTTTTACCTACCCCATGTTCAGACATCCAGATGGTTTAACTAGTTAAAACATGCGGCTTAAACAACAGGAAGCAAGATAGGTTTGATTTACTGAACATATGTCTAGGAGTCACATGGATTATCTAGGAACATCATTACATGCGGGGATGGGTCAGGAACATCATCCATCTACCAGCTAATTATTAACGCGTCAGCGTTGTTACTGTCCGTGTTTGATGTGTTTTGATGATCTTGAGGTAATATCTGAGTGAGTTTGTTCATTGGCAATATATATACCTACTGAGGCAATATCCTTAAATTCTTAGGGTCGGAAATAAATAACCTGGTTATTTTGATGATCCAAATTAAAAACCTATCTTTATTTTAAAAAACCTATGTTTTATATATATATATAATAGCCGCAGGATACAACTTGTCCACAATCGAAAGATCAAACTCTTGAAGCGCCGGAAGGATCTTCATCGACATTCGAGGGTTGCTTTTGCCACATAGAATCACATAGACACTGGCACACATACAGGTTTCACAGGTGAATGGAATTCAATGGATGAGATTTGCTGAGCCGACGAAGAGCTACAAGCATACATTGCAAACATGGAATGAGCATTTTTCAGCCTAGTGTCCAAGGTTAGGTAGTCTCATTCTGGTGCGCATTCCCATATAGGTTTAAATCCGGTGTTTGGATCATGGTCATGTTTGATGGATTTTTACTTTGACCCAGGGGGTTTCCGGTTAAGTTTCTCCCAAGAAAATCAAATTTATTGATTATAAGCATGGTTAAGTCATGTTAAGTCCCAAATGTTCACGGTAAAATCATCTCAAATCCTCGAAAAGTCTCCAATTTGGTTGGTGAGCTCCCCATTTCAACACAATCCCCATTCTCCAGGCGAAGTGAGCTGGTGGCCAACCAATGGTACTCGGTGATGATGGCCATGCTGGCCGGAACCCTTCATGCCGTAGCACCTTGGCGTGGTAATGTTATTATGTGTTATAAAAAATGTGTTTTAGTCTTTTCCATGTTTTCGCTTTGGTTTGTGGTTCCAAAATCGCCAGCTCCAAGATTTTTTGATGTTGGGTGGCCAGTTCGTCCTCGTTTTTTGGAGACTTGGTTGGGTTGCAGCCTGCTCGTATGTTGAAGCTGCTTCGGAAAATTTGGTTCAGGAGAACAATAGGGTGAATGGAATGGCTCACCCCCTTCAGTAGGATTTTCCGATGGAATTTGGGGATTTTCCAGGAGCCATTCGTGGTTCAAACAGAGTGTCTAAAGTTTAGATTCCTCGCCATTTCTTGATCGTCATGGCTACCCTCTGGTAAACTAACATAACTATAGAAAATCCCATTTTTTCATGGGTAAATCCACTAGAAATGGCCATTTTCAATAGCTACGTTAAATTACCAGAGGGTAGATTTTGTGGTTCAGTGGTTCATCTCATTTCCTGATTCGGTACTTGTTCCCTGATGGGTGGACCATGGTGGACACCCTGCGACCTTGCGAAAACCCTTGAGGTGTGGTTAGTGGTGGTGGCAAGCCTTTATTTGGCCACACGAGAAACGCAGGTCTCCGCGCGGAACTTGTGGCTCATGTACCTCGATGCAGGTCTTCTTGGAGGGTTTCTTATTGGGGAGTTTCTTATTTTCAGCCAGAAACCCAAAAATATTCAAACTGCCAAAATGGTGAGTGTTCGAAGGTTTGGGGAACCGTCAACGTAACACCATCTGAATTAGGGAGAAGAACGTCTATCTACCAGGCGTCTCCTAGTCCTATCCAGGACCTGCCAAAGGCTTCGTCAGAAAGGTTCAGAGTTTTTGTCAGAAAGCTTCGGACCCAGGATTTTTTTCATGTTCAGCGATGTTCTGTGCTTACTTGTTTGACATTCCTGAAACAATCACTGACTGACTGAAGAAAACACGGCCGGAATTGGATTGGACAGCCCGACCGAGAGAATTCCTGAAGCTTTTGGGTATTTGCGTGCTGAAGAGCATCTTCAGAGCACAGAGCACGAGGTAGACATCTTGGTTCACATAGATTGTGCGGACAATGTCAGGACCATGTGAGCAGTGTTCAAGATGGCCATGTCAGGTTGCAGATGATGACATCACTGCAAGCATGTGCCTTGGCATGTGACGGTCCCCAAAGATTCTACGGGATGTGTTAGTATTTTTTGTGGGTCACTGGTTCGCACTGAAAGTTTCACCCCTACCCATGATGTTTGAATGACATCTACTGTATGTCATTATATACTACAGTATATATATATATATTACCATAATTACACTGTATATTAAAGAGAGATGTATATGTAGATTTTTCACATCCGGGCGCACCAGGTTCCTAATTGGGGTACCTGGGTACCTGAATCTGGAGCCATCAACTGGGAAACCATGTAGAAGATGGCTCCAGGTATCCCTATGGTCTCCATGTGGTTGGAAACCTGTTTTTTTTATTTGATACATCTCTATGATTCTCTATGTCTCGTACTAGAATCTTACTTATTCTTGGTGAAATTGCAACTGTTGCTGAAAATGCTGAAAATAAAAATTGGCCAAAAACTGTTGGACCAAAAAATACCTACCAAACAACTATATGTATTCGTGCAGTACTTGTTCAATATAGGCAATTTGTTGTAGTCTTGGCTGTTTCAATCACAAATAATGACATGCTTATAGCAAGCTCCAGAAAGATAGAACACTGGAATCTAAGTAAAATGGTGGCAACATGAACATGTTCTATATGTTCGTCATGTTTTGCTGTGTGACTCTGAGTTGGTAATCATACAAGATAGACCCCACTTAGATGGAATCTCTAGGCGCTTACATCCACTTATTATTTGAAATGTACCACATACTATCATGCTTTCAGTTACAACATAGTATTGTATATCATACAACTTACCTGATGGAATATATATGTGATGATACAAAGTATATCTTGCTTACTATAATAGGTGGGTTTGTATCATTATCATAGTTGTAGAGGCCCCTTATAACCCAGCTTACAGAGGTTTAAGTCCCATAGTTTACCCATTGTAGAATAACCCATAGTTACTTACCATTACACAAAAAACGAATGTAAATCATATGTAAATCATCTATCCCTATGGTCCATTTAGTCTTTACCCATCAGTAACCCGGTTTGCAGCCCCAATCAATGGACATTTTAAGACCCTACCATGTAAAGATATGTAAAGCCATAGGGGACAAACCCCCTTGCATACATAGGCCTGAAGAAAGAGGGTAGGTAGCCCTAATAAATTGGTACTTAGATGGGCCGTGGATTAGTTCACTGGTTAGTAAGTGGCGAAAAAGACTGACTAATTAATGGATTGTAACCCCGTTGTTAACTACTTAACGAACCCTAGGGACTCCCTATAGGGACCGTCTATAGCACCTTAAATGGCCATAATCATTACCCCCGAACCGATTCGCGGAAAAAACTCAGGTGTTTCCCTGATCTTTTCGGGTCTTCGCCGGGCCTGGCACTTGCCGGGCGCACTGCAACGAGTGGCGCCTTGGCGATGGCGTTCAGGATCACCATAAAATGGCCCTTAAGTGGAACAATGATGGGAAAATATGGGAAAATGATGGTTGAATAATAACTCATAATTATGGGATGGAGTGTGCTGAAATCCACCGTTTTGCTGCTTAAGTCCACATTGCAACAATTTTGATCGACGGCCCCAGGAGTGCTTCCTGGCGCAGCCCGAGATGCCGCAGGACGTGGTGCGGAGGCCGCTCTGCGGCGCCGCAACGCCCGCGCGGATCTCGGGGAGTTTCAGCTTCGAGGAGGGAGGCGCCACTGGGAGGATCTAAGTGCTGCTGGAGGCTGGAGGTTTGGTGAAATTATAGTGAGAATTGAGAATTGTGGTGGTTCATACTGATGAGTGATTAAGACTTATCTTAAATAGTGAATGATGGTGAATGATGATTAAGCAAGTGGTTAATAGTGAATAAATGGTAAATAACGGTGTATATTTGGTGAATAAAAGTGATTTATATAATGTCAACATAGAGGTTAAGAAGTGTTAATGATGGTTAAAGATCCTTAACAATCGTAGTAATTGTCAGCAACCCTGTCCAAGTGTAGAAGTGGTATAGAAGTGGTGAATAGATGTGAATGGTGGGTTTGCCAGGCAAACTGGCCGTTCCATGTTTTTATTGCGGCATTTGCGGGCTTATACCAGCTGGATTCATAGGGTTTTGATGGCCCCACAAATTGGGTTTGCATTTTTTTTTGCCAGGGGATCACAAATGCCGGTCGTACCCACTGCCCACACCAGTATAGCATAGTATAGCTTCGCAACTGATTAGCAACTGATCAATCATGGTATTTACTTTGCAAGGGGAACTTTATTGAAGAATACTTTAAGACATCATGGTCTTGCCAGAAACGGAGGAACATGATACTGGTACCCAGCTGAAGATAAAATGTGATTATTAGATGCGTATCCCACATTGGTTTGTCTGAAATACCCTAAAATCCAAAGGATTCTCATCAATGTCCCAATCATGTGTCAGTTTTAGAGTGTTCAGCATGTTTCTACAACCCCATATAATATAGATCACAAGCCACATGTAATCCCTTCATCCTAATACTAAACCCCCTCCCTAATAATAAACACTGCAGGTAGTTTTTAGTATAAAGGGGGTATTTAGTATTAGGGAACCCTATTACTAAATTAAAACCCTTAATAAAAACATTTTTTTCCGATTTCAAAATCAGTTAAATTTCTTTATATAGCGCAATTAAAATATTGCCAAAAATTGGATTTCGAAGCTTCCCCCTAATACTAAATTAAAAACCTTAATAATAAAAACTAGTTTTTCCAATTTCAAAATCAATTAAATTTCCTTATATAACGCAATTAAACTATTGCCAAAAATTGGATTTCGAAGCTTCCCCCTAATACTTAACACCCTGGGGTTGACTAGTTTTTAGTATTAGGGGGGGGGAACCCACAAATGGTAGGTTGATTTTCAAATTGTTTTCTAAAGGGGATCAATTAAAAGTCAAATTGGCCAAACTGAAATTTTCAAAGAATGGAGATGGACACTAGTTTTTAGTATTAGGAGGGGGTTTAGTAATAGGACGAGGGGATTAGTCGAGAATGTTAATGAACCGCCATTGATTACATCCGATCAGATCGCATCTTATATCCCATGTACTTCCATTTTCCATTGTATCGCATATATGATGTATGTCCATTATGTCCACATCTCCAGATATTTCCATTATATCTCATTATACTAGTATAATATATCCTCACTATATGTTACCATGTTATCTATCAATATATGCCATGTTGCTGGATTTATGGTCCATATGGTCCATATCACATCCCATTAAATTCATACTATGTATACCCTCTGGTTATTTAACATAGCCATGGAAAATGGCCAATTTATAGATGATTTTCCCATTGAAACCTCCATTTATTAGGGATTTTCCATGGCTATGTTAAATAACCAGATGGTATATTATGTATGTAGTGCTTGTTGATTATTTATGTACAATATGTTCATACATTTCAATTACATCCCATTATATGTCCAATACATTCCCACTAATTAGCACCGCCTGTGAAGATAAAACAATAAAATCCAACTAAAATGGTCGTAAATTACTTGTATATATTTCTTGTTGGTTATTATATGCCTTTGGTTGGTGTTTTGTTTAATTCCCACCATATCCCACTATACTGCCGCAATGTCCCCAGATATTGCCATTATGTACCCCTTTCATTATTCCGATTTATCTCATATGTTTACAATTCCCATCATTATATTCCCGTTATATCTTCATGTATGTGTGTGTGCATATTCCCCTGTGTTTCCATTGTATTCCCACTATAGAAACGTAAAAGCCTGCTCAACTTCAATTCCTTTTCCATATCATGTCCCGTCGTCTTCCCTTATATATATATATACATTATATAATGCATGTCTATCTTTTTGAGGGTTATTATAGTAATAAAACTACTTAGATGGGTGCAGGGATTAGTTACTTGGTTAGTGACTGGCGACAAAACAAAACTGACCAAAAATAATGGTTTATAACTTATAGTTACTACTTGACAAATCCCAGGACCCATCTGGATCATCGTAGCGATCGTAGCTTTGGCCTTGCTCTCAGCTGCCAGGTCCTACGAGTTTGGCGCTGGAGCTTTCGCTGCAGCGCGGTGAGTGCGTCGCGGTGATGGGTGCGCCAGGCAGTGGCAAGAGCGCCCTCCTGTTGGCCCTGCTGGGAGCTGCTCGGATTCATTTCACGCGATAAAAAATGGCAGCCTCGGGGGAAGTTGCTGGGAATATGATGGAATATGGTATGACACTGGGATATATATTATAATGGAACATTATGAGAGATCATGAAGTGGGAAATGGGGTGTGTATATATTATATATATAATGGTATTGGATGGCATACACACTGGGATACAATAAAGATTGAAACAACAAACACCGAGTGTGTACACCAATCCTAAGCCAATGGTATGATGAGATACAACGGTGATTTTGCTTCAAACAAATCTAGGACCCAAAGAAGGCTATTGCCATCAAACATTAACAAACAACCGGCACCAAGGTGATTGTCTATTCTCCCATTGGCTACTTTCGTTTTTCGAGAGGGAATCTATTGCCATTGGTTTGTCCCTTTCTCCTAAGATTCCTAAGGCACTCAGGCACCCTGAACGGATGTGTTCATGTACCTTGTTAAAGTTTCTTCCAGTTCGAATCAGCAACCGCGAATAGGCCACAGTTTGGTCGTATGGGAATGGGTGTCAAGCGAGGCACAGTTGGTTGCAATTGTATGTGTCAAGCGTTATGCAAGTGTTTCACTTTGTTTCACTTCACATCACTAGAAGATACTAGAAGTAACTTTGGTTGGAGTGTTTGTTCACGTCATTGGGTGTAAGTGTGGACTCACCAAACGTGGACTAGGAGTTACTGCGTGGCAGAACTAACTTCTGCAAGGGTTGGTGAGCCTGAAATATCCAGATCTTTCTATTGCAACTGACAAGCAGCGGCAGTATTAACTTGGCAGAGGCTGCAGGCATCAGAAGAGATGTGTCCTTCAAAGAAAAGAAACATCGAGGTCCAACAGTTGATGTTATGGTTAAATCATCAACTAATCATCATTTAACAATCATTTAACCATCAACTAACCATCTTTTAACCATCAACTAACCATCTTTTAACCATCATTTAACCATCAACTAACCATCAACTAACCATCATTTAACCATCAACTAACCATCTTTTAACCATCATTGAACCATCAACTAACCATCATTTAACCAACAACTAACCATCATTTAACCATCAACTAACCATCTTTTAACCATCATTTAACCATCAAATAACCATCATTTAACCATCATTTAACCATTATTTAACCATCAACTAACCATTTTTAACCATCATTTAACCATCAAATAACCATCATTTAACCATCATTTAACCAACAACTAACCATCTTTTAACCATCATTTAACCATCAACTAAC
>Ga0126342_10014415_pt1 | contig 13963 bp, 22 predicted proteins | sample Cyp1metagenome_FD_92528 | JGI IMG/M metagenome (GOLD analysis project Ga0126342, IMG submission 92528) | Coral microbial communities from Lord Howe Island, Old Settlement Bay, Australia - Cyphastrea 1 metagenome | ecosystem: Host-associated > Invertebrates > Cnidaria > Coral ...
GGTGAAAAATCTCTGGGTGAAAAGTATATGGGTGAAATGTATTGAAGAGTCTCTGGGTGAAAAGTTTGGTGGAAAATAGGGGTAGATGGGATGCTGGCTTTCGTTCCCCCCTTCTCAGGTTGTTGTTTTTTTGTTTTTTTAATGAAGTATTTACCACTATTCCTTCTATTGCAGTTTACTTTCATCATCCATACGGCCCCCAGCCAAGCTCCACAGGTGCTGAGTGCGAAGGAGAGAAGGAGGAAGAAGGACCATGTGAGGGGCTCAGTGGGCCTGCAGGGCAATAAGGCCCTTTTAGGGAAAATGGCACCTGAAACATGGGGTGTCGAAGATGATTTTATCATTGGGGTACGTCGACCTTTTTGGGTTCCATGTTAGATTTTGGGGGACTTGTAGTTGCGACCCGGACTTGTTTAATGCAGGCTTCTTTTGGATCGTACAACTTCATCATTCCACATTTGTTCTTTGAGTTTCCCATAGTTCAGAAAATTCACAACTCCCAGTGGCCGCGTTTCCGAAGGGATTGGCACCAACTTTTCTTTTCCCATGGCTGGCAGATTTCAATTGGAACTAATGTGAACATTCTCCATTTCTGGCATCAATGAAGTGGATGTCACCGCCAGACCTCCGCAAAACACTGAATGAAATTCATAAACTTCCACTTGCATCTTGTGTATGGGTCTGTCCAAAATCATGGGTGTTTGTTGATCGTAAAAATGGAACGGATCTGTGCCGGAAGAGATCATTGTTTTTGCCTCTGCCAAGATGGCATTTCATGGAGATGTGGCTCGAGCAGCTACAATCCCTTCCGTTGTCTTCCAGACCTGGTTGGTGACAACCAGTGAATTCCTTCATTCAGCCATTGTGTTTGCAATATGGTCTACTTGGCACAGCTTTCTGCCTACTGGTGGTTATGCCAGTTGTGGTGTCTGGCATATCGAAGATACCGATGTGGAGGACTTGGTAGAGACATTATGCCCAAGCATGGCAAGATCAGTTTGATGTTGGCATCTAGTAACATAGCTGGTTTCCAGATATTTTTAATCTACATGTAGTTTGCCTTTCCGTGAGGGATGTCAGAACAATTCCAACTTCCGGAGGAGTTTGACGAGGAGTTCAGCTTGCACTGGACCCAGCCCTTGACCCCACGGCATGCGACGCGTGGGAGGCGTCCGCATCAGCGGCGCGACTTCGCCTCAGCACTGCAACTGGAGGGGTGTGCGTCGAAATATGCGGATCCAGTGAAGATTGGAGCAGGCGCAGGAATCTCATTGGAATTTGAGGTGATCTGGGTGATCTGCAACTTTTTGAAGGCTGTTTGGCAGACTGAGGTTGGTTGGAAATGGTTGGAAATTGTTGGAAGGAGTGGATGAGCAAAAGTGTAACAATCTTTTATACGTTATTTTTTCCAAACAGGTTTACCTGTATGGGGTTCTTGTCCTTTGAAAGAGCTGCGTGCCTGGGCCGCATGATTGTGGCTCTGTCTCCCATTTATCTCCCACTTGTCTTCTACTTGTCACCGACCGTCTCCCAGTATGCTGTGGGTGTTCTGGGCCGCTGTCTCCTACTTGTCTCCAACTCTCTCTCACTTACTTGCCTCCCTTTGGGTGCCTTTGGGTGCCTTGGCCGCATGATTTTGCATTTGTCCCGTGTTTGTTTTCCATTCATTTTCCACTACATTGTGAGTCCCTCCGGCGCATTCTCCCGGTGCTGTGGCCTTGGGTTGGTGGGGGGTCCCATCATTCCCCAAATCCAAACAGTTCGTTTGAAACGGGCCACATCCTTGGGACGGAAGAAGTTCCTTTGTCACATCACTTGTCCCTCACTTGTTTCCCACTTCATTCTTGTTTGCGCCGGAATTGTGACGCAAAACATGTTTTTTTTTATCTTGGTCCCTACTCACTCTCAATTGTCTTCTGTTTTTGTCTTTGTGCTGTCCTTGGGACAGACGGATTTCACTTGCCCTACCGCTTGTCCCACCACTCTGCCACTTTTGTCTCTGTGCTTCCCTTTTTGCACCTATGGTATCCTATGGTCTTATGGCGGGCAGCAAGTCGGCAAATTACGTTTGCTCCTTCTGTTTGGGGCAACGCTGGTATAATTTCATATTTTTCAAAGACATTGAAATTTGAAAAGCATGAAGCCGTTGTCCCATCAGGTGATTATGCTTCGGTTTACCGAATCCGAAAGAAAGCCTTCGGCAGCAGCTTCGTGAAATCAAAACGAAAGTACTATGCATATGCTGTGAAAGTGCCTAATCCAGATGACCATGAGGCAGAAGAGGCTGCTGAGCATGAGATGACGGTCATGTCTGCTGCCAAGGATGGGAGGTGGTGGAAAACATTTTTTTGAGGAAAAAAAGTGCCTGGAAGCTGACTGTTGAAGTCCTAAGAAAAGTTGTCACATGTTTTCACTAGGTTTTTGGATCTGAATTTCTTGGAGGAGCACCGGTGCGAGCATGTCTTGCCGTTACTGGAGAAAGACCCCTGCGTGAATGGACATGAGGTGAGCAACGCCTTCGTGACGAAGCTCTTGCCTTGGGACCTGTTGAAATGGAAAACGAAACTCCGGCGTCGTCCTGTGAAGTGCATCTGGGACTTGAAGATCGATGGAATCCTCAACTTGTACTTGTACATACTTGTTACTGCTTAAACTTAGTGAAATTATGAAGCACACTACTTCAATCATTAAACGTTACGTTTGACCTATGTACATTTATTCATTTTCGGGGTTGTCGCAAAACCACGTTTTTTTGGGTCAGTACATAAATAATGTTTTTTGCTTCGCCTCGAACCCAGACTCACCGTTTTTTTGGAGAGCATCTGTGACCATGATGTTTCAGATAGGGCATTTTGACAAGCAGCTGCAAGCTGAAGGGTGTCAAGGGGGAGCGACCCCTGCATTCTTTAGAGAATGTCTTTGGTTGTTTGGTGATTTTGTAGAGGGTGTCAGACCTCCGTGCCTGGTGGCCGGTTATTCTTTAGAAGTGACGTGTTGGTAGTTTATCGCGGGTCCCCTTTTTTTGGTCAATGGATTGTCCAAGTCAGCCATGGGGATAAATGAAAAACCTTTGATCCAAGCGTGTTTCCTGGAAAGGAGTGAAACGGATAGGAAAGGAGGCGTCAGCCATGCCGAACAATTGCATCTTGTTGAGGTGCAGCCAAACTTTTCAAGGCAATTAGCAATGGACTGGATTGCGTGCACGCAGCTGGCTACATGCATGGGGACCTGAAGCTGGGGAACATCTTGTTTGAGGACTTTGATGATGATGGATGTCCCAGAGGTCTGCAACTTGCAGATTTGGGCATCTCACGTGAGCTCGGGAAAGCCGCGCGCAAATTTGATAGTGACTATTATTACGATTGTTGGCACTTGCCTGGTGCACTCTTCCGTGATGTGGAGGATCCTTTAGAGCTGTCAGAGGGCAAACGCTTCATACCAGACCGCCGGGTGGACGGATGCTCATTGGCCATGGTGATGTTTGAATTCTTTAAGTTCCATATTCCGGAACTTCAGAAAGATTTGGGTGAAGGAAGCTGTGGCCCAATGGGACCAGACCGGGAGATTCTGCTGCCGTGAGAAAAAAGAATAGAAGGGAGCTGTTGGCCATGGAAGACCCGTGGAAGATCGTTTTCGACTCGTGGGTGTTTTGTTTCCCCTGCAGTGATGCCTGTGCCTCCTCCGTTGTAGACTATGTTGTTTCGTTTTTGGTACTCGGAAAATTTGGAGCCCCACAAAAATGGCTCTGCCTTTGAACTTGGAACTGATCTACCCCCCAATTTAAGTTGTTTAGTGGTTTACCACGGTTTACCACTGAACACCTGACCTGTTGTTGTGGCTCCGCCCCTCACAACCGCTTGCCTTAGGGGATCCACCGCCAGAGAAGTGTGCTGCCCTGCGCCAGGTAGAGGGGGTATGCTATGTAAACCTAATGAGGAACCCTCCGAGTAAGCGTTGAGGTGTCATACTTTCTACATCATACCAGGCATCAAGGGACACCCAAGTTTATAACCCACATTTTTTTTGATGGTGATGGTTCAAAAAAGGCATTCGGTTTTCTTCACCCAAGTAAGGGACTCAAACTTATATGTTGGATGCTACACAAAACAGGGATTTCTTGGGGTGGCCTCCAGGTTTTGGGAACATATTTTCTGAGACAAAATCGCTACAGTTTTTTTGGAAGATCCGCAACAGTCATGGAAAATTGAATGGGGTGGCTCCAATCCACATGGTTCACACAGCGAACATTCTGTCTGGACATTTCATGTAAATCAATATGAAACATGTTCCCTCCAAACCCCGGGTTTGCCCACACACAAACAAGACATCCAAACAATATGATGTACTCATCACCAGAGGATGAAAACACGGGCTATACGCAGTGATTTTGACTTTAAGGATTTAGGGTTTCAATTTACTGTTTTAGGGTTTTAGGTTTTGGGGTTTTCGGGTTTTAGGGCTTGTTTTGGAAAGTAAAACACTTGAACCATACGCAGGGATTTGAGCATGTCAAAGGATATGCGGGATTCGCCGCGGGCAAACCTAGGGTTTCCAGCGAACGTGTTTTAATTGTGAATTTATCGGCGCAAAACCCTAGGGTTGTAATACTTCTGCAAAGAAGTTTGTTACAGTAACATATCACCAAACGATCAAATATAAGTACGCGCGCATAAGCTGCGCATAAGACAATAAAGCATACATACGCATTTCGTTTAAATTTGTGGCATACAAGTTTGAAACATACTATAGTCGTCAGAACTTCCTCAATTTGCATACCGGCTGCGAGGGGACGAGTCTCTTACTACTCCTGGCCTTGCGGCTGGCGACTACAGAGGCTGGTGCCACCATTTCTTCCGATGGAAAGATGCCGGCAAGAGGAAAGGACTTATATATTTTTAGATAGATTGCCGATTTTAGGAAAGCCAGCCGGACAAGCTGGCAAGTTGTTTTTTTTTTTTTGCGAACGTAATGAGAGAATAGGGGTCTAAAAGGTGTTGCCGTACGGGCCAGTTTCTCTAGAATTAGGTGGTGTTCAGGGTGTGCCCGGGGAGTGTTTTGCAGGGTAATGTACTAGCTCGCAAATGGGTGACGGTGGGGTATCGATTCCCCCCTGGTCCGTGATACTGGGGCTATCTGGGGCTAAATAGGTAGACACATATTGGGGCTAAATAAGTAGACAAATAGATCAATAGGTAGGCAGATAGATACACAGATAGATAGATGTGTAAGTAGATGAAAAGATAGATCGGTAGATAGGTGGAGGGATAGATCGCTAGAAATGAGACACGGAGAGCTGGAGAGAGTGAGAGATAGACAGCTCGATGGATGGATGGATGGACGGATAGATTGATGGATAGATAGACGGGTAGAGCTCAATAGATAGATAGATAGATAGATCACTAGATAGGTAGATAGAGAGAGAGAGGTAAGTATAGAGATCGATGGATAGAGAAATCGAGACGGATGGATGGATGAATGGATGGATGGATGGATGGCTGGGTGGCTGGATGGCTGGATGGCTGGATGGCTGGCTGGCTGTTTGGATCGATGGATGGATGGATTGGATCGATGGATGGATGGACGGATCGAGCTAAACATAGCAACATAGACGCAGATAGATGGATGGATGGATGGATAGATAGATAGATAGATAGGTAAACAGAAAGATTGTTTGATAGAACGATTGCGACGGATGGCTTGCTGGATTACATGGGTGGATGGACGGACAGATCGAGCATAGCTACATAGATGCAGAGATGGGGGCGTGGAGAGAGAGAGAGAGAGAGAGAGAGACTTGGGTTCGGTTGATACATGGATGGATTGACGGATGGCTGGGCAGATTGGTAGATAGATAGATAGATGGATGGATGGATGGATGGATGTATGGAATAGATAGATAGATAGATAGATAGATAGATACATAGATGGATAGATAGATAGATAGATAGATAGATATAGATAGATAGATAGATAGATACATAGATAGATAGGTAGATAGATAGATAGATAGATGCACAGAGGTCAAAGAACTTTGTTGGTAGCAAGTTTGAATGACAAGCTGACATAGAGCTATGCCGTTGTTCCTGCTTGGGAGACTGGGCCTTGTGCTGGCAGTTGGTAGTTATGCTTGCAGATTTTGACGGGGAGAAGGGACTGCAGAGACGGGCCGCTACTATCCAGGCCGCGCTTCTAGAGACAGCAGCAAATGCGAAGTGGTGTGCTGAAAGTGGACCGTCGTGTCATCTCTCTTTGGCTACCAGCGGATGACAGCTAGAGAGCTAGATGTGAGATGGAGATATGGACAAGTGGAGAAAGGCGCGCATATGGTGAGAACAGCAAACATGACAGATGTAGTGCTAAGGAGAAGCAGCAGAATCAAAGCCGGCCTTGAAGAACGCATGCTCTACAGATTTCATACTTTGTCAAGAAAAAGATTACAGATGCCATGATAAGCAGATGCTGTAGTCTCACAGAACTGTGACAGAGAAGGACCTTTCCTTTTGGCCTTTGGAAGCTGTGCTGTGGAATAGTGTCAATGTCACATGCGATATCTTTTGCATACCGTGGTTCTTCACGTCATCTGTTTCTGACGGTACACGTTGACATCATCTGGGATAGTGGAAAAATAGACGGACAGTGGCACATGCTTTTGCGAAGTACAGAATGCTATCACCGTGCGGCGTACCATGAAGCAGATACCAAGAACTAAATCTACAGCCTGCATGTTTAGATCACCTTCATGTTAAGCCGTGTTAAGCCTATGTGGGACCTATGTTAGGCTTATGTTGATCCATGTTGGGGCCATATAAGTGCCATGTTGAGCTTATGTTAAGCCAAGAACGGCCCGTTCCTTTTTAGCCTTTACCCGGCCCAAAAGGAAGACGTCGTTTTTGGACCATGTCGGGACCATGTTGGGCGTATATGGAGCCTATGTTGGACCTATGTTGATCTATGTTAGGTTCTTGGAGGCTATGTTGGGACCATATTTGAACCATGTTGAGCTTATGTTAAGCCAAGAACAGCCCGTTCCTTTTTAGCCTTTACCCGGCCCAAAAGGAAGACGTCGTTTTGGATCATGTCGGGACCATGTTGGGCGTATATGGAGCCTATGTTGGACCTATGTTGATCTATGTTAGGCTCTTGGAGGCTATGTTGGGGCCATATTTGAGCCATGTTGAGCTTATGTTAAGCCAAGAACGGCGTATTCGTTTTTAGCCTTTACCCGGCCCAAAAGGAACAGGCCGTTTTTGGATCATGTCGGGACCATGTTGGGCGTATATGGACCCTATGTTGGGCTTATGTTGATGCATGTTAGGCTCTTTGGAGGCTGGGGCCATCTTCGGGCCATGTTGAGCTTATGTCATATGTTAAGCCAATAACAGCGTGTTCCTTTTAAGAGCTCTAGTTTTGAAGGTGTTACGCGCTGGAAATTGGCCGATTCCCCCTCGGTCTGGGTTTTCGTGGGTGAGCTCAGTAGCCAGTCAGAGAAATCGATAGAGCGAGAGATGTTGCCTAAGAGATTAGTGATACGTAGCTGACCAACAGAGTTTTAGGAAAGCGACCCCTGGAGTACGTGCAGTCGTGATGCTTGCGGGTTCGCTGCAACTGGAAAAATCCAATTTTGAAGGTGACGGGATTGCTCCAACAGAAGAACTCCAATTTGAAGGTGTTACGCGCAGGAAGTTTGCCGCAATAGAGTATCGGTTCCCCCTCAGTCGGGTTTCTAGCCAGTGAAACAAATATGGATGAGAAAAATATATTGCTCGAAAGAAAGACTGAAGGCTTCAACGTTTTCTGTGCAGTTAGGGCTATGCTACAACTGGGGGATTTCAATGTTAAAGTTCCTACATGCAGGCAATTTGCTGTGCGCAGGGGTTTTCATTATAAGAGCTGGCTTTCGTTCCCCGTGTCTCTCCAAAATATAAATAGAAAAAATATAGACACCCTATTTTGGTCAGTGGAATGCAAAAACCTTGTGAAAACCATGAAGCATAGGGTTTTGGGGATGTCTATTTTTAAGCACCCGGAACTGGAATTTGGCTGCCAGGTCTCCGCGTGAGAGTGGCAAACATGGGGTGGCCCAGGTGGGTGCGGTGTCCATCCGGGTGGTTTGCAATGGAATTTGGCTGCACGCATTCAAATTTTATGAGTTGATCCCAGTCCAGCCATGATAGGATGATTAGTCATGATTGATTTGCTTTGGGGAACTCACACTTGTCCCATTTGCACATTTTTGAGTGTCAGGCTGTTGATGACATGATTTTCCTGCGCGCACACTTGAGATCACCTTGCACCTTGGACAACGATGGATTTGGCAACTGTAAAGTAAACTGAAAAAGAAAATCCCCCTGCCTGTCTTGAGATATACGTTTGCAGCATGTATTTTAATTTTGGCAAACCTAACACGAGACAACAATATTTCTTTACAACAATCTCTAACAACTCCAACACTACTCTGAAACACAGTGTGCGACCTACTTTTGCGATACTCTTAGTGAACATTCTTGGAAAACAACTTGTTGAACCGTTGTTCTATCAATATATAATGTAATGTAATAGAAACCATGGCCCCAAAAATGGGTCACTCCATTATTGGTTTTAGATGTCTCAGTTTACCACATTATTTGGTGGATTATTCTGATCTGACCACTTTTGAACTGCCATTTGGCCTGCCAAGTCCAGAAAAGGAACAGGAAACACATTTTAAACTTTTGGGATCTGTGCCCCCCTGAGCACCTTTTTCGATGCAACCTTTCAACATGGGTCACTTTTGCTGCTTTTATACCTGCAGAAGGTTCCACAGTTGCAATGCAATGCGATGAGGATGTTGTGGTGGAGACCGTGAAGGCACGATTCCTTCGCAAGGCGAGTGGCCGCAGAGTTGGCCATAGGTGGACTGCTCAGAATTTCACGATGAATGGACCAAATATCGTTGAAAACTTGCAAATCATGACCGTCAATGATGGGCTGGCAACCAGATATCAGTAGATATGATATGGGCCATATGGGTGATTGTAGATGGGATTGTGACGAACGACTGTTGGCCAATAGGATAAGACTGGGATAAGAATAGGAGTTGACGGGGAATGTGGTAAACGAATCACTTTGGGCTAAGGGTCCAGCCGCCAGGGCTTACCATGCCTTCATTGTGGAGAAGCAACCGCGCTGATGTGTTGAATAGGATGGATGGTTGGTGCCCTGGAAGAGTGCGCCAAAGTAGTATGAATAGTAATGAATAGTATGTATTCCCAGATTTCACGAGTTTCATTTTCCCTCGAAGAATGGCTGGTCCAATTCGGTCCAATCATCCATTCCCCCAGTGGCCCCAGTGTAGCTGGTGGCTTACCCTGTGGCGCTCTCCGCCTGCGCGGATGCGTAGAAATGCCCAGGGAGGCAGTGGACATCATGGCACCATCTGCTCAACTCACATAGACCCTGAGAAACACATGGCACATAGACCAAAGCAGTAGGGAACCTAGTCTTCCAACCCCCAGCTCATGGCACAGTCTAGAAGTTATAGCCATCCCCAAAAAGATATGATCATTGGATATCATTGGTAGCCGGATTGATTTCTGGCCACCAATAAGATTGGACCGCAAATGTGTCCATTCCAACGTGTGTGCTGTGCCAAATTTGTGAAAAGGGTGACGCGGAAACTTCGAAGTTGGAAACCGTCATTGTCTCCCGATCGAGTGGCCTTGGCATTCCAGAACGGTCTGAGTCATTTCTGCGTAATGGCCATTGGTTTTGGAACTTGAGTCCGCCTTGGTCAGCACGGGTCATGCGGTGAGAACTGTTGAACTAGCGTTGCACATTCCAACCTTCTATGTTTTTGCGAGGTTTGCGTGCTGAAAATCGTGTTTGTAGACATGCTGACTGCACAAGACATTTGAATTTCCAATTTCAGACGCTCGATTGCCAAACAAGCAGGCACTGTTTATCATTGCAATTATTGTCTAATCAGTTTTCGGAAACTCTGGGAGGCATTGTTCCCACTTACCCCTGCTACTCCCGCTGTTCCCTGCCAGCCAGCAATTCTTAGCGGACATTGGTGGTCAAAAGACGATCTGCTGAAAGCAATTCAGCGATTGCATGCGGAAAAAAAGAAGGCGCCAGTGAGATTGGATTAGTTGCGATTTTTTGAAGCACGTGTTGCCAGATATATTACATAGGATTATTTTGCTTGGCTTCTTCAATGATGTGAAGCTTTCCGGCGTTGCCATCAACATGGCGCAGAAACTTTTCACTATGTTTCCGAAATCTCCTGGCGCGGGGGGTTCGCGGCTCACTTCCGCCCCTCTGTTTGTGTCAGGGTGTTGTATAAAACCTTACGCATATTCGATTTTGAACCGCCTCGAATCTGTTCTCGAACGCGGCACCACCGCATGGTGGTCGATAACACGCTGCAGCCGTGTTGTTGCGTTGTCCAAGTGTTGCACGCTAACATTTTAGGTGAACACATGTTAACACTATTTTGGTGTCTTCGCCCCTTCCCTCTTGATCAGTTTATTGCATCAATCGGTCGCCGATTGTGACAACATGTTGCTGTTATTACTTTGTGATCTTTGTGGTTAGGGGCATTGGTCTTGGGTTCAGCGCATCACCATATTTGTTCCGTTTTGTTTCCTTTTTCAAATTTGGTTTGCCTTGGATTTCTATGGCTGAGCGCTTGTAGCGTTTCTTGTGCCGCACGGCCATGACCTTCTGATGAGCATGGACTGTTTAGCCAGGTTACGGGTCGTACATCATGGGTCATTTCAGTCTGGGACGGTTCGTCTCCCTCTTTGTTTCTTTTGTTTGATTCATTTTTACCGATGTATATTGTGTCAATTCCAACAAACAGATCAAGGGTGCTGGTAAGGTGCGCGCGGTTTTGCAGATGTTTCCCAGCTACTTCTTGCATCTCTTTTGTTGGTTTCTGCCGGCTCCAAAGTTTCCCGCGCGTTGTTGCGGAGTGCCACACAGCGGAATATTTGACCCATTGCCTTGCCATGCCTTGCCCGCTACTGGCCAAAGCGAACCGTGTGATAGCTAGACGCACGGGCTGCCGTACCACGACAGAAACTAGATGTTGCCAAAAAATGTCTTGGAACAACAAACCCAAGCGACACAGATATTGACAGCCACGCCTATTGTTCCAATGTTCAGTTATACTCGTGGCCCCACCAGCATGCCCATGAGGGTCCACGCATATGGGACTCCACAAATTCACCACGCACGTTTTTTCGTTGCTGAAATTTGATGATGCGACAGACCTTTTTCAATTTTTGAATTTGTTCCCAGTCACCGAAGCCAGACACTGCTATCCGCTTTCGCAAAATATTTCGTTCGCTTGCAAAGATCCCTTTCCAAGATCACATTTCTTTGAGCACGAGCTACATTCTTTCTTCAATGAGGGATGGAGGTGTTTCAGAAATCCAAGGGATTTTCGGTGACAAACGTGAGACAGGCAAACAAACTGAGGCATTGCTCTAGAAACACCTTATCAATTCGGACACCCAAATGTTCAAACAGGATGTACTCGCGTGATCGATACCTTCCAGGTCTTCATCCACCGCGGGAAATTTGTTGGCCACCGTCGGACCCTTCAAATATTCTAAATCATTATAGCATTCGGAATTAGAATCTTCGTTATCCGCTAAACGATTTTCGTGCCCATGCACCGATAGACCGATACACCGGGTGCGCCCATACATCAATACACCGCTTGCCGCGCAGTGACACACCAATACGCCGATTGCTGTCCTCGCACCGATGCACCGAGACACCGGTTCATCGATCCGTCGATACACCGCGCTCGCCGGGACACCGGTACACCGATTGCGGTTTTGTTATGGCCTGGGTTTAGCTTAGAATTTGTTATTCTTTTCTTTGAGGCGTAGGTTTGTTTGAGGGTTGTTGAGAATTAGGGTTGGTCTAGGCTTTGTTTTGGGTTGGCTCAGGGTTTGTTCGGGGTTGGTTTAGGGTTTGTTCAGCATTGGTTTAGGCTTTGTTTAGGATTTGTTATAGACGGCACTGTCAACGCAGCCATGGGCAGCAATGGCGTAACCGTGTAAGTATCTTAGATCCTCGAAACAATGTATCGGCGTAAACACAGCGACGTGACACCTGATCGGAGTAGCGGCGTAACAGCGCAACAGCGGAAGGCGCAGCAGTGGGCGTACCAACGAAACAGCAAAAAAGACGCAACAATCGGCGTAACAACGTGTTGGCGTAAGTGTCGGCGTGAACACAGCGATCGGCATAACCGCGTGGGCGTAAACACAGCGATCGGCGTAACAGTGTATTGGCATATTTACGCTTACGGACCTCTATAGTGCCAAGTGCGTATGAATAAACCGCCCGTGCCCACCAGAAAGTCAGAACCCACCCCAATTGAAAAGCTGGGGTTTGCGGTTTGCCTACAAAACACACCCAGCCTGCTTGCCAATGGGTTGAACTTTTTCTTTTCAATGGCAACCTCCCCCAAAAGGGGTGAAATGGTTTATTTTGTCTGCGCAAAGTTCAATCCCAGCGCATCTATTTACTGAGACGTAGCTTGCATTCACCGGGACATGCAAGCATCGTAACCGAAGGAGGAGGGTGAAACCAAGCAAGTCAGAACAAAAAAATTCGTCCCCACTCGTTGGCCCTCGACCTTGACCAGCCCCCGGTTGTTGAAGAACCCTTGAAGACCGAAGAACCCACATGCAGCCACAAAAATAATAACTGAGGGATTGAGACGCACAAGGATTTCAACGGACGGATAACTTGTAAATAGGCCACACGCATCCATGATGTGGCACAACCAATGGAGAATAATGAAAAGGTAAAACGGGGGAAACAAAAGAAAAAAACACATTAGTAGTAGTAATTTTTCCAATCATAGAAAACAAAACACGTCTCAAAAAAAAACTGCATTTCGACTATCACAAGCAGCATTTCCGAGCAAAGTGTTGTTTAATAGCAGGGTCGCGCATGTGCATTAATAGGGATGAACCGGCGCAAACTAGTATTGAATACTGTAACAGGGGTTGTTAATTAGTTTGGGGATGCTTATTAACATGGATTTGTACAACAGTATTGACAAGGTTGTTTTTTATACACCAGGACGTGAGTTTTGTGTTGGAAACCGTGACCGTTTCGAAATCGCAAGTGCAAAACATTAAAAAACACAAAATCAAAATCCGAATCCGCAAGTTTGTGAGCGTGCAACTCATTATCAATATCAGTGGTACATGTTGAAAATTGTTTGCCAGGGTCCAGGGTGACTTCTTCCATGAAACCCGTTTTACCCTCAGGCAATCGGATAAAGAGATCATCAGATTTCCTCGCCAAGACCTTCACATCTCCACTGTCATGCAATTCCATCCAGGTAGCCCAATCCCACCGCCATGCGTGCACCACATTGGGTTTGGAAACATTGCAGCCAATGCGCGCTCACCTCCCACCTGAAGCCGGTATGTGGCATCTTCGGAGATAACAACCTGATCCGGAATTGGATACCTATGTTTGAAACCCTCTTCAACATTCTTCAACCCATAACGCAAATTCCTTACAGCACGGTCAACTAGATTTTGACCTTGGGTTGTCCAAACCGCCCGTGACCATGTTTTCGTCAAGTGACGGCCGAATGTCGTTCAAACACGTCGGCAAACGCTTCAAAAAACAAACCTTTGCAAACATTTTTGGCATAATTTTTCTGTGCGGTTGGGTTGTTCTATCCTCCCGTGTTGGAGATGCTGTCAACAAAAGATTGCTTGGATAGATTGCGGAATTTAGGTGTGAACCGTGCGGGACGTCTTTTCCCTCAGCCAACCTCAGCTTCCAAATGTTCAGGTACCATTTCCATCCTGGTTGTGTCAAAGCATGTCTTGAGATTTTGACAGGGTCTGGAGTCAACGTCAACGTTGTGTGTCCGCCTTGGGGCCGTTCTTGGCGCGAAGATCAGTCGGGCCATGACAGTCTCCAATTTCATTGTAGA
>Ga0126342_10014416_pt1 | contig 13962 bp, 14 predicted proteins | sample Cyp1metagenome_FD_92528 | JGI IMG/M metagenome (GOLD analysis project Ga0126342, IMG submission 92528) | Coral microbial communities from Lord Howe Island, Old Settlement Bay, Australia - Cyphastrea 1 metagenome | ecosystem: Host-associated > Invertebrates > Cnidaria > Coral ...
ATCAAATATTATATATATCAAATACTATATATATATACATATACGCATACTATGTCCCCATTATATGCCATTAACAAACCATATCTCCCCACGTCCAACACCGCCAAAGAAATGTCTGGGCTTCCACGCTGCATGTGGCAGAGCAAAGCCCTCGTAGACCGGCACCGCATGGCTCACGCCGTCGCCGGAGTCCAGAACCACCTCGGTGGGTGAGGAAGGATTGGAGCCTAAGACCACTTTGAATTTATCTAACCAAATAATATATTTATATATATATATATGTGTGTGTATACAAATGGATATAGATATTGGTATAGAGTTAGATTTAGATAATAGATATTAGATATTAGATATAGATATTAGATATTAGATATTGGATATAGATATAGATATATAATTAATATACATGTATATAGATTTATAAATGCCCGATTAAATGTATATTTTCTAATTTATATTATATAATTATGAGACGTATGTGTATACATATATGGGATTTAATGGTGACTTGATGATGATCTGACACTGAGCACAGAGACCCCGGTCGTCCGTCCGCTGGCGTACAACGACAGAATCGCCTTGCCCGAGGTCAAACGCGACCATTGGGAGTCCCGTCCTCATTAACTCGTTGCTTTCCAGCCATCCAAAAAGTGTGAAACCTTGGATTATTTTCACAAATCTGGATGGAACCTGGTAAAAATAACTATATAATGCATGGTAGATATAAAACCACCCAAAGTGAAATAGACTATCTGGCTCCTGGCGGCAATCAAACTGGTTGCCCCGCCTGAGCAGACACAAACAGTGCGGGGCAGCCGAAGGTCTCAAAAAAGATCTCGGCCGCCTCAGGACTTTCGGTAGCCAATGACAAATGGGGATACAACCAACAAAAATGGGTTTGTAATTAAGAAGCGACATGAGTGGGGATTTTGCAAGCACAATGATGAGGTAACATTGAACAACAAGCAAAGTGGTGGAAATCATCAAACATTCGCCTGTCCTGGGCTGTTTACTTCCCAGAAATTCAGATGCCCACCAGCGAATTTCAGCCCGAGCCACTCTCTCCCGATTCTTTCGCGGATTTAGCGGTGCCTGGCTGGTTTCGGCCATGAGAGCTGCACTGTTCCAGTTGGATCAAGCAAATCTGGCAGGTGAAAAATGGCCAGCCAGACCTCTGTGAGCAGAACCGGATGCTCTTCAGCATTCACCTGACATCTATGGTGACTCCCAATTCTGCAGCAACAGCCGCTAGTCAGAACATCTGGTCACAAAGGTCGACATTTCATCATGTTCCATGGCTCATCTCTGGAAAAACACCAGTTTCTCCAGTTGCCTTCATCTCAGAATAGACATGGCGCCAAATCAGCTCCATGTCGTCCCAGTGCTGAACCTCAAGGCATCAGGCAATTGGCACCACCAACTGACAACATCATCGCCTCCAGGATGAAATGCCACTGGTGCCCCACACTCCTTTGATATGGTCTGCCAAACCACCCAAATCAAATCATTTCGCCACTAGGTCGGCCTTGAATCTTGGCAGCATATCATAGCATATCTACCATCTGAATCCATCTGAGACCCCAGCAATGCCGTGCTCCATGGGATATTTCAAGGACAGAATCCCACGAAACTTCTCGGCGCGTTCACCCACAAAGATCTCACCGGCATCTCCTTCCACGGCACCGGCCATGACGCGTTGGTGTTTGGGCCTGGCATCAGCGCGTCGGCATCCTCGAAAGCGCTGAAAGTGATGGTGAATGAAGGTGGCAAGTACCCGGATTTCATGTCGAAACATGTTGAACCCGAATTTAGCAACGTGCGAACACTCATGAAATCAACAGAATGGAAAATGGGCATAAGAACATCAAGCTGCTCAGGACTTCCAAGGAGAAACCAATTTGTGATCATTCACCAGCTTTCAGCACCTTCCAACAAAGGAGGGGTGCACCAATTTCACCTCATGGCAACCATCGCAGGTGTGGAAGGTGAATTCCTAGGAGCCCTGAAAGATATAGAAAGCAACCGAAGCTTGGAAATACAGACTGCCTTGCATTATACATCAATATACTAGAAAATTCAGGGTGCAACCACCGGGTGTTCCATGGTGCCCGTTCATGTGCAAAACATATCACCAATTGATGGGAGTGTCCCTCAATTATCTCGAATCGAGGAGCGGAATTAGAGCCTTGAATTTTCTGTGAACTGCTGACAAGCGGCATCATCATCACCGGCAAACCCAGCCTGTGATTGCAATTGGGTCGAGAATGAATGGCTTTGAGCCACAAAAATGGCACAATTTGCCGTTCGTTGTGTGTCAAAAACTTTGTCGAACACCACCACTATGATCAAAAATGATCAAATGATATCAAATCAACACCACCACGGATATGATCAATCACGTATGTAAATTCTGGATATGTCTGGATCAACCCATCTTTGGATCCATGGCAGTCCATGACAGTCCATGACAGTCCTACATCGATCTCCAAACCTTGATCATGCCGGAGCCATTGTCGATGACCACAGGCTGGTTGGCAATGACCTTGGCGCGCAGTGGGACAGGAAGACCCTGTACTACCGGCTGCGGATGGTGAGTTTGAAGAGTGAACCAGGCCTCTTCATATTCGCGATCCATAGGTCAGAACTCTGTCGACATCGTCTTCTCTCTACATCTGCTGTTGCATTCGAAACAAAGCTATGGCTGCACATTCGAGTGGTATGTTGCAGCCACACAGGCGGTTGTTAAGAATTGCATAGCATATCATGTCAGCAGCACAGTATTCAGGACGATAACAAAACATGTCAAATAAGTCCTGTATCCGCGATGGTAAATGATGCAAAATAGAAAAGTCAACGAGTTTCACCATCTTTCAACCACTGAATCTGTGTTCTTCAAGTTGCGCTGATCACAGCTGCGTTCGTGCATTCCTGACCTCAAAAAGGAATGGTTGGGAAGGATATGCTGAACACCGCGGGCGTGCATCTCCAGCAAATGATGAATCACGCAATAAGCCATGTATTTCTGGTTTATACATATAGCTTGGTTATATCCCATATATTCTTGGGTAACTGGTACGCACATCAAAATGTGCTGGCTGTCCCTCGGTACAAATGATTTTCCGCTGCCCAATCAGCTCAACGGTAGGCCACATGCAAAAGGATTGTCTCTAGGGCCACCTACAGCAGAATTCATGCTCTCAGCTGACGGACAAGATCTGCTGAGATCTGTTGATGACCCTTTGAGACAATCATCCTCTAGTTCTCCGCTCACTGCACAGAAGAACCTCCTGCCAAGCTTCGCCAAACTGTACATATTGGCTCAGAACGGCAACCTGCCGTTGGCATCACACTCTCAATCCATGACCAACATGCAGAAACTTCAGTGACAAGTCATGTTCACTCATACAGATACATATACAGATACAAACACATATACAGAAACGTCTACAGATAATGCAGTGTATATATATATACGTATATCTCACAGATTATCCTATATCATATCATGTGATATTTCATTATATTTCATTATTTCACAGTATATCACATTACTTTACTTTACCTTATATTACATTCTAATATCTGTATATATATATACATAATATATACATATTTATACAAATATATATATATACATATGTATATATTATGTATGTACATAATTATACATACATATACACAAATAATATTATATACGTATATATATATATATCCTTCCTTAGGCACCTCAATTTCGAGTCTCGGAGGTCCATGGAGACTGATCGACCTCGCGGCCCGCCGTGTCGACGCACCACCAATCGCCTGTCACCGGAGATCATGGAAACTCTATATGTTTAACGTGATTCAAATTGATTTACTGGGATAGAACCATCAACCAATGGGTATTTTTTGGACCTTTGTGGATGGGGGGTTGAAGAATTTCCTGTGGAATGAGGTTCCCAATGTATGGCCCTTGTCATTAAAAGCTGGGAAAAGTGATGTCAACCGCAGGATTATTTCAAGGTCGTGAGGTCCAAGATCCAGAAAGTACGGATCCCAAACCATCCACCATTTGCTGTATGGACCAAGAATTCAAGACCCTCAAACAAAATGTTGGAACAATTTGATGTCATAAACTGCCATACCATTTAGGGGTCTCCCAATTTTTCACTTGTATAAACTCGCCATGGTTGATCAACTTTGAACAGGTTGCATCATGTTTACATCTCTAAGTTTGACCCATTTGGGAATCTGAAGGCCTTCTAGAAGATCTTCCGTGGACTGTGTGGATGCCTTACCCCGCCGTGCAGGATCGCGGAGCAAGGATCCACAGCAAAAGGTGCACTGCTGGGCTGCAAACCGCCGATGCACTCGGCTTCAGTATCCTTGCTTCAGCGGTGGAATCTGGGACCAGGACATGAATACAGCAAGAACAGCAGCTGCAGATTTTTTTCAGGGTTGGTTTAAGGCAAATTCACCGAAGTTCTCATATTTCTCATTAAATGTAGGGGTTCTTGCAATTGCTTCCCTTCAAGTCAGAAATTGAGCGACTGGCTCATCTTCTGATTCATGATCTGTGTCTTCATGGTGGCCAATCACCTGAGCATCAACTCCCATTTCTGGAAAGCCTGGGACATCCCAGCTGTCAAGAAGATGGGGCTGTGCGAAACTCCATAACAACCATAGTTATCAAATAGCATAAGGGAAAAGTGCAGATCCTAATTGTGTTCATATGGGTCTGTTGCCAATTCAACTGGGAAGTGATGATCAACCAGTGGATGATGGGATAGGGTGCCCTATTTGCAGACAAACCTCTTTTGTGCATCACAGTTAGTAAGCGGGTAATATGTAAGAAAAATCCAACAGAGCTCTAGTGCATACCCCCTTGTCATCACTTAAACATGGTTTATGAACCGATTCCATTTGCGTTGTAGTTACCGTGTTTTGCTCAAGATGTATATTGATATTTACACCAATCCAAGTTCAAGAACGTGCATGTGATCACATGCACTACAACCAAACTGCAGGCAGAGCAACTTTTCTCTCCCCAGCGACGTGGGTAAGAAACAGGGAGTTGGATCTATCGGATTATGACAGAACACATGGATGAAATGCCTCTGGATCTGAGGCCATTCACAAATCATCAAAAGATCGAGAGCCACCATTTGATCCAAGGCACAGAATCGATCACAAAAATCACTGAAATGAAAAGTACTTAATTGCAAAAAAATGGAACCCCCTCTCACATGACCAGATCATCGACTCACCCCGAGCAAGCGGCACCAGCCAAGAGCCAGAGCTGCATCACGAGCAGATCGGCGCTGGCTAGGATCTGCCAAAAGTGGGTTGGTTGGCTCCCAACACCCTGGGTTAACCAGGGTGGGCTGGGTGGGAGATCAAAATTGGCCAGATGATTGATCAATCTTGAGCCAAAATGCCACAAGATACGAGCGATCTCATGCCATTCTGACTGAGGGTGAGTACCCTCCACTCTTCAGCTGATCAGCTGCAAATTCAGATCGAAATAAAATGATCACAAGATTGAACTCAGCACGTGTTGATCAACATGACATCAGCACTGATTAATGCAAACTGACAGAACATCAAGGAAGAGAATAGAACAGTTAGGTTGAAGGAACTAACGGCTAACTAACGATTGACCCACTTATCCCAACCTACCAGACCATGATAAGTGAACCAATCCAAGTTCAAGAACGTGCATGTGATCACATTGCACTACAACCAAACTGCGGGCAGAGCAACTTTTCTCTCCCCAGCGACGTGGGCAAGAAACGGGGAGTTGGATCTATCGGATGGATCTGTCAACTGGTCGATCCACCAGCATTGTGTTTGGATCTGACGCCATTCACAAATCATCAAAGATCGAGAGCCATTTGATCAAAGGCACAGATCGATCAGAAAAATCACTGACATGAAAAGTACTTGATCGCATAAAAATGGAACTCCCGCTCACATGACCAGATCATCACTTTACCCACGCTGTTACAAATCAGGAAAGACTGGAGCGACCGTCTTCCAACCTAATCTAGCGCCGAACTGCATTCGATCTCTAGGCGGGTGATCAGCTGAGTTGGCATCGGTCGGAACTCGGTCGATATACAGTTGAACTCTGAGGTCTGAAGCTGTTCCAGAATACACCTACAGGCTCGCACAAATCTTCTCGAGCTGAGTGTCCTTTCACTAGAGCTCCCTGTACAGGCTCAGAATCCACGAGCAACAACGACCAGGATCCCGTGCGAGCCCCTATATCAGGGAAGCTGCCATCGGTGAAGATCACGAAATCAGGCGCCCTATAGGCCTGGTGAACTCGATCGGGCGCGGAGGACCTTCGCTAATCAGCCAGCCACAGCCACTGTTTCAGTGACAGCACCAGCGCTTTGTTGAGCTTGGCGCGGTACAACTTCCAATACTAACGTTCCGAAAAAGATCGCAGAAACGCCCTCCAGATCTTGCCAACAGAGCTGTGACGCTCCAAACATGAGCTTGCCGCGGAGCTTCCCCGCGTGGCCCGGCGGGAAAACTTGGCACTCTAGACTCTAGGATGGAACCGATCTCTTCCTCCAGCTCCACCTTCCTCGATAGCTTGTTCTTCAGCAGCATGCCGTTGAGATCGTAAGTGACACTGAGGATCGTGGGATCACACCACAGCTGCAGCTTCTTCGGGCCGAACCGCGCTCCCAACAAAGTGTGGACCTTCGAAGCTGCGCGCCCTCGAATGCAGAAGAGCACGTGGCAGTAGGTTCGAACCCATACTTGTCATCATACAAAATGAAAGCAGCCACCAAAAAGATCCTCCTCAAAATGTCTGTAGTGGCCGCTGATCTTCTGTTATAGTTGTACACAGCAGAAACGAGACCAAAGGGGGGGCCTACCATGACAAAGAAGGAGACCTGCCTGTCGAAGGTTCACGGAGCGAGATCACACTCCACCTCCTGTGATCTGGCCTGACTCGGATCTGGCGAAATGCCCTTCTTTCATCCAGGACCCGTCCTTCGATCTTCTCGTCCTTGTTGATGTGGGATCGCAACCACCGAAGAGCAGCGACATTGACATCTGTAGATGGCAGTTCGATCTTTTCCGTGATCGTTGTGGCCATGTTCACACCATTGACCGTTGGCTTTTTCGACACCACGAACTTTGTTATTTCGGACCACTTCGAACCTCTGTGTGGGAATCCACTGATCAGTGCCCACAAATGCGCTGACCTCGTCTCTGGAGAACATTGGGCCCGCTGTGACCTTTGCCTCAAAATCCTCCATTGTGGCTGCTCAGATCTTTTCAGTTTTCTCCGTGACCTCGCATTTTTTGACATTGCAAACCACCTTGCTCAAGAACTCCCAGGCCCGGTCGGACAATTCATGGATGGAGATCCCGCTCACTGGCAGGGCCACCTGTGGCTGCGCTGGATATTGCCCACGATGATTGATCAACCTTGAGCCAAAATGGCACAAGATACGAGCGATCTCATGCCATTCTGACTGAGGGTGAGTACCCTCCACTCTTCAGCTGATCAGCTGTAAATTCAGATCGAAATAAAATGATCACAAGATTGAACTCAGCACATGTTGATCAACATGACATCAGCACTGATTAATGCAAACTGACAGAACATCAAGGAAGAGGAAAGGACAGTTAGGTTGAAGGAACTAATGGTTGACCTACCCATCCCAACCCACCAGAGCGATGATAAGTGAACATATATATATATATATGCGTGAGTGTTCAACTCAATTTATTTATCTATGTTATACCTAATTACCAGTATGTGCAATACCCCAGTAAAATCTCATAACCTGGCAGCTCAGCTCTACACCACCAAGCCCATTGATGGGCCCTTGCCTCTGTCAGCGCTTGACATGGCAATTCCCTGGATCCTCAAAAAAGCCATGGATTTAGCACATAGCCTGCATGAAATCCTGGGAATTCCTCACATCCAATCACTGAATGTTCGACATTGCATGCTTTCCTTCATAAGCCAGTGGAATTAAAGCGCGCTGAATTTTTAAAGATACCTTGAGTAGGATCCATTGTACGTATTCGCCCCTTTAAATCGCCTAAGGGTATGCCGGTATGCGGTCTGTTTCATCTTCGACGAAGAAACTTTGAACTTTGGATCTCAAGTTCCACCCAGTGGCACCTCCATTTTGGCAACGTGTATGGATCGCTACTGGAGATGCTCTTCCCATCATCAGGGCAAGTATCACCTGCGGTCTTAGTTGGTCCAGGCTGCACATGAAACCCAATAGTGTACTGCTGAGACACGGAGGTCTCCAAATGTCGAATATTGTCTATATAAGCATTACATATCCAGAAGCTTTACCACCTATCCTTCTCATCCTTCCCAATGAAACAAGCTCCAAGGTAGCAGCCTTTGACACTTCGCCGCAGAAATCATGTCTAATAAGGCCTTCTACGGTCAGAATAAGCCTTGCCTCTGGTACTAGCCCAGCCAGTGGTTAGGAGTCACTGCTACTATCCTGAACAGAGTCACCTCAAATGGTCCAAATTGCCCGTTGAAAAAAAAATGACCTCACGCAGTGGATTCGACTGGATAGTGTCATGACACCTTTCTGTACAGCAATTAAATAGATCAAAACGCACCCCTCAGGTCTCGGCGATCTCGTTGCCGATCTATCAAAATTTCTCAAAGCTTCGCCCAACGTCCGCCATTGGAGAAAGCCAACACCGTGTCATTGCCCTCCTTCTTTAGCCAAGCCTTCATGGGAAATCCGCCCAAGGTGACGTGCAGCCCGAACTTCTCCTCGCTCTCCTCAATCTCGGCCATCAAAGGCTCATTGCCTTGGCAGTATCAACGTGGCAACAAGAAATGGTAAATCCATGTAAAGCCATCTATAACCACCCCTAAAAAAGGAAGATTTAAAAAATTGCACTGGCAAGAGACCCTAATGTACCAAATACAAGCAACAGTAACTATGGAACAGCGACAGATCAGGTTAAATATTCTCGTAACTGCAGCAGCAGGAACTTGTTTTGGCGCAAGAAGCAATGCTATGTCTACTTATCACGACCTCAAACCAGAACTTCATACCAGGGCATCTAAGAAAATTTCAAATGATCGTCAAAGAATGACCTTCTATATAGAGGACCTTACAAGATCTTCATACAAGAATTTCCTCTGCGCATTCTAGAAGAACTTTCATACAAGCACCGACGCAGAGCATCTTCAAGATCTTAATGCAAGGACCTCTTGAGGAAGATTTCAACAGGATCTCCGCAAGATCTTCTCAAGGACCTGTACGAGATCACACAAGGACACATAAAGGATTTCACCAGGACCTCTTCAAGAGCTTCTCACAAGGACCTGCGCAAGATCATGCTAAGGCCCCTGACCGCATTTCACAAGGATCTCCACAAGATCTTCCCACAAGGATCTGCACAAGATCATGCACTGCAAGGGCCTCTTAGAAGACTTGACCAGGATCTCCACAAGATGTTCTAACAAGGGGCTGCAAAAGATGTTGCCGAAGATCTTCATGCCAGCTCACAAGATGGTCATTGCTGCTGCTGGAGAGGACCTTACAAGATCTTGACACAAGAACCTCCCAAGAGCGTCCCAGAAGAGCTTTCATAGAAGCACCTCTAACTCATCTGCAAGATCTTCATGCAAGGGCCTCTTGGGGAGGATCTCACCAGGATCTCCGCAAGATCTTCTGTTAATGCAAGGACCTCTTAAGGAGGATCTCACCAGGATCTCCACAGGATCTTCCCATGAGGACCCGTGCAAGATTACGCAAGGGAGGATGTCAGCAAGATCTTCACAAGATCTTCTCATATCGACCTGTACTGAAATACAAGATCATGCTAGGACCTCTGACAAGAATTCATCAAGATCTTCACAACATCTTCTCACAAGGACCTCTACAAGACCTTGGTCAAGATCATCAAACATTACGGACCTCCAAGGCTGCGACATGAAACGCCTGTTCGCACCCCACCACGACGAGAGCGACCCGACACGCCCAAAGTGCCAGGAGGGCTGCACGCGTGATATCAAAAGTCGCACCGCGCCACAACGAGAGCGATCTGACACACCCAAAGTCACGAAAGGGTTGCGCGAGCGATATCAAAATTCGCACCGCACCACAACGAGAGCGATCAGACACGCACAAAGTCACGAGACGCTTGCGCGAGCACGTGTTAGATTTTCACAAATCATTTCGCGCACCACGAAAAAATGAACACTAGAAATGTCAAAAATTGCGTATTTACCGCGGGTTTCGGGCACTTTTTGTTCGAGAACTGCAAAGTACTGCGCCTGCCACGAAAAATGAGCCCGAGGCGTCCGAAGTGCTACAGTACACCTGCCACATGGAATCATCATCATGTCCCAAATCAACAATGACGACAGTTTCACAAACTTGTGACCCTTTCGAAACATCGTCCAAGTTCACCAAATACTGCGCATGACCCACACCTGCCAACGTTTTAGCAACGTGCAGAAAGTGCCACACCTGCCACGCAGATGAAAAGTGCCCGATGTCTTACACAAGCCAAGCAAAAAAAGACAAAAATAGACCTCAAAATGACCCGAAAATGCTACGCCTGCCACACGACATGGACATAGCTCAAAAAAAAAGAGCACGCTAGTAAAACGAAGTCTTAATTCGAAAGGGACAAAAAAATTAGCCGCGCACTTTCTCCGAGCCTGCGCAGTCGAAATTCACATGGACATCTCACTCCCTTTTATGCGAGAATTTGCAAGGGAAAAATGGGCCCAGAGAGCGTACCCTGATCTAACCCCAGCCTTTAACACCTACGGCAAGAACCCTCAGTGTGGAGACACTGTTTGGGGAATAATATAATAATATCCGAAAATAGTGACAATTTAGCACTAGTTTTGTCTTTGTTGGGATTTTCCATTGAATAAAAAAAAGCGAACAATCCAACTGCGGCCCCCGTCATCCATCCAGTTGCCAAAAGGTTTCTGCACAGATGTCACACTGGAACCGCTGACCGTGAGGTCCACCGGCTGGGCGACGCCTTGAATCTTCCATTTACCGGCAATGGCCACCTGAGAAAAGTTGAGCCACAATGGTCTCCCTTCTGATTCAAACACGACTGATTATCCAGTTTGAAAAGTTTTATATCCAAATTCAAACACCATCTGAAAATCTATGTCAGTTGATTTGCATATGTCAATACGTTGATTGTTCCAATGATTTTTTAGCCATGCCTTCAAAAGCAACTGGTCTTAAACTCCCCAACACCCAAAACATCGCCCGGCAGCAGCACCTTGCCATCGCTCTTGGACATGGCCTCCTGCGGGATCACACTGCCAAGCTTGGCGCCGCCCTTGCTGACGGTGGTCAACTTCACATCGGCTTCCGCCATGGCAATGGTAGTGCTGGTGTTTCGGCGCTGGTTGATGCTTGGCCGAAAAACTCAGTAATTGATTGACTGGTCGCATTCGAAAGGGAAAGGAATTTTCACATGCAACGCAAAAGGTCTATGAATGCAGATAGCTAGATAGATAGATAGATAGATAGACAGATAGGTAGATAGATAGACAGATAGATAGATAGATGGATGGATGGATGGATAGATAGATAGATAGGTAGATAGATGGATGGATGGATAGATAGATAGACAGACAGATAGATAGATAGATGGATAGATAGATAGATAGATAGGTAGATAGATAGATTAGGTAGAAACTTGATTAGAACCATCCAAGCCTGAGCGCATCCTCTGCATGAGTGCAGTGCGCAGGCTCATCGCCTGGGATCTGGAAAAATCCCGGAAAATTGGAGGCTCATTCCCTCCCAAATATCTCAATGTTAAATGATGTTAAGCACCTCACTGGCCAGCGTTACCCTGAAAACCACCCAAGTTTGCAGGACCCCACTTGGATCCATTCCTGTTTAAACAATTTCCCGGAAGAGGACAGCATTGATGTTACGAGTTCTGATCTGGCGTTTCAACCCGTTCTACAAGTAGGAATATGTGTCAACTGAGGCCCCAATCATCCCAATCGCCCAAGGTGTTCCAAGGGATGACCAGCATTCCATGGCTATTTCAGCAACCCAAAAAGAGGTTCAACTATTTAGCCAACAGCGTTATCAAGAATAAAGAAAGAAATAGGGGATGCGCCCTCTGGTGTGCCACACACCCTGCTACAACTCCGTCCCTGGCAAGCCTTGTTCCGAATCAGCTTCTGAACTCGAGGATCCTCTGCATACCTCTGAGCGCAGAGGGTTGAACTGCCATAGAATCTGGTCAGACTTATACCTGGCTCACTGCATTTCATCAACAATCTCCACCCAAGAGGCTTGAAACAGAACTACACACATGGACCCCAAAATTGGTTCAGTTTACTACTACTGCATCCATGTTCGGTTGATAATTCTGACCAAAGATTCCGGGCGCATAGGGGTGATCAGTTTGGCCGATACCCAACCAAAACAATCGCCCGGCACTGCCCCAAGTGCCAGCCCTTGGGTCACTGGAAATTCTCGAGGAAGCTGAGGCCTTCCAAAAAATATGGGATTGGGCCTAGCAAAAAAGTCTAGTTTCGATATGTTTGCATCAAAGGGGTCCGAAATTCGCAGACGCTCCGAGAGTCTCCCCAAAAACTGATGCAAAACATGATGTCCAGCGCCGTCCGAGTGACGCTGCACAGGATCAAAGTGATATCCATTGCCAATTTCCACCTGAGGCTCAAGTCATCGATCATCACGTTCCCGAAGATTCAGTCCCCATAAAATGGCAGCCCATCCAATCTCATCCCCCAATTCCGGATCAACCCGTATCCACCATTCACTGGTGAAGTCAAGATTTTTTTATTTCTTGATGGTAAAACCACCATTTTGGCAGCTTTTAAAAATTTGAATTTTGGCTGGTTATATCCCCATTTTGGACACAGGCACTGGCTGACAAAGCCTCTGAGATCCAAACAAACAGCATGGGAGGCCCATGCTTTACCAGCTCCAGCAGAAGAGTTAAACCTGTCCAATTCACGGCCTGTTTTGTGCCTGTTTTGGGGGATCATGTACCAACACCACCTGAAGTTGATGTTGGAAACTAAAAATTGTTTCTAAGTATGTAGAAACCATGTTTCATTGTTGTGTGTGTGCCCACTTGCGATGGTTGAGCAAGCACATCTTATGGATGATTTGCCAACCACCCAGCCTCCCAGAAGGTGTCGCCAGTTGCTGGAGATGGATAGATGCTCCTGGCACCAGTGAAGTTCATCTGAATTGTTGAAGGCAAATTCTGCCAGGTGTTCCCAGAACCTACCAGTAGTGTACCAGACAAGGCCGTGGCGGAAGTTTCAAAGATAGGAAACTATAGGAGAGGCGCGCTGTTGTGATGCATGAGTGGCAGAGCGAATCCACTGATCGACCGAAAGGTAGTTAGAGTTGTGCTTTTTGGAGTCGTTGCAGCTGTCACGTCACCCACAACTGCTGGATGTGGCGTGGTGTAGTTGTAGCTGTAGCTATAGCTGTTGTTGTAGTTGTAGTGTGGTGCAAGTTGATGTAGACAAGGTGATAGAGACAAGGTGAAGAAAGGGTGATAGAGACAAGTGGATATAGACAAGGTGAAAGAGACAAGGTGAAGATAGGGTGATAGAGACAAGTGGATATAGACAAGGTGATAGAGACAACTGGATAATGACAAGGTGATAGAGACAAGGTGAAGAAAGGGTGATAGAGACAAGCTGATATAGACAAGTTGATATAGACAAGTTGATAGAGACAAGTGGGTAGAGACAAGTTGATAGACACAAGTTGATGGAGACAAGTTGATATAGACAAGGTGATAGAGACAAGGTGAGAGAGACAAGGTGGTAGAGACAAGGTGATAGAGACAAGTTGATATAGACAAGTTGATATAGACAAGTTGATAGAGACAAGTGGATAGAGACAAGTTGATAGACACAAGTTGATAGAGACAAGTTGATAAGGACAAGTGGATATAGAGAAGTTGATAGGGACAAGTTGA
>Ga0126342_10014417_pt1 | contig 13962 bp, 11 predicted proteins | sample Cyp1metagenome_FD_92528 | JGI IMG/M metagenome (GOLD analysis project Ga0126342, IMG submission 92528) | Coral microbial communities from Lord Howe Island, Old Settlement Bay, Australia - Cyphastrea 1 metagenome | ecosystem: Host-associated > Invertebrates > Cnidaria > Coral ...
AGGATGGAGACAGACATGTTATGTGGAGTAATGACCAAGCTGAAGCAGGTGCAAAAATCAGCAAATGACTTGGCAATTCCCACTAAATAAGCTTTTTGTACCCTGCGTCACGGCACATGTGTAATGTGTAGCAGTGCAGACAAAAAGGATGGAGACAGACATGTTATGTGGAGTCATGACCAAGCTGAAGCAGGTGCAAAAACCAGCAAATGACTTGGCGATTCGCACTAAATAAGTTTTTTTTAACCCTTCGTCATGGCACATGTGTAGCAGTGCAAGCAAAGAGGATGGAGACAGACATGTTATGTGGAGTAATGACCAAGCTGAAGCAGGTGCAAACATCAGCAAGTGACTTGGCAATTCCCACTAAATAAGCTTTTTGTACCCTTCAGGAAGAACAAAGTTTATGCTTCTTGAAAGCTTTACAAAACATCCATCTCTGTTAACTGCGGATCACATTTTCAAGTCCGTTTTGTGTGGCAGGTGTGGGACGGTCAATTGTCACCCTCTTTTAAATATATAAGATCTTAAAGCTTTTGGAGGATGGAAATGAGACCGGGGTACGACAAAGCTCCATGCTAGGATTCTACGGGGAAAGGGTGTGCAGAAGAAGAAACCAAACATGTTCACTGTGGAAAGCTCAACAAGCGCAACTTTTGTCCTACCAGTGTATATCATGATATATATATATATATATATATATATATATTTATTATCTATTTATATATATATATATCAGCCATTCACCCTAGTTCTTGGAGTTTTCTTAACCAACTTCTTCAACTTTGCAAACTGGGGCACCACCAACTGTGGTTTGGTGGAAGTTTAGGATCCCTCGGTCAGACTTTTGCAAACCAGCGCACCTTCTGCTTCACCATTGTTGAGGCAATATATACCATGTACATATATATGTATATATATATATATATATGTGTTGTATATATATATATACACACCCTATATTAGCCTATATTCAAGTGTCATACCAAAAAGCCGCCAACCTGTCTGTCCAAGCGCATTGCATCCCTCAAATTCAACAAAAAGTAAGAAGAGGTTGTAAAATTATACCCCTCAGTAAATTAACATAGACCCTGCCAGTTGTCGGGGTTGGAAGACTAGCTTCCACTATAAATTGGTCATTTTCAGGGTCAAACTGTGAACTTACCAGAGGCGGCTATCTGATCTTCCAAACATTAACTATAGATATATTATGATAATTCATATTATATATATATCAGCCATTCAAACCCTAGTTCCCATTCTTGAGACTTCAAGTACCACTTTTCAACCTGGTCAATGTTATAAATCCAATTTCATGATCAATTGCGAGGATCCCAAATCCGACCAATGGCGGTTTAGCACATTGCAAGAACACCATCGAGTAGACGAACATAGCCATGGGACATCAGCAATTTTAAGAGGTAAATCATCGAACTTCTCATGATTCAAATGATCTATGTTCCATAGCAAACTGTTAGTTTACCAGGTTGTTTTTCCTTCATCCAAAAATATCACCAAGCCATCTGGCCCATCTCCTGAGAAAATAAGGCCATGGCGTCTGAAGGTGTTGCCATTGACCACTGGAGCAGCGGAGAGGGAGAGAAGGAAGGAGCCTCTGGCGCCCCGATCATCTCAACATCACTGCAGGGTGATTCACCGATTCACCGTTCGTGAAAATCACTGCTTCATTTTCGGAGTATTTCTTGAGTAGTAGGTATAAATATGATATATATGTACAAATATTATATATAAATAACATGGATTGGGAGAATATGTCTATGTATTGCGAATCAATTGGGAGACCCAAATTATATTATAAATATGATATATATATATATATGGGTCTCCAAATTGATTCAGAGTCAAATGGTCTCATGGCCCTCCATGGCCACGGTTTGGTTTGTCTTTGCTCCAGGAAATGTCGAAGCAACTGTCTAGTTCAAGAAACCTGAACATTGGAACACTTTAGCACATACACTTAGGGGTTTCCATAAATTTCGTACCCCAATAGCCGGATGGTTTATTTCACGGAAAATCTCACAAAAAAATGGTACCCATGACTTTGGAAACCTCCACTTGGTCTTATGGAAACCACCCGAAACAACAAAAAGCCCGTGACGGCGGTTTGTCAGCAACCCCTAAAAAATGGTGGTGTTTTTGAAGTTTACCATCAATCCAGATGATTTATGTTTAGAAAACTTCGTGTTTTGATGGTCCTTATATATATATATATATATGTGTTTTTTATGGTGTTTAGATTGTTATCCAACAAAACGCGATATGTTTTTTTTATTTATGGCCTGTCTGTAGATGATGTTTCATGATTTACCTTTTCAAACATGGTGGTTTTCCATGGCTATCACCCTCTGGTAATCGAACGTGGCAGCGGAAAATTCATGATTTTTCTGGTGGTTGAGCCACCATCTTGAAAAATCATGGAGTTCTTCAGTTGGGATGATGACATTCCCAACTGAATGGAAAGTCATAAAATTCATGTTCCAAATCACCGACCAGTTTGTGGATATTTTCCGTTGCCATCTTTGATTACCGGAGGGTTATTCGCAGAGAGAATCAACCACCATCCCAAACGCTGAGATCCCCGCCATTCAACGCCAGCAAGCGCTGAGCCCGCAATTCCTGTCTCAACAACCAGGAAATAGTGATACCCTCTGGTAAACATAAATCACCATGTTCAATAGCTATGTGACAGTTTACCAGAGGGTAAATCACGTGTCATATTTTTTCTATCTTTTTGGGGGTTACTATATATAATTGGTGTCTTTGTGACCCGGTGGCTTGGAAAGAGTGCTGTCGTACAGAAACAAATATTCCGACCCCAACCATTCAATTCGCAAAAAGTGGTATGGGCTTTGCCGCATGCCTGAAAATCGGTACCCCAAATCCAACGGTTAACAAAAACAGTATCAGTGTCCCGTTGGCCCGATGTAAGCAGCATTGTCCATTTCAGAACAAACCTATCATATTGTGGGTTACCCTCTGGTAAATTAACATAGACCCTGGCAGATAGGGGTTGGAAGACTAGTTTCCATCAAACATTGGTGATTTTCAGGGTCTATGTTAATTTACCAGGGGGTATATATTCCATTCTGCCGCACTTTTACACCCCCATTTTTTTTGGTTGACCGTTGGCCCATTGTTCCATGTCTGGATGAACCGATTTGATAGATCAAATCCATAACTGTTATGCTACAAGGTGGTGCCCCCTTAGTTATAAATTTGTTTATAAACCCCATTAACTATAGATATATCACCAACAAAAACCATAGTTATTGGATGTTATTGGAGTTATAAACCAACTTAGCTATCGAACGGGGGCACCACCTTGTATTAAAGCATCATTTAATGTCCGCATTAAACACCAGCATTTTTGTTGCTGATAAATCCATGTAAATCCACCATTTCTATGCATTTCTTGGATACCTTCTGGTAGTCAACCATTGCTTGTTGCAATTTTCTCCATTTATAGATATGTAAAGTTTGATTCTCTCCCATTTCAATTGGCATTCAAAAAATGGGGGAATTTCGAGCGACCCGTCATGTTTGATTACTCAATCATCAGTAATCTCCATCAAATCACATGAACATCGCATGAAAATTGCATGCAATGAACATTGCATGAGAATCAGATATATCGCATTCAAATCCCATGAAAATCTCATGAAAATCGCATGAGAATCAGATAAATATCATTAAAACAACCCATGAAAATCGCATCAGAATCAGAAAATCTCATTAAAATCCCATGAAATTTTCATGATAATCTCATTAAAAGTCCCAAAGCCATGTTGCGCTTCCCGCCGCCGGCTCCTCATGCTTTCGAACTAAGCGCCGCACACGCAGCTCTAGGTCCTGGAAGGCTTTGGATAGGACAGAGGCCCCTAAGAGAAACCATAGGAAAATGGTGATTTCACCAGCAACATGGGATTTAAAGCTGATTTAAGTATGGTAAACTACGAGTAAGTATAAACAATAACTATATATATAATATATCACTATTGTTAACTATGGTTAGCTAACTATAAGAGGCTTATACTATGGACTATGGTGAACCAACTATAGATAGGGTTTGCATGAGAATATAGCTATAGTGTATAACAATAACCATAGTGAATAAGGCTAAGTTGACAAAAATCACATAAAATAACTTGGTTAACTGTTGAGTTGATGAGGGGAATATAACGATAGAATTCATGGGTTTGTAAACCAACAAACATAAGGGGGTCCCCTCACCTTGGAGGAGGGGAAACTCGGAACTCAACCAACAAGAACAGGGCATGATAGTTAAACAGGTGATGTATGGTAACCAATTTTGCTTATAAATAGGCTTTGACATTCAATTACAGTATTCATCACTATCATTCATCCCATGGTTTAAGTTTAAGTGATTCTTTTCAAAGGATTTCAGGAAATTTCAGAAAGGATTTCAGGGAAATTTCAGAAGACAATGCATACACATTTTGTCTCTTTGAGGAAAACAAAACATCTTTGGGGTCACCATTTTTTTTCGAAACGGCCCAGCTGTTGATGTCATTACGACTACGACCTGATCCTGACGATTCATGGATTTTTTTTGCGGCGCTAAAACGTAGGGAATGGGGCAATGGCATGATTGTGGTGAAAATTTATTGTTTATAGATGATTTAGATATATTTAGAAAATTATTCATGGGATGAGCAAAACTTCATTCATGATTAACGTTACTGGTGTTTGTCATGATTCGCCCAGGGCCCCTACGGAAATTGTACCAGTTAGATGACGACCTAGATGAGCCATGAGAAAATCGCGATTCCATTAGCGATTCCTGGTTAGTAACTGGATTATAAACCACTGGAAAAAATATCATCCATTTTCCAACTGGTGCCTAATTCCATGGCCCATCTTGACCATAAAGTAGTGATCTCCCCTTCCGCCCAACGCCCCGACTTTTTGTCGCCACCGCGGCGCGGTACGGCGTAATCTACGCCGGTACGCCCTAGGGCCGAGGAGCTCCGCACTTGAAACACTCCTCGGAGCTTGGGAAGTTCTTCGTTCCGCAGGCACCTGTGGGGAAATCCATGGCCGCCATGGCCCAGGCCCCAGGTGTGTGAAAATTGGGGGATGACATGTGGTTTTTTTAACATGTTAAAGCAAGACTGTCATAAATCCGACGGAACATGTTAAGTCACCAAAAATTATTGGAAAAAACACTTAAAGTGACACCTGAAGTAGGGATATTCGGTGTGTGTGTGTGTGACAAAACGGATGCTAAAGCGGATGCAAATGCATCCCTATTTTTGTTGCTTCATGTTAGTTGTATTGCGTCCCACTTCCCCTGATGCTGGTTATAGTCACACGAGCTAGTGAATAAGTTGCACACATCACTGGTTGGTGGTTCCCAGCCATCCCAAGCATCAGTCACTTGGAACCATCGACACCGAGGATCACCGAGGTATACGGATGAAACATATTCGAAAATGATAAACATGTGAAACAATTGAACACATGTGCATAGATCAACATTAGGGACCTTATGGTCGGGACAAAAAACATAGCAAGAATCTGCAATTCCTGGGCTGTAAATCTTGACAACCAGGTGGCCTTTATAAGCCCAACAACTACATACATGTCCAGCACAAACCCTATTTCATCCAGAATAAAAGTTAGCTAACTATGGGGCACCATGAATATGCGTGTGCTCCACATATTAGTGGCTTATGCCCCAAATACATAAACTCACCACAAACTACCAAACCAAAATGTCAAACGAGTCAAACTGCCAAGCAAAATATGTTCCTATATATCCTGAGTTTTATTGCCATTATTGATATGAATGTTGACCCTTCCAATGACAAACACCTGCTTGATATTATACTAACAATCTTGATTGGTACACACCATATGATACCATATGTTTCAGCAGCCACTATCTTGATTGATAAACACCTGGTTGATTGAACTGGTGGTATTTTACCTTCCAATAGCAGAGGTCACGTGTTATCACCCAGCCAGGTATATTCTGATTAAAATCTGTGGTTGACATTGGTTGACCTACTTAATCACCAGCTCAACCCCAGTAAAGATAGAAAAAGTAGAAAAGCATAGTACCATAGTAAATAAATCACAAAAAAATACCAAATATTCGTGAAAATGGTGAAACAAAATCTTCCTCTCCCCCTTTTACTGAGGCACTGCATTCCCATTTCAGGTTCTGCTTTCTCGCTTCTTCCGCCGCCGCGCGCGCTTCACGCTCTTCGTCCGCGTTGCGGCTCTCACCGCAGCGAGTGCAGTATCTAGAGGTGTCCTCGGGGGGCAACTAAAATGCGTATAGACTATATATATAATATCCCATATGCTCCATGTATGGAATATTTACCAACATTTGCACTAAAAATCACCCAAATGTATGTAAATATACTATACATGGAGCATAACGGTATATCATTTAATATTATATGTGTATATATAATATTATATATATATATACACAGTCGCACGCACGTGATTTACAGCTACTGATCTTTCAATATACCCTTAAGGTTGGATCTCCAAGAAGGCATCTTCAACACGGCAATGAGGGTTTTCAAGTTTTCCATTGCCAGAACCAGAACCATATTTTCAGGCAAAGAACCATGCCATTACCAAAGGCTCCAAGTTTTGTGTTTCTTTTTCCTGATTTCTTTCATGTTTTTTTTCTACATGGCACAATGGTCCAAGTTTCAAAATTCATAGTTCCACATGCACTGCAGGTCCACTTCGTTTTTCGAGCCGGAGGCGGTGGTGGGGGAAGCTCTCGGCCAGGGATGCCAGAAACTTTCGAGAGGATCAGGGAGAAGTCTCCTGAACAAATGGCGCTTAAACTTTTTGGGATCCAGAAGTTTCCGTTTGGAAAATGTAAGTTTCTATTTTTTAAGCGGGAGCAGAGTCCTACATTACATAGCCATCTCAAATGGAAGGCACAAAGAACTGTCAGAATGAAATTAGGTCTCAGAATTCATATCTTGAATAAAATAATAAATATATATGAAGTATAATGAAGTATATATATAGAAAACACATGAAAACACTTCAAAACACGCGCATCCTGTAGGTGTACCAAACGAACTTCGGGTTTGAAGGGCAATGGATTGTACTCGTTCAAGTACCAAAGGCTGCTTCACCTCATCCATCGTCTGTCCTTGCGGAGTCTGGATCAGCGCCGTAAGAAAAACATGAAAGCACTGTGTCATGTTCCAACAAGCCAAGAAGAAAGTTGGAAAATAAAACAAAAATTATCCGGAAAACACCTTAAATGACCTCAAATGACCATGAACTCATGGCGGATTTTCATGGATAAAATGATGAAGTGGTGAAGTTCACGTTCACCGTCTGTGTTTTTTCAGGATAACGACTTGGCTCCTCGAAGGGTTGGCTTGAAGTCTCTGAAATACCTTGGAGCTATGGGATAGCCGAAGCAAGCTGTCCGACTTGCAACGATTCACCAAAACGGCTTTGAAACCATACGAGAAGACTTGACTAGGGCATAATATCTCCAAACAGAGCAGATACAGTCTTTGATATTCGCAGAATATTTAGAACAATCGTCGAATATATATATATATATATATTTATTTATAAACCCTAATAGCTTTAAAGGATAGAAAAGTATAGAAAAGTCATATCCTACTTGTCTGATTTTTTTGGGGGTAGACATGAGTCGGTTTCATCCACTGCTACCCTCAGCCCAAGAAACATCTCCAGCGTCTTTCCCGAGCTGGCACTAAAGCGGTAGATATGTTCCAGCCCTCAGCAGATTTGCCACCAGATTTGATGATTTGATGATGACTTCATTCAGTTTGGTTTACATCAGTTTGTGTGGTAAACCCAAGAGAAAACCATCCAACAAATTGGTGTATTAATGTGTATATTATGCGCTATAGCACATCAAATTGTAACACTTCAATGCAATGCACCAGATTTGAGAGCATGAAGAACATAGATGATATAGATGTCCAGTTTTCTCGCCTACACTCCTCAAAGCGATCATGGAACCCATAGCCAGATCCACTTGGACAATTTTACAGCCGTCAAACAACAGGGTCAGCCTGCGGGCGCTCCAAGCATTCGCAAGGAGATCGCATAGTCCTTGTTGTCCGCATCCCCCAATTCCTGAGTTTCGAGCGGCACGTTTTTTCTTGAAAACCTACTGGTTCCCAATGTTCCGCTGTAGAAAGTTGGAGTGATTTTTTTCTAGGGCCTTCATTCTGGGTCCCACATTGCCACATTGCCACATTGCCACCACATCATCATCATCATCATCATCATCATCACCATAGTCATCAACACTCCAAATTCTGGATCGGAAGGGTCAAGATCCAAAGACAAAACACATAAAATAAAAGTTGCAGACCTGGAACCATGAGGCAAATATCATCCTGAGTCATCCTGGAAACATGTTCCCATCTTTCGGGATTATTCAATAATATATATATATATGTATGTACAATATTAAACAAGACAATCTACAACAAGGACCTAGCATGGAAAGCAGCACAAAAATAATTGTTGAGCAAAAAAACTGATTGTTCGTAAAATATTGAACCATAATATCATTTGAATCATTTGTTTTTAAGTCCTTGATTTAAAATTTAGATCTGCGCCACAGCTTCAAAAACGCTCATCCACTGCTACCTTAGCTACCCTGCAAAAGTGGTATTTTTTTGTAAGTGGCATGCATATTCATGGATTGAGTTACTATATAAATCGACCAAGATACCCACCCTCTATGGCAGCTATGGATATTCCTCCATTTGCATATATAGCTACCCTCATATAGGAGTCTTTTGATTGTTCCTACGTTGATATCCCAGCTAATAGAAACATTAAGAAACTATAAGCCGCTACCAGTGGTTCACCCAGTGCGTTGCCAAACACGAATATCATCCCGATCCCAAAAAACAAGTTGCAGGAACACCAAATTTTGGGGTGAGACCCAGCCGGTTTCAGCTGATTTGACCTTCTTAATCCCAGAAAGAAAGGATTAGTTTTTAACCCGCCCTGGTAAACATGGGAGAATGAAGATCCAAGATGGTTCCTGGTTGGTGGTTGACCTACCCCTCTGAAAAATATGAAAGTCAGTTGGGATCACTATTCCCAATATATGGAAAAATAAAACATGTTCCAAACCACCAACCAGGTTCAATACTTGCGCGCTAAATCCCTAAATCCAGCATTCCCGAGATTCCAGCACTAATCCTTTCATTTCCTCCAGTGCTTCTGGAACGAACTTGGACTGCAGAGTGACCCCTGGACGCGAGCAGCCCTTAAAAAAAAAGTGCGGGGATTGTGACACCAATGTGTGACACCAATGTGAAAATAGAAGGAGACCCGGTGCTGTACTGTATGTATATTACAAATTGAGTACTTGTAGATATAGATATGACAGATATGATATATTATATATTATGCAATGTACTAAGTACTCTGTACATATTACATATTGTATAGTTAGTCCACCAAAATGCAAACATGATTATAAAGACAAACAGAATTCAGGGAGTTACTTGTTTGAGCCAAGTGTGATATGCAAGCGGAGCAGACACTGATTGGAAAGTCAGAAAAAGATAACATGTCAATTATTTTTGTGCGAAGAAAGGAATCAAGTAATGTCATCCCCTTATCAATGGATTGGTTTAGTGGAAAATTTACAGGAAAACCCCATATTTAATGGTAAAAATCAATGGGTTTCCGGTTCAGATTTTCCCTTAAACCAATCCATTGACCTTATCATATTAAATACCTTCATATGGGCCCAAGTCATCAATGGGTTGTCTAGATCCAATACATTTTACCGGGGTTTCGATTCGGGGAGTATCGCAGACGAACGGAGGATTGGATCCCACATGATCAGGTGGGTTGATAGATGTCCCATTCATATTAGGCTTATCATAATCCCCAAGAAAAAAGGACGGTGGAAATGGCTGGAACCCCCACCTGCAAACGCATTCTCAACATCTGACAACAGCCCTGCAAACTCCGCTTGCCCTGAGGCGTCAGTCAAACCTTTCAAGGACGCTGTTGAAGTTCCACCGCGGATATCATCCTGGTAGTCACTTGGGATGTCTTCATCCCTTTTTGAGGCATGGAAAATTACACAAAATGCTTATATGATGGTAATAATAGGAGATAATTCCAAATTCTATCCCCTTTCTCAAATGGCAGTGTGTCAAAACCTTGTACCCCTGTAGTTCACATCAAAATAGCTGGTAAATGGATGTTCATCCCCCTAAAAATGGTATTCATAGGTATTGATCCATACCCAAATATGTCAAAACAAAACAATTCGGAAAACACTCCAAAACCACCAGAGCCAGCATCCGTTTCAGCTCTCCATTGGTGAAACTGCCATTGCTCCCTTCCCAACAACAGGGGCCCTGTGGGCGGAGCCGTCTGGGTTCCCTCCGCTGTCTCCGCGTTCGCGTCGGGCGTGGGCGGTGCAGCAGGGCCAAAGGCGAAGGAACGGCTGCGCCAAGAAGCTGAGAGAGCCAGCAGCGCCAAAGCCCGGAGTTTGCGGCGAAATTTCATGGCGGAACTGGTCCAAAAAGAAAAAGCAACGATTTTGAGGTACTGAATGGTATTGAGGACTGTATACACTATGTATACACTACGTACAGCATGTATATTTATAGGCAGCTCTTGGAAAGTAGGGATGAAGGAGTGATGATTCTGAGTCCACGATCGCTCAGAAAGGACTGCAAAAATTGTAGCCTATTATCTTCAACTTGAGCGTGTCTGGGTGGGTGGGTGGTAAGCATGGCCAGAGCCTTCTGTACAGTGAATCGACTCTCCATGGAACTTTAGTTCGCTGGGACAATCACCTCTAGATGGTTGACGCTTATGTTCCATGTCAACACCAATCTGACAATCATTGGATTGGTTTCTTCCGGAACATCTTCACCGGAAACCATGATTTTTGTTTTTCCTGATTTTTCCTGCAGTTTGTCCCATGGCCTAAGCTAAGAAGCTGCAGAAATTGAGGCATCAGGAAGCAATCGGCTGCTTGTTTTTGCTACATCCCATCCCCCGAATCAATGGGCCTTTGAGATACCTAAACTGGAGGCATGGTTAACCACAAAAAGCCATAGAACTTGGGGGTATATCCCCCTACATAGGCCTTACATAGACCTTTTTTTTTTGTCGGTACTTTAAATTTAGGTACCTGAACTGGCCATTGACCTACATTTAAAATCATTTACCCTCTGGTAAACAAACAGTTCCCTATTGAAAATGGCCATAGAAATAGTTGATTTACCCATTAAACATGGTGGTTTTCCATAGCTATGCTAGTTTACCAGAGGGTATATAAATATCTCCAGCAACCCAGTGGTTTAGTGATCATTTCTCGGATCTATGAGCAGTATTCCCATCCCAATAGGACATACCACCCTAATAGGGACCCCAAAATAAAAAGAAAGAAATACCCTCTGGTTATTTAACAGTTTGCCATGCAAATCACCATTTTTAATAGGTAAACCATCTATAAACGGACCATTTTCCATGGCTAGGTTAAATAACCAGAGGGTAGATCCAAGACTAATCAGGATTTCGTTTGGGGGTATTAAATATTATTGGGGAAGGGATTGTACCTGGTTGTTTGTGTGTTTAATCAAATTTGCATGCATCAAAAAAAGGGTTCAATACTACATTGAACTGGGCACTTTGCATGTTTCTGGGTCACATGGGTCTTAACCGATTTTTGTTTGCCCATACCCCCATTGATGACATGCATTTCACATAATACTGAGTCCAGTTGTAGGGGACAACTTCCATTCCTGACATGAATCATCTCTTCTCATGGCTACACTCCAAGTCTTCCAGGATGTTCACCTCATATCCCAGTGATATCACATCATGTTCCTCCGTTGCAACCTATGTCAAACAAAAAACAACAGCCATCTACCCATTGGTCCATAAATGTAGAGAGAAAAAAATGATAATTGATCAAACTTCAAAATGGTGATGTTTCACTATTCATCCATTATTGTTGCTCGTTCTCCCACTAACCACCACCAACCATTAAGAACCAAAATGGGATACTGTAACAATCTCATTATATCATTTCATACATAGTCCATTCATTCTCAGATTATGACCATTATAGCCATATTATATATATATATATATGAGTACATATCATATATATATATATTCATATATCCATTCACTAAAGCCAGCTACCTACCCTGGCAGTTGGCTCCTTCAGCCGATCGTCGATTAAGCTCACCGCGCCTGCGCTTTATGGCTGGTTTTTTAGATCCCAAAATCCAAACCATCAGAAAGTTCTGGTGTGAAAAATTGTGTTTTACCCTCTGGTAAACTAACAGTTTGCTATTGAAAATGGCTATAGAAATAGTTGAATTACCCAGCTATAAAATGGTGATGTTCCTTAGTTTTTTGTATGTTTACCCAGAGGGTCATGGGATTTCAATGCAAAAAAAACAGCAACTTCTCCGAAGGAAATCCAAAGATGAAGTTCTGAAGATAAGATCCAACAGATCCAACAAAGATGAACTGTTGAGGTATCAACAACATGTATATATATATCATAAAAGAACTTCATCTTTAGTTTAATTTGGCTTTCCATATATATATAATATCATATAGTTTAGCACTTCATTTTTACTTTAAACGGGCTTCCTGTATATAAAACATGCTTGATCTCCCCTTGTGGGCAGCTTCTGTTTTTTTCGCCGCTTTGAGGTCATGATATCCCAATGATATCTGCAATATTCGCAGTATATCAAGTGCATACCCTGCACATTACCCTCCAGTAAATTAACATAGACCCTGGCAGATGGGGATTGGAAGATTAGTTTCCACTAAAAATTGGTCATTTTCAGGGTCTATGTTTATTTACTATAGGGTACCACTTGTCAGACAAAGCCACGTGTTTTTTTTTTAATATTTGTTGGTACCCTATGGATCCAAGCACTTCCGGAGAAGCTACTTGACCCCCCAAAATCATATCCCAGTCTTCCTCAGAAACAGCTGCACCCTCATCATGACCAATATCTGGAGCCATTTGGAAGATGACGGGGATATTATATATATATATCCAGGATGTTAATGATAATATAATATACTGCCATAATACTGGATTAACATGGATTGACCACATGGGATGGCTTATAATCAGCATGTTCTCCAGGATGTTAATCATGACGTACCCAAAAAACAATAAAAATCATCCATTTCAGTTGGATTTTCCATTATAAACCATCCATTTTGGGGTACACCCATTTATGGAAACCACCATTGGGGATGATTCCCCCATATGAAAAAAACCATGCAAGGCGTTTAACGTCGACCACGTGGGGTCACAGAATTTATCCAGAATATCATCCATTGTATCCTCATCACATCCGTACTATACTACAATGGCTTAACTGTTAACTATGGTTTATGGTAGATATAACGAACTAGTTTTCATGGGGATTAATGGTTTATAAAGCAACGTTCACATAACTGGGGGGCCCCATCCTGTAGCATGTTTCGGATGGTTTCGGTCACCATCATTGAGGCTGAAATCATTAAAAAAAACCAGTCAGCTGCCCACCCAGAACATGGCTAAATCCAGTCAGTTTCCCCATGCTACCCTCTGGTAAACATACAAAAAACTATGGGAAATCACCATTTTTAATGGGAAAATCCACTATAACTGGCAATTTTCAATAGCTATGTTAAATTACCAGAGGGTAAATCCCAATTCCATCCACTTGGATTCGCTGAACTCCGTTTACCAATCGGAAAAAAACCTCTGTGAAATCCAGCATTTGGGATGGTGAAATCCAGCAATTACCGGTTATCCTTCCCATTTTTCAGGGCTTAATAACCATATCCTGATATATATATATATATATATATCTCTATAAATATGGTATAGTCTCCATAACTGGGTTAAAAAAGTTGTAGTCTCCAATTTTTTCA
>Ga0126342_10014418_pt1 | contig 13961 bp, 9 predicted proteins | sample Cyp1metagenome_FD_92528 | JGI IMG/M metagenome (GOLD analysis project Ga0126342, IMG submission 92528) | Coral microbial communities from Lord Howe Island, Old Settlement Bay, Australia - Cyphastrea 1 metagenome | ecosystem: Host-associated > Invertebrates > Cnidaria > Coral ...
CCGTGTGCCCGTGTGCCCGTGCGCCCTGTGTGCCCGTGGATTCCTCGTGTGCCCGTGTGCCCGTGGATTCCTCGTGTGCCCGTGTGCCCGTGAATCGGTCGCGTGCCCGTGTGCCATCGTGTGCCATCGTGTGCCCGTGTGCCCGTGTGCCCGGAGGCCCGTGAGGAGACCTATCTCTATATATAATTTAATATTATAAAATATAATATAATAAAATAATATAATATACACATATATATAATATAATATGATATGTATATATATATATGTAATATGTATGATATATATTACATCTATACCTTATATATATATATATATATTGTATACATTATATATTATATACCATATTACTATATACTATATTATATGGTTTTATATTATATTATTTTATTTTATCTCATTATATTTTATACACAGGATTTAAGGCCGCAACATGTTTTTTCTTGAACGCAGAACTCGTTGGTTAGCTGCTGCTCCCCCACCAAAGCGGCCTTTGGCGATCCGCCGCAAAGTTTTGCTATCTTGGAGTTCCAACGTGTCGCTGAGCACAGTCTCCTGACGCTCCGATGGTTCGTGGAGAACTCCCCTGCGAACAGTAACTGGGTACCCTCAACACTTCTAGATTCAGTGTTACACGATGGTACACGTATATATGTTCACTCGTAACTCCGATACTAACCACCCACTCAATGGCCCATCTAAATACCTCAGGGCCAGTGCGCCAAGACTGGCTGGTGGTTTCAACCCTGAAAAATGTGAAAGTCAATGTTTGTCATCAGCAAAAAGTAACAGGGGACAAAAAAACGCCAAAATCAAGAAAAAAGGAGGCTGAAAATCACATGAGCACAGACTGACACGAAGCGTCCTCAAGTTGTCTAAAACACTTAGGTCAAGTCGTGTTTCTGCAACAAAGAAATTTTGGGAAATAAGTCTGCTTAAGTCAACAAGAAACATCGCAGATTCCTCATGAACATATTTTGGAACCCGCCAATGGTTTAAGCCGCACCCTTAAGGGTTGTTTGTCGCACCAAGTGGGACTCAAGACTCAGCGATTGTAATTGAAGATCAACCCTACAACTTGGGTCGTGTTACATAGTATCTAATCGATGCGACCATACTCTGGCTAGTTCTCAGTTGCGATCTTGTCAACACCACAACAAGCTGCAAACAAAGGAAGTCCCTAGATAGATTTGTATGGGGTCACAATCCCACCTAGGAAGCTACGAATAACCCCAGTCATAAGGTATCAAACAGCAACCCTGGACTTGCTACTTTGACGTTCTATAGTTAACAAGTGGCTTATAAAATGTTAAACAATGTGAGGCCCCCCAGTTATAAGTTGGTTTATAAGCCCCAGTAACTATAGTTATAAGTACCATAAATCATAGCTACTGGAGTTATAAACCAACTTAGCTATCTAAGGGGCGCCACATTGTAACCATAGTACAACTCACTTGTACATGCCTCTTTATCGCTAGGATACCCTACTGATACCCCAGAGTTCGATCCAGCGGATCCTTGACGCAGGTGTAGAAGTTGCCACCCGGCTCAAGGAAGGTGGTGCCCTGATTACCTCACGGAATCAGCATATCTCAACTCCAACAACTCACCAGAAATGGGGACTTCACCATTTTTGGATATACGATCAGAGAATCATATATCAAGATTATTTTGGATAATATGAGGATAAATATGGATCATATTTCCGTGAGAAACACCGCAAAAACGCTGCGAAATTGATGTTGAACCCCCCAAATCAATGGTAACTTTTAGGTAAATCATGGTAAATCTATGATGATAAATCTATCCCCAGAAAAAACACATCAATCTATATAAAATCTACATAAATCCATATAAATCTATATGAATCAAAGGTAACATTATAGGTCTAAACGGTCTTAACATCATCCCCAGGCCCCGGCGGCCTGCCACGGTGACCCAACCGGTGAGTTCATCCTCACATCGAAGCTGGGGGAAGATGGGGGAAACTAAAGCTTAGCTGTTTAGGATATCTATATATAATAAGTGGTTGATACCATCTTCCCCATGATACCATTGATAAGCTAAGTTAATGTTATAATAAGATGCCTATTTGGTAGATAATATATATAGGAAACTAATAATAGTTGGAAGATTATCTATGTTGGAAGATTATCTACCAATATACATAGTTGGAAGCTAATCATCAACTATCAAGGGAAGATAGTAGATAATCCCATTGATACCTTATATAGGCCTTATATATGGTAGGTACCTCCAATAGAATGGATCCTGAAATGGCCATTGATATATGGATTTGTGATGGATATTTATCTGGTTGGTGGTTTGATCCATCTTGAAAAATATGTAGGTCAATGGGAAGGATGACATCCCATATATGATGGAAAAAATGTTTGAAACCACCAACCAGTATATGGATTTGTGATGAATATGGTACATGGAACCAGTTAGATGAATGTTAGATGGGGGAAAACTCAACCAATTTGTAGATAACTGGGACCACCTGGCACTTATATATGGAATCTCTCCAAATGTACATTGTGGGCTTCAATGGCGCATCTACGAGGTGGTTCACAATTCCAACAACTATATAGGGCTCATGGGTTTATATCTATAGAATCTATAGTGAATGGGGGTTATGAACCAACTTAGGTAGTTACCATCCTGTATAGAGGTGACATGTGCTTTTCTCCAGTGATCAGGAAGTTTGGACTGCACTCATCCGTGCTCCCATGAGAGGTAGGAAATGCGCCGTGGAGCTGGTGGGGCACCCAGCTTGGATTCTGGAAGCATCACTACCCCATCAGCATTCGCCCGTTCTTTCTCCTTGTATTCAGCAAGCCTTTTGTCCACATCCTCTCTGTCTGCAACTTCGACTTCTCACTCAGCATATTATATATATATACTTTATATAATATGAATTTATAAGCGAAACTTGCATCTTTATTCTAGCTAATTTCAGAGAGCCAATTGTTAGCTAAATAATACATCACCATTTTTTTTGTGGTTTGTTGCTCTGCTGCAAAAAAAAAGACTTTAGTAAATTATCAGTTGTGTGCTCAATCCATCAAACCTCCCTTGGCGACAGACTCTCAACTTCCTTAAGAGTCATATGGGATTTATACAACCACATGCCGCCAACACATGATGTGGTAGTGGTTATCCAAAGAACATGATCGCTACTGGAATGACACTTGTCATCCATTATCTGGAGTACCAATGTCCTGGAATTTTGACACTAGTATTTGTTGGACTTTAAAAGTCTTTGAACCTTTAGTTTATGGATGCCAGTTTCAGACTGTAAAATCGCCACATTGCTGCAATTTTCTGAAAATATCGTTTAATAAACCATGATCAAGAAGTCATCCATTTGTTGGGTTCCCCCATTTTAAAAAGCTATTTTGGGGTATCCACCATGTTCAATCAAACATCCAAATATCATCAAATATCATATCAAGCTGATTTTATATCCCATTTCGTATCCCCCAAACAATGTGTTTTCTTCCTTGGTTCAATCTTCCCGCTTCGTGAGTCCCATTTCTGTTGCTTTTGAGTCACAAGAACTGTTCGTGGTTAAATCCCGTTCCTTAGCTGACCAACAAATATTTAGCTTTATGGGGGTTCATGGGGATGAGATAAACCAACATAACTGTAAGACGGGGCCCGAAAAAAAAAAAAACACAACTGATGTTTCTATAACCCCCATGAAAACTAGTTCGGTGTAATTGCCAGACACCCAACAGTGAAATTGGACTTATAAACCCATCAACTTTGCGATTTATCATCAATCAACTTTAAAAATCCCATGAAACCTCCATCTTTACATCAGTTTTAGTATAAATCAACTATAAACTATAAATCATGGAGGTTTAGATATCATATCTAATATTATGATATATGACAATAAACTATAATATTAGATAATAAACTATAATATAATATAATCATGTTCAGACGTTCCCTTTTTTATCATGTGTTCCCCTTAAATCCCATTGAAATCCCCATGTTGTCCCATGGAAATCCCATGGAACTTCCCCCGGTCCCGCGCCTGCGTGGCGACGCATTGCACCCGCATCACCCGGGTGGCCTCTTCCTGGCAAGGCGTCGCCAAAGCCTCGAGCACCTGGCGGATCCGACGTCAAAAATGGTGGAAGCATGGTCTGGTTGGTGGTATACCTAGCCCTATAGTTACTATAGTTATAGAATGTTATAGATGTATATAGAGATATCACCTAAAGTTACTATATCTGGTTGGTGGTTGAGCCCTAGCCCTCTGAAAAATGATGGAATTCGTCAGTTGGGATGATGAAATTCCCAAGATATGGAAAAATAAAAGCCATGTTCCAAACCACCAACCACTGGTGAACATGATGGCAAAACCCACAGAAAAATATGGATGTTATAATGGAAGAAAAATGTGTTTTTTTCAAACATGGGGGGATTTCAGATGAACTAATGATGTTTTTTTTGGATGAGTTAAGATGATTCGAGAAGTGAAATGGACGATGAAAGATTGGCATTTGAAGCACAATATGATAGATACCCCGCCAATAAAAAACATGGTAAATAATTCACACATGTATCCCCAAACATATATTCATATATTTATCTTCAAAGAACCTAAAATTCATAGTAAACCAAGGAAATCAAACGAACTGATGACTCCACACTTTTACTATATAATTACAATCACTAGTTAATTGACCATCAACCATATTCTTAATACCATTAAAAAAAAAAAACAATGAATTTTACCGAAAAAAATATGGATAATTTTATGTCAGATGCAGAGGTGAAATCATCACTTTTGATGTTCATCCCATGGTGGCCTTCTGTTTGGATGCAAACGTCATCGTGATGCTCTGGCTTTCCGGCTGGCATATATGAAATTCACTCATATTTCCAGAATATGTCAAAACACATCAAAACATATACATGTAGTTCTGCAGTACCCAGTGGAAATTTCCCATATGTTCATGCTTCACCAACCAATGTTTCTAGTTGTTCATTGTAAAACATCTCCAAAACTACCATGTTCGATTAGCAAAACCACCATTATTCATATAGTAAAACGAAGTAAAACTAGCATTGTTCACGGTAAATCCATTTTTTCCTAGCATTTCACCATGTTTCCAGCATTTTCACAGTAAACCCACCATGAACTTTTCATCGCAGAGCCATGGTTTCATAGTAAAATCACCATTTTCCAGGTAAAACACCATGTTTCACGGTAAAATCACCATTTTCCATGGTGAAATCACCATTTCCATGGTAAAAAACGCAATTTCCCATGGTAAAATCACCATTTTCCATGGTGAAATCACCATTTTCCAGGTAAAACACCATGTTTCACGGTAAAATCACAATTTTCCATGGTGAAATCACCATTTCCATGGTAAAAAACGCAATTTCCCATGGTAAAATCACCATTTTCCATGGTGAAATCACTTTTTTCATGGTAAAACACACAATTCCCCATGGTAAAATCACAATTTTCCATGGTGAAATCACAATTTTCCAGGTAAAACACAATGTTTCACGGTAAAAACACCGTTTTCCATGGTGAAATCACCATTTCCATGGTAAAAAACGCAATTTCCCATGGTAAAATCACCATTTTCCATGGTGAAATCACTTTTTTCATGGTAAAAAACGCAATTTCCCATGGTAAAATCACCATTTTCCATGGTGAAATCACTTTTTTCATGGTAAAAAATGCAATTTCCCATGGTAAAATCACCATTTTCCATGGTGAAATCACTTTTTTCATGGTAAAAAACGCAATTTTCCATGGTAAAAACACAATTTTCCCATGGCTTTTGCCATGGATTTTTCCATGGTGACCCGCATCTGGCCTCTCCGACTTCGAGGCGCCGGATGGTCTTGGACTTGATGGAGATCTCGGAGCTCATCACCGTGGCCTGCGGTTTCAGTTATGGCCATGGCTAGTTATAACTGGTTATTGAACTATGGGATAACAAACATTCTATAAATGGGGTAAATTGTTGGTTATTGAACTATGGGATTTTCTTCTATTTCTATGGGGTAAATTGTTAGTACTAACTGGTATTTCTGCAATTTCACGATGGTTAGGTGAAAAATCCGATCAAGGGAGGTGGAATCCTTGGATCGGGTGGATCATCTCAGTGGAGGCGAACGAAACCGGAAACGCCGGCACAGTGAGTATAAAGTATAGCAACCTCCCCCAAAAAATCCAGAAAAGCAAATAGCCCTACCAAATTGCACGGTAAAGACAAATAAAAACACATGTATAATGTGTGTGTTGTTTTTCAATAAGTGCAATAGCATACCAAGTTGCACACGTCTTTCTTCTTAGAGTTTTGTAAATCCCATCAAATACAGTTGTGGCACTGTAGGGACCGTAGCGCGGTGATTGGTACAGTACTAGTTGTGGACGTGTGTCTGGCATTGATCGATGTTTATCCATTTACAAGTACCAGGTCTCCTCAATTCACCACCTGCAACTGCAAAGATGTAAAAGTTGCATCAATGATGCTGCTAGTACTCTAGAATCTGCGTAGGGAAACTACTGCAAATACTTCATAATCTTCATATATTGTTTCAGGCGCAAATGGGTAGAGTATGGTCCCAAACAGTGGTGTATTCGCCCTCCCCAAAAAATGAGTGACAAGACGAACGTTGGACCCAGCGTGTTGTGGTCACCGCAACCGGGCCTTGACGCACTTGTAGAAGACACGTACCAAGTCCTTGAAACCTGCTTTGCTAATACTGCCTGCAAGCGATGACGAAAAAGGGAAGTTCCATCGTACAAGGTGCTGTTTTTTCCGGTGATATATATATATATATATGTATTTATATGTATTTATATCTACATATTATCTACACATATCTAGCATAAACCCAAAGGAATTCACCTAGTTCTTTGGCCAATGAGGGGCACCAGCTTATAGAGGATCGTCCTGGAAAGAAGAATTCTGACGCACTTGTGGACGCCACAACATGCAACACCTAAAATTCACGGCTAAATGCTGAGATGTGCTGAGTGCTGAGACATTAAATCTGATTGCGTCCTGTTTGAAGAATGCAAAGTACCATCTGGTTATTTTACATAGCCATGGAAAGATCCACCCATTTTTGAGAACGGTAAACCATCTATTTCTATGGGCCATCTATACCATGGCTATGTTAGTCATAACCAGAGGGTATTGTGTATGTCATTCACCATTCACCATGGCTTAGTCCATGTAAAAGTGGAGCATCCGCAAAATTTCACAAATGCTGCCCTCCGTCCTGCTGATTTTCCCAATTGAATGGTCACAGATGGTCAGAGTATGTTTGAATCATACTTCATTTCAACCATCTTTCAATTTGGTCGTATTTTAGATGTCGGAAGTTCGTATCACAAGTTCTTGTGAATATGTATATTCATGCATTTATACTGTATATCGATAAACACAGACATACACACACATATATAAATATATATATATATATATAATATTATCAATATATATATATATACACATAATTACACATTAGTAATACATATATGTATATGATACATGCAACGTTGCAGTAATGTATATATTATTAGATATATACATATGTCATATAACATACACATACCTGACCCATGTTTCAAGCATCCTCGACCCAACCCGACCTTCCGTGGCCAAGTTGTCGAAGAGTTTCTCCATTTGGCCATCGAAGCACTCCAGGCCCGGCAGATCTGAACGGCGTTCCGCGGTGGTGCAGCGGTGGTTTTAACTGCTTAGAACTGGTGATTTCTATGGGGTTGGTCTACAGAAAATAATAATAATAATAATTATATATATATATTAAACTACCCAAGGTTGGGGAGTTGGGGATGAAAGCAGTGAATGGACTGTTTGACTTGAGGAACATATCCGAAAATGGTGATTTAACCAACGGAAAATGCTGATTTAGCACAGTTTTGATGCACGGAAAAAGGGGTTTGCAAACCAAAATTTGGTTTTAATTGCTATTCTACTGGGATACAGTCCTCTGCAGGATCGAGACAGCCTTTGTGGGTTCACTCCAGCCAATCTATGGTAAGAAGGATGCTTGTCCAGTGGTAGCTGGGGTGACGCAAGCCACTTCCTAGGGTGAAGACACCTTGTTTGGCAAGCAACATGTCAATGGGAGATCTCCAGGATCCTAAAATGGAGGTACTGTACCATATAAGGCCATATTTTGTGGTGATATTCACTTACATAGGCCTGAAAAATAGGCCTTATATATATGGTAGGTACCTCCATTTTAGGATCCTGAAATTCCCATTGAACATGGGATTTCAATATTTGTTTGACCAAAACCACCTGGATTTCACCAAGTACCAAACAACAATCTGCATCTGATTTGGAAAGTAGTTGCCCTGCCGTGTCACGAACATAGAGATGTAAAATCACCAGATTCTACGCAAAGGTCATCTAATGAATGTTCATGTTTGATATCTGTGTTGCTTGATGGGAGGGCAATAACTTTGGTTTGTGTCCACTCAAGTTCGTGGGTTTCCTCACTGAAAGACTTGGTTAACTTGGAGACACCTAGAAGTAACATCCTGCACTTACTGACCTGCTTAACTGAACTTGGCGATACAATTGATTCAATAAACTTGTAACTTGGCCGTCAGTTTGTTTAAAGGCTACCCTCAAATGATCATCATCTCATGATTTTGCCCACGATTTCTCAGGCCATGTTGACACATGGTCCCATCGTTCACCCGTATCGTCTCCATCATTTTATCTGGTTGGTGGTTGACCTACCCCTCTGAAAAATGATGGAGTTCGTCAGTTGGGATGATGACATTCCCAATATTAATGGACAATCATACAAGCCATGTTCCAAACCACCAACCAGTTATGGGTTTGTTCCCCATTTTTCCATATTTTCCTCATCAAAATTCTTCATTTTAAATGGGCTAACCTCCGGTAACCAAACGTATGGAACAACAACCACCCATTGATCTAAATGATTTTCATGGATTTTCCCGTTGAAACCTCCATTTTCATGGAAAACTTCCCAGCCAGCCACGTTTGAGGACCCTCTCTGGGTAGGCCGCCGTCCCAACCCAGCGCCTTTGAGAAAGTTCAAGAACTTCTCTCGGTCCAAGGCTTCCCCCCCTGCACCATGGAAGATATGTTGCAGTGCCACTGACCGAAGAACGGGGATAGTTGGAAGCAACCTACATATCTACAAAAAAAATGACCGAACATGGTGATGGAGCATTCAGCATTGGGAATGAAAATGATCAAAAATGGGGGATAGATTCAATTAACATTCTGAATTGAACTTAGAAATTCTTGTCAAAACATACTAGTACTTTGCGTCTTCCAAACCCCATGAAAAGAACGTAGCAGTATTACAAGTATGTGTTGTTTCCCCTTTTTCCATGTTGTTTCATGCACGTTGATATTGACATGAGTTAAGAACTATGAACTCACGCAACAATCATCACCACACATAATGGCAAAAATACCACCATGGATGTCATAGGTGCTAGTTCTTCAAGGGACGAGACCACCATGGATCTCAATCATTGTCTCTTTTGGGTGACCCTTTTTCGAGATGTTGCAGAGGCAGTGGCATCATGTTGAATTCTCCTATTTTTTTCATGGCTGATCTCAGATAGCCTGCCAAACAAAAATATGGTTGCTTAGATTCACTTAGTATTGTATATCATATATATATATATATATTACACATAAATATGGGTATGAGTCAAAAATAGATACCCCAAGACTTAGATGGTTAATACTAAACACAGACTAAGATCTGTGGTTCCCTCGCTGTAAATTTTGTCCCAACCCCATATTGATACATGTAATATATCTTTTTGCACTGTTGACACTTCCGTTCAAAACAAGAAAACATTAAAGCATTTACCATCTGGTTATGACTAACATAGCCATGGACAATCACCATTTTTAATAGGTAAACCATCTATTTCTATGGGCCATCTATACCATGGCTACGTTAAATAACCAGAGGGTACGTGTAAAGCATAGAACATGTTACCGTTCATTATACATCCGAGGACGATGAGAGAGTGACACATGTTTTCCTGAATTGGAACATATTACCCCCTGGTAAATTAACATAGACCCTGAAAATAACCAATTTTTAATGGAAACTAGTCTTCCAACCCCTATCTGCAAGGGTCTATGTTAATATACCAGAGGGTACTCTCAATATGACCCATATTGGAACAACATATTCACTAATATTAATGTGGGTAAAATCATGTCATTTTTACCACCCATGACTTCCTGGGAATGGTAAGTTTATACCACCCAACAAAAAAATGGTGATGACTGGGGGATGGTTTATGGCATTGTTTTACCCACATTATGTGGATTTATGATGTTCTCTGGTAAACTAACATAGATGAGGAGAACCGACACTCTAGACTCTAGATGACTCTAGATCATTTTCTGGGAAACCAAAATTAGATGGATATCATCACCATGTGAAACATGGGTAATTCAACTATCAAATGGATATCAATGGCCATTTTCAATAGCAAACTGTGAACCCACATTACCCTCTGATAATTCAACATAACTATGGAAAATCACCATGTTCAATGGGTAAATCCACTATTTCAATGGCCATTTTCAATAGCAAACTGTTAGTCATTACCAGGTAAACCAACATAACTATGGAAAGATCCACCATTTTTCATGGGAAAATCAGCTATATTAGTTTACCAAAGGGTACAGGATTGGGTTTATAAACCATTATAACCCCTATTAACTAGTTCGTTATATCTACCATAAAGCCACAAAAATAAGGCAACTGAACGCTATCTTGGGGGCCCCATCCTGTACCCAAATTAGAACCAACATGGTTACCCTCTGAATCCCCGGGGCATTCCTTGGGCCCCCGAACCGTTCAGCTCTTCAAAGAAGTCGTCGGCAGATTTCTCCTGCGTCGTCCACGTGTGTCTGGGATGAGTTGGCGGAAAAAAAACACTTTAACTATAGATATATCTACCAGAAACATCCAGAAACCCTACTTAAAACAGCTTAAACATACTCAAACTACTTAAGAACTAAGTTTGATACTGTTTGGGGGGTATCACCTTGTGAGGTGCGATAGAAGCCACAAGAAAGGAGGGATCTTTTGGTGGAAACAAGTTGGTGCCAACTGTTTGACAGTTCGTTAACATGGTCGATTTAAGAGAACACAAAGTGCCTGGGCCAAGTTTGTCACTCCGACATTGAACATTAGGCCCGCAATCCCATGAATGATCATGAATGATCATGAATGATCATCATTGATCATCATTTTCCTGTGAAAACTGCGGGAACTTAGGACAGCCGTACCAAAACGGTGCACCAAGGAGTCGGAAATGTGCCCGTGCCGTCTGCCACCTTCGAAGTCATCTGTGCGCGAATGGCCGTGGCGCACTCTGTACCTCGCAAAGAAAGGGATCGTGGATGTGCTCTGTGGCTAGCAAGTTGTGATTCGTATCTACGAGGTGGTGGCCCCCCCCAGCTACGAGTTGTATTTTTTGAACCCATCTAGACTATAGATGTATCTACCAAAAGTGCTTAAGTCGGGTGTGCCCCCACAGCTATAAGTCGGTTTATAAACCCCATTAAGTATAGACAGCTAAGATATTATATCTACCAAAAACCAACGTTAAATAGTTAACCTACTCATAAACCAACGTCATAAACCAACAACTTAGCTCCCTATGTTTGATGGGGCACCTTTTGTTTGACCCTATAGATCCCAGTGAATCCATCTTGCAACTGGTCAGTTGGCATCCCTCTTCCTCTGGTATGTCCAGAGACGTGGTACTGCACCTTTTTTGGATCCAATAGGCAGTTCACCTTCTTCCAATTGGGAGTCATTGGCATCATCTGGAAGCCCCTGGGAGTCTGCTTGGGAGTCGAAGGCGGCTTGATCTGATCATCAGGTGCAGAGCCATTTCCTTGCGGTTTCATCTCATCATGATCATGCCGAGGGACTCTGAAGACTTTGAAGCCAATGACATTATATCCGTTTGGGCTGCCGCAGTTTGCACGCTGGATTTGTGAAAGGACAAAGTTCAACGAGTGATGACGTCCATATGACTTTCCAGCCGCGTTCTATAATTGTCATAGTAAGTGCATTACGTTGGATAAACACTTCCACCACGACACCGAAGTTCCAAGGATATGAAATCACCAAAGATGATCCACTAGAACGACTCACATTGGTTGCTGGCAAAGCTGACCTGAACATACGGTGGATGGAAGAAATCCTGCACCACCTTGGATGGTTGAAACCCTATAAATGATATTAAATAATGGGATAAACCACCTACCAACTGGTGCAGGATTTCTTCCATCCACAGTATGAACATGGATTGGATTCGTCCTTTTCCAATGCCAGAGAAACTAGAGACACACCTAGAACAAATCACTCAGGTGCAGAAACACAGATAAATCAACAAACTAAATGGTTATTTTATGCAACGTTGATCCATTTTCAATTGCTATGTTCGTTTCCCAGAGGCTATGCATCCCACGAATCGCATCCCAGGCCACAGAGCTTATGGTTTCAAGGTTGTACCACTTGTAGTGGGTACACCTTTTTTTAGCGCCCACCAATATGATAAATGTACATATCAGTTGAACCCAATGATGCATAGTGGCATAGTGAGAAAATAAACAACAACCACCTACAAGGTGCACAATTGCACAATCAGTTTTTGAGTTTTTTTTATTTTTTGGGTCATCTTTGCGGGTATCTACATTCCCATAGGATCCATGGTGCTGGTATATATGCTAAAATTTGGGGTATATTGATGGGATCCATGTTACCATATATAGCAGCACCATGGATCCTATGGGATTATTTATCATGATTTACGGTTCCAAAACAGTGGGGTTCCAAAATCACCTGCGCTTCACAGCTGTGAAAGAATCGCCAAGTGACGCTTCTGGTCAAACTCGGCATAGGCTTTTCGTTTTGCCTGGCCGCTCAGTTGTCTCAAAACGGGAGACGGGCCTCAAGTTCATGTCCTTTAAAAAAAGGAAGACATGGGAAAACATGATTCTCTGAAGTTTCATGAAACATTTGGCATTGTCAAAATTTGAAACAACAACCACATATTTATTACATGCACATACATGCACACCCTAATTGTTTTGGTTTTAACCCATCGCAAAAAAAAAACAGGACGTCTGGTAGGGATCCTCCTCCTAAATATGGTTGACAAAAACCAGCAATGATCCAACCCAACCAGCAATGTGGAATCCAACTGCTAGGATAACTTGGTATCAGTTTTAAACGGTAAAGAACTAGTAACTAGCAAATTACTAGCATAATCCAACTGACACCAAGTAATACAAAACCATTTTTCACCGAAAATGTGTCCTTTCAAAACCCAATTTCCACTCATCATGTCAAGAGGTGCAAACACCATTTCTTACTGTTTCTTAGTATCATACACTATTGTTTTATAGTTATTAACCATATTAAACCATATTATATAAACCATATTAAACCATATTAAACCACCATTTCTCTTGTTTAAATTATATTAAACCACTCTTTTTGGCGGCACAACCATCATCCACCATTTCTGCTCTTTAAAAATTCCCTTGCGATCCGCTTTCCGATTGCGCCTTCTCTCGCGCCACTTTCACGGCGGCCGTGATCTTGGCCAACTGCCCTCGCCGTCGCGGCCATGCGGGGTGCTACTTGCCAGTTAGAATGTTGGTTTATAAGCAAACATGATATATATATATATACATACATTCATATATATTTACATATCATGTTTGGTAGTAAAAAAAATCATAATAATGGTTTGATGATAGTAATATTAATGTTGTGAACAAATGAATCCTTGTTCTGGATGTAGTTATCAATTGCGGTACCTGTTATGCTAGTATTGCCGGACTCTGATGAGGCATGGCAAGCGCAGCTCGGACCCTTTTCCTCGCACACGGACTTGAGCC
>Ga0126342_10014419_pt1 | contig 13961 bp, 14 predicted proteins | sample Cyp1metagenome_FD_92528 | JGI IMG/M metagenome (GOLD analysis project Ga0126342, IMG submission 92528) | Coral microbial communities from Lord Howe Island, Old Settlement Bay, Australia - Cyphastrea 1 metagenome | ecosystem: Host-associated > Invertebrates > Cnidaria > Coral ...
ATATATATATATATATATGAATGACCGAATTGTTTTCTGCATCTTGTATTTTCTGAGAGAAACATAGAAAACCAGTGAAGCAATTTCTTGAATCGCAGGTGTGATTACCTTGGAGTCTGGCTTGCAGTACAAGGTCTTGCGCGAAGGGCATGGCACCTTGGCCGCAGATGTCAAGGCACCACTGGGGCCACAGGACATGTTGATGATTTTTCCAAAGCACCCCCCCGAAAAAAAAATATAAAAAACAAAATCTCACAAGAATCGTACTACAACACTTTTCAATCTTTGTGGGGATTACTGTAGTCATGTTCGGAAATTTGTTTCTTCAACATCTTCAACCATTCAATTTTGCGCCTGGGAAATCGGAGACTCCTCGAAGGTCATTAGTGCCACATTTCTCATATCTTGTAATTCATAGAACAACCATCAACAACCGCCAGATTCTTGGCCAATGTTGCCCCCAAAATTTGAACCAATTCGCCGAGGCGACCGTAGTCCCCTGGCCGGCACGCCCTGCGAGTGTCATTATGCCGGCACCACGCCCAGCCTCACCCCGGACGCCATTGAAAAGGCCATATGGGATCTTGGGAAATGAATGGTGACATCCATGGAAATCCTCAACCTCCACCAAAAATGATGATGGGACTCGTCGAGGTGGGGTAGTACCAAACCCAAGAAATGGCGAATAGCAGAAATGATAATCCTTAATTAGGCCCTTAGGTCTGACCAATTTTTGACCCATCCCTTAATGGGTTGTCAAAAGATAGGGGATTAGCCAATTTCTGGCAATTTTCATGAGACATGTGAGAAAGCATGGTGGTTTTAGAGTAGATACAGAATTTTCAATCAAACTCAGACGGGGATTAAAAAACAGAGGAGAAACCATGACATGATGAGACAACATCGTTTGGTGTTTTCGAACAAGACTTTATGATGTTGTGCTGATAAGCTTGCTAATTGGGATGACAATCCAAGGACAGGATGTCAGAAATCAATGGGCATTTATGTGCATTTTTGTCAGCTCATATCCTGGACAAGTGGGGAGTGTATCGGACAAAAGGTCACAAGTCTCAAACCAAGTTACGGTAAACCCAAGAATAAACAATCCCACTAACCAACCATTTGGGATTTTACATCATCCTAAATATAGGGCAATTCCCAATAATATATAATCCCCTCGGCATATCTTGCAGCCCTCAAGAAAGGTTGTTTTCTTCTAGCTGTAGTGTGGCTTCAAACAGAGCCTGTAGTGGCCCACAATGGCCCACATCAACAGTGCGAACGTCCAAGGAACGAAAGGTGGCCGGACTTTGTATGATGTAAAGCATGCAGAGACCCAAGAAGTCTCAAATTTTCTGTACCCCAAATCTGAGACATCCAAAAATGAGAAGGCTTTGGCTGAGCCATGATACCCTCTGGAGATCAACCAGGATCCACCATCCTTTTCGGCGAGGCCGATGAAAGCGAGTGGAACGAGTTCGATTCCTCCTACCGGCGCGGGAGTCCCACCAGCTTCGCACCGAATCAGGTAGGGAGACCTGTTCTCATCCAAGATGGCAACAGATAAGACATGTTGAAACATGTTGAAACATGTTGAAACAATAAATGAAACATTAAACATGTCATTGATTCTATTGATGATATATATTGATTGCCCATTTCACATGGGAACTTTAAGGGATTGATTCATATTGAGTCATTGATGATATATATTGATTGCCCATTTCACATGGGAACTTTAAGGGATTGATTCATATTGAGTCATTGATGATATATATATATATATATATATATTGATTGCCCATTTCACATGGGAACTTTAAGGGTCAAAAAATCACCTGGTTTGCATTGGCCGATCTTGGTGGCCGCCTTGGCTGCCACAAGGTGATTAAGGGCTGGACGGAAGCAATGCAGCTGATGGTGGAAGGATTCTCGACATCTCAAGGGAGGGAGGAACCACAGCAGTCGAAATCTCGGCAACTTATGGCCCCTTCTACGTCCTGAAACGTCCTGAAAACGTCCTGAAAACGTCCTGAAATTTGAAGCCCCTAAATATGATATTTATAATATTTTATAATGATCGGATTAATGCCTCTGGTTTTTTTGAACGGAGCCGATGATTCTCGTTGGTGTCTCCCACTGACTTTACCACATCCGACCGGGGCAATCCTCTCGATCGATCCCAGCGGGTCGATGACGGTGATTCGGTGATGACGGATACCAGCGACCGGTCGATGCTATAGGATGCTATAGGTAGGAATCCGGCATAGGAATGTCATAAGGTCACTGATGCATACTGATGCTATTGGTGGTTGGTAAAAATGTTGGTTGGTTCCAGTTCCTCAAAAGCCAAAAACCTTCCAGTCCATCTTCCAACAGCTCATCCCAGCGACAGCACCTCGGCCAAGGTGACAAGTGGCAGATGTACATTCCATCTGAGTTGGGCTATGGAGACGGAGGAACCGGTGTCCTCCTTGGCATGTCTTCCTCAGAAATTCCGGGGAGCCAGTTGGAGCTACAAATTGAGTTTCCCAGCCAGATGATAGCTTTGGAATTTGGTTGTTTTGGGGGACGAAGTTTGTTTCGGATCCTAGCATAATTCTACGACTGGATGGGTTCGAACATGTTGGGATGTTGCATCGGACATCCTTCTGGATCCCTATAGAAATTAAATCTCGCAAAATCTTATTCAATGGGCAAGGCATCAAAATGTCATAACTAATATCCATTTATAGCTGTTTTTGTCCACATTTTCCACACAATGGGATTATTGCCAGGCCAAGATCAAGGGAGGTGATGTGCTGATCTTCAACATGGAGACACTGGGTTGATTCGGCGCTTTTTTGGCGGCAAGATCTCGCGGCAAGATCTCAGGAATATGAGGATGTTTGCTGAAATTCTCAAATGTTGAGAGTTTCTTGAGCCCGTTTCTATCGCGGAACATCCAAAAATCATTAATTAAACATCTTTGCGATTTCGATCTTTGAATGGCACTCTAATCTGTGAGTCTGTGAGTTACGCGGTACATTAGCCACCGGTAGGATGCACAAGGTTCGAATGTGCTCTAAATGCAGACCTCATCCGACGTTCCTTTCATATTAACGGGGGCAGGCTGTAGGCAAACTTGAGAGGACTCAGCAACTTTTTTGCCCATCATGGTTACAGTTGTCTTGCACTAGTCATCAAAGATCATCAAAGGTTTGAAGGCTTGTCACCTTGGTTTGAGCTTCCCCTGGGCAGTGAGGATCGTGAATATCAAGGGCGACACCAAGCCCGCCGATCGATGTGATGTTGAGACTCTGAAGGGACCCTCGGCGAAATCCAGATGGCTAGGATGGCCCATTCCACCATATTCCACCGCGCATGGCCGGGCCAAACATCGAAACATATCGATACAAACATCGAACGGATTCGAAGGGAATCAGATGGAGTAAGATTCGGTTCAGGATTTCAGCGCATTGGAAAGGGACAACATCAATTCAGATATCAGGTTGTTGCATAGAAAATTGAAATCGGATTTTGAATATATTTGAATATTGTTCCCCAACCACACAGTTTGAGATAAAGACATATAAAGACTACAAAACGAAATACGAAGGATACACGTTCGGTGAGAGAAGCTATCCTTGTAGATCGCGGAAGAGAAATCTCGGAATCGACCCATGGCTGGTGATGTTCTTAAGGTTGCATTGGATGTTTTTATCCATCAGAGGTGTTTTTCAGGAAATATTGGATAATATTGGATAATATTGGATAATATTGGATAATGTGGAAAACCCAATGATAAAACCATGATAAACCATCCCCAAATCACCATTTTTATTGTATAACCATGGATAAACCATCCCCGAATGGTAGGATTATGGTATTGGTTTTCCCAGATTACATTGGAATTTTCTGCCTTCAGATACCGACAAAGTCGTCGGTGAACCCTGGTCCCAGGCTGCAGCGATAAAGCCAAAAGCTATTTGGAGAAACAGAAAGCCGCCACCGCGGAAAAGCGCAAGGCTGGGTCCGAACTGGGTGCGAACAGTGCCCTAAGTAGGTCAAGATTTTGAACCACCAAAATGGATAGTTTTTTGTGGCTTGGTTACGTGGTAAAGCCAATAACTTCAAAAATGAACCATCCCAAAATCACCAACCATGGGGTCATCTTACATCATCTCACCCTCACCCAGATGAGTGGCTGGTTGACCCAATATACCGACAGCGGGGTAACCAGACGGGGACACGGGGACACGTTGGCACATACAACATATACGGCCAAAGGGCAGAAACAATAATCATATATGATCATATATGCTTAAGTTGTTTGCTTTCAGACAAGGGGTTGTTTCCTGAAAGAGCGCGACATTTCATTTGACTTGCTACTGCTATTGGAAGACCTGTTGCCCTATGGGTGCCTTTCCAGCCATTTTGGCTTCAAACACACTGGGGTCGAGGGCTCAACTCCCTTCAGGTCCGGTTTGTTTGTTGTCCTTCTTTGGTTCATTCATCTTCTTCTTTTCTTCTTCTTCTTCTCCTTTGTCTTCTTCTTCTCTTCCTTCTGTTCTGCTTCCTCTTCCCCTCCTTGCTCTTCCAAAAAGTGTGGCGAATCCAAAGCCAGGCGGAGTTGAAGAGATTAGAGGCACCGAGTCGCCAAGCCCCGCCCCGCACCGATGGAGCCGGTGGATGAAATGATCGCTGTTTCATGCTGTATCCCGAATCTGGATGGGTCGAAACTATGCACAACCATGTTCATCAAATTCAAACCAGTTCAAAACCATGGTGACTCTGTGAATTTTCCACTTAAGAACAATTTCGAATGTCTGAGGATCCAATTTTCACCGCAGTTTGGGCTGTTTGATTTTGACATATTTTGACCCCTTTTTGTTGACCTTTGATTAGGAACCGGGGCCAAACATCCCAAAACTGGGCGGTTTCTGTGAATTTTGCCGGAGGCTTACCGCATCGACATCCCACAACATCATTGGTGAGATCAAACCACGTCAGTTCACTTTGGAATGGTTTTGGCAAAACTTACAGTATTCCATTCACCGATTCACCAGTCATTGGAAATTCCAGGGGTCAAAACCTAGGGTCCTTTGCGATTTAACGGCTAGATATGGGCCTTGAAATGCCGAGTTGCTATTGGAATTGCTAGGTTTCGGATAGGGCCTCATTGCCCAAACAGGGGGTCCCCCACTGTGCAGGGCATGAAGGGCAATGACATGAAAGAGGACAACAAGAATTGGTTGATGCGCCTTGTTAAGAAATGACGGATGGCACAACTGGAAAGGGGACGTGCCGTAGATTTGGGTGAGTGCTGATGGTCCTCAAGTTCCATCAAGCAAATTGTTTTGGCCCTTGTGTGAGTTTGGCATCTTTTATAACTTTTATATCTGTTATAAGCACATGTGATCAGAATTAGGTAAAGCCCGCCATTCAAAAAAGGGCAAAGCTATGTTCCAACTCAAAGGAATCGAGGCTACACCGTTTTCAGACAATCCCATGTTCTTTTTTGTCGAACGGCACCAGTGTGCTGTTGGAGCATGGAATGGCTGAAGTCCAGTCTCAGATATAGAAGGAGCATCCAATATGTGTGCAAATCACCATAAATGTGTATGATTATATTTTACTATATATATATATAATATCATATATATATACATACAATTATTGCCTATTGGTATTATATATTTTCTATTATTATCATGATGCATTAATGCCAATACAGATACCTATCAATACTCGGAGCAATTCTATGTGAAACTCCACGGATCATCCAGCGATCGTCGTGGTCCTGACCGCCAGGGCACGCATCAACCTCCTGAAGAAAATGTCGAAGGCTCCAGTTGTCCCTCCGATATCGTTGGGATGTGTTGGGAGCAAGCCTGAAAATATGGGCTTAGAAATTCATGAAAATTCACATTTTACATCATCTTACCCAGAAACATAAGGAAAACAACTGGAACACATGGGGATTCAACCTGATTTAGAATTGGCGACTGTCATGCAATGCATTGGCGAAGCCGTCAAGCAGTTTCTCAATCGCTTCAGCTGCCACAACTAGGAACTGGTTGTGTTGTCTCATGTTGTGTCCTTGGGTAGCCGTAGACCTCCACTGGTTTCCCCAATGTTAAAGTGTGGGCCATCCAGATCAACCGTTGCCCCCTTGGTTCAGGACGAGCTTTGAGCTGGTCCCAGCCCAACAGAGGCCATGATACGAGGAACTGCTTGAAGCGAAAGATATTGGCACCTGGCATCCAGATTTGCTTGGTGCTTTTTGCCAGACATGTTGAGATATTACAATATCGTCGACATCATATCAGTACCGTGACCGGCAAGAGCCGAATCTTTGTTTTTACCGTCTTTCGCTTAAGTCAATTTTGACGCTAACACAGCCCGTTTCGTCTCCACGTTTTGCAACTCGTCTCCGCGCCAGAGGGACCCCCCCCCAAAAAAAACCGGAACGATCCGCACCGTGTGAAAAAGGTAGCTCGCTGGTCGACTGGTGGGATCGTGGCCAGTGGGACCTCTATGCTCTTTGACCACTTGTTTTTTGACTAGCCAGAAAAACAGCCATAAATAGCAAAGGGAGACAAACATATTCTGGATTTCAGAATAAAATAGGATTTCTTTCTGGATTTCAGAGGTCCTATGATCAAAAAACCCATGGTGAATCTGCTAATTAGATCCGAAAAAGACTCTGCTGAAAAAGACTCCACAGGTAGCCATGACTAACTGGTGGATAGATTCCTCAGATATCGAAGCTGTAATGCCAATGTTTTGCTGGGGCTTTCCCCAGCAGTTGGGAGAAATATGGAGCCTTGGGATTGCCATTTATTTGGCTTTGTCTGAAGCTATTTGGTATCCCAAATTTGGACGCTTCTCATGATTTCTCTCATTGAAATAGCAATTTGGGGGTCTTCAGACTTCAGACGCACCAATTTTGTATTTACACCATATCCGAAATCACAAGTTGAGTGCTTGTTAGTTGAGTCGACTTAATTCAATGTTTTTATGGGGTTATGTCGGTGGCTCTTCGCCCTGCAGTCAAATTAAGCCTGTTTCTATGGGATCACAGCCCACTACTTTCATAGCTTCCGGCAAACCAACATAGATCAAGGCATTCTGATCAGGATTTCCTCAGTCAATGATTTGTTACCTTCTTGGAAGTCCACCACGACTGGGGAATCGACGAACGGAATGTCTCTCATTTTTTTGGGGTTCCTTACAGACCTTACAGCAAATCCATGCAAATCCGAGAATTTATATGGAAGTTCTTGAATTTTTCTTTGGCTTCCAGCAAATCCACATCGTGATTCCATCAGGGTACCCTCTGGTAATTTAACATAGCTATTGAAAATCACCATTTTTAATGGGAAAATCCACTATAAATGGCCATTTTCAATAGCTATGTAACAAATTACCAGAGGGTATCCATCCCCAAAGATCCAAGAACCGGAGATGAGGCACTCGGTGCTGTTGTGCCCGGTGGTGCGCGAGATGCGACAGCAGGTGACTGGACAGGGGGAGAGGCGGAGAGGCAAGGCAGATAGTTTGAATATGTTTGAATATAATACAAACATAGACTAAAATAGTTGTGGTATGTGCTTTTTTTTTGGGGTAAATTAAATTTTGACCCATACCAGTATCCATATAACCACGAAAAACAGGGATTTTTGTGTTTTTTTTGTAGCATAGAATGATATTAACTGTGATTCACCAACACCCTGAGGTGGCTTTGTCCCTGAAAGTTGGGCTGGGGTTTCCCATAATTTTCAGACAGAACCAGGTTTTTTATGCTAGAGAACGGTAGAGGAATAGCTGAAGATAGCTGAGGAAGTGACCATCTGGTTGGTCATCGGGATCCGCATGGGGATGACAGACCAAGCATATCGTGTTTGTAGGAAAAGCCGGCAACAAAAACGCCGCAGTTTTACCCGGTTTGTAAATGGCAATGCGGGGGTATATACTACAATGGGCCAAAGGATGGGCTGACTACCTCTGGCTTCTTCTTTTCACAACTTTTGGCTTCACATAGGCTGGCTTCTTACCAGCTAATGACTTCTTGCAAGCTGCTGGCTTCTTGCAAGCTGCTGGCTTCTTTTGGTGGTGGCCTTTCCAGGCCAGAGCTGGCTAAGCTCATCACTGCAGTCTCTGCTATAGAGCTCTGAATGGATTGAACAGACACCTGGGAAGCCAGGCAAGCTTCCACAGGTGAATCTTCAGGTGTTTCGTCGTGGCAAGCACCTCAGTAAGAACTTTGTCTGGAGATGTTTTTGACCTCAGCCTTTTTAACTTTGGCCTTTCCAGGCCAGCCTCTACAGGCAAAGCTGGTTTGCAGTTGAAACATGCCACCAGCTCTTTTAACCAAGGAGGCATCCTAGCCCCAGTGGTGCTGTTCTTCATTTTCTTTCTGGCATATTTTCTGATGGCTTGAATCTTTTGCAGAATGGCATCCACCCCCTCTTGGCCAAGTTGTGGAACAGTGTTCATCCACAATTTCTTCCATTGTGGCTTGTTCCCTCCTTCTGCCAATGGGTACCAAAGCTTCAAAGTCTGCAAATGCTTTTCTGCAATTTCTTCCACAGACCCTTGCCACTCAGTTTCTGTCACACCACTGGGGAAGCAACCTCCAAGGATGACAGCCATTTTGTTGGTGTCATCACTTGTCTCTTTCTCAGCCTGGCTTTGTCCTAGGCCTTGCCCAGGCCAGGCTGCTCCAGCCACAAAACCGGCAGCACCCCTTTGAACAGAAGCAGTGGAGGAACTGGCATTGGAAGTTCTACTTCTTCTAAGAGCTGATGTAACTAGCATGGCTGCTTGAACCACAAACTGCAAACCATTATAGCCACCAAAATCTGTCAAAACCGACCAAGATTTGAGGCTGGTACCAGCCTAAAATTTAAGCTGGTTTAAGGCTTCAACCCACCAAGATTTGAGGTGGGTACCAGCCTCAAATTTTGGCTGGTTTCAACAAAAACTACAAACATGTCACCAGCCAAAAAACAAGGCTGCCAGCCTCAAATTTTGGCTGGTAAATTTGGAGATTCTGCCAGCCCAAAAACTAGGTGGTTTTGATTCCCAGGGACTGCAACTATCAACTACACGACACTACACGACAACTACAACTACACTACTTTACACTACAATACACTTGACTACACTACACTATACCACGCTACCACGCTACAGTACACAACACTACAGTACACTACACCGATTGCACCCCACCACAAGTACAACTGCAACTGCAACGACACTACACTAATTACACTAGTTACACTAATTACACTACAGTACAGCTACAACTTACAACTACAACCCCACTACGCTACAACTACAACTACAACTACAACTACCACTGCACTGCACCACACTACATCCAGCAGTTGTGGTGAGGTGACCAGTGCAACCATTGCAACTGCTCCAGGAAACACAACTCCAACCACCTTTCGGTCCATCAGTGGATTCGCTCTGCCATCCGTGAGTCACAACAACCAACCCTTCCTATAGGTTTCCTATCTTTGAAACTTCCGCCACCGCCTTGCGCGGTACTACTGGTAATCTCTCCCACATATTCCATATCATATATCATATACGTATATAAAAGTACACTATATAAATATATAATATACCATATATATATCATATATTTATTATTTATCATACATATATATATATATCCCGGCATATCCCAGCCATGATAATCCTTATTTTCAGCAAAGCTATGGCAACCCCCAAAATGGTGGATTTCTCTGTGGTTTTTCCAGTCGAACCTCGAGCAGGTGTGGCCTGCGGACTCAGGACGACATAGTGATGAGGGAGAGGCCATGTTTATTTGGGGTTTCCATAAATGGGGGTATCCAAAATGGTTGGTTTATAATGGAAAATCCCAATCTAAAATGGATGAGAACTGGGGCTGCCCCTGTGACTCAGGAAACCACCATTTTGGAATGAGATATAATCCACGCCGAGGAGAATGGGACATATAATGAAAAAATGGCGCCCGGAGGGGGCTGGACTCCGAAATAGGATGCCGAACATGGACTCCAAGATTGCGCCCTTGATATTTGATGATATTTGCGAATAACATGGACTCCATGCACGAACCCGAAAGTAACCTAAAGCGAGATGAGTTTCCATCCAAAATCAATGAACATGATCAAAAGCACGATAATTGGGGTCGCAAAAAATGCCATTATCATCCCTTCAAGAATTATCCCGTTTAGTTCGATGATTATCCCATATCTCCAACTCGCCTAGAGTGAGAAGCTTCGTGCTGGGAAACCAACCATTTGGGTAAGGTTTTCTGTGGTTTTCCTCAAGCTGGATAGAGTCATGCAAACATGGTTTCGGACAGTTTTGGATGTTTTTGGCAAACACAAAGTTACTGCCCCAGAATTTGCAGGATGTGGGTAGTGGTGTCACAAAAAACTGACCTTTCCGTGAGGAGTTGATTGGGGGGCCACATTCATGAAGCTATTGATGTCGTTTTCCCGACGCCAGAAGGTCAAAAACATGGTTTAACGTTTTAACAGATACAGTTTGGTGAAAAACCACCATATTTTTTCCTCAGGCTTCACAGATTTTTTTTGCAACATTTTGCAACCAGGTTTTTCAGGATTTTCAACATGACATTGAAACACCATTTTGAACACCATTTAATGTCAACCCTGGATTAATAAACCCCAAACGGCTCTTTAATTGGGAAGGTACCATAAAAAAGTATCAAATCATGACTATTGGGGGAATACCCTAATGAAAAAACCATGGTTTATTTTCATCCGTGGTTGACATTAAACACCATTGGAAACACCATTGGAAGGCACCTTTATTGGGAATCCCAGTGGACGATCTGCTAGATCGATGGGAGCTGGAGGCGGGCACGGGCGGGCGGCGAAAAAGGGCACGGAGAGTCGGGTGTTAAACGTTTGGCTCAAAAGGAACATAAGATCTGGATATGGTTTTTCCTGTTATGAACATAACATATTACAAGGGATTTTCCATGATTTGGTTCCTTTCAAACCAATCGTTTTGAAAGACGTAACTTCTTGGTGTTCTTCGAATTTCTTCCAATATTTTGACCATTTTGGACTTTTCGGTCATATGTTTGGTGGCTCTTTTTCTGGCCATCAACAACCCGGCAACGGTGACGAAGGTGGAGCCTCTGTTGGGCGAAGCAGCGCTGCAGGACGCCCGGTTAGCCAGGCGATCGGGGGTTCCGATGCGGTGACGGTGCCAGGTTTCAACATGAATGGAACCAATGGAACCGGAAAAACATGTTTTTTTCCATGTTTTTTCATGTTTTTTTGGTGATTTTGTTGAAGTAGGACTTTTTTGGATAGCCATTTTCCGGGTTCCAGTGTGTTTCATTTGGGGCGGGTTTCAACCATTCGAAAGCTCAGATTGTCGTAACCCGAGATGTTCTGAGATCGAAGGTAGACCCGCCATACAGATACCCTAACTACCATCCGCATCCATTGGAGGGGTTCAATCTATCCTCTGGTGATGGATTGATCATGACGTTACACTCGGCAACGAAAAAACCAACAGGACAGGTCTGTGGATTTTAGATGTTTCAGAACAGCAGTAGCAAGGCTGGTGTCCGAACTTAGCAATGGCCATCGCTCGGGAGTGGTTGGAAAATGATAGGAACTGACAACTCTTTCGTTTGATCTGAACAACATCATTGGTTGGGTTTCAGCAACTAGTCAGGAATTATATGTAAGCCATGATGATCATGATGGGTTTCAGCAGTTTCTATCAATTTGTCTGCAGTTTCCTCTGACTTTGTCCTGGGTTTTTTCGTCCATGTCCAAGGCGTGCCAAGCGCAAAGCGCAACGCGGCTCCACCAGAGAAGCAATGCAGGCACTGCTACCAGCTACCATCAAAGGATGGGAATTTCATGGGGATTTAGTGGGAACATATGGGAAAATCTGAGATAATGATGGGACAACAGTGTTTTTTTCATATGAATGGGATAACAATGGCATTTTTACCATCCAGTTTAATCCAGGGTCGAGCAGTTAGGAGGCAAATCATGGCAAAAAAACAGGAATTTTCATGGGATAATTATGGTATATTCTGGGATGGATATGGGAAAATATAGCGATTAATGTAATAAAGCATCCCTAAGTGGGGTTTCTGATATTGAAATTATACATGATATACCACCAGAGCTGGGATGTCGATTCAAGGCCTCCACCTACATAGTTGCTGGGATGGTTTATGATTGAGTTTACCGTATAGGTAAAAAAATTCTCAAGACTCGTAAAGATCCTATTTTGGGGGTTACCTCATTTTGACCTGCATCCATTTTTTGAGGTGTGTGGCAGCAACATTTGGGATATAGCCAGCAAAATTTGGTATGCGTGGCCCTCACATTCTTGGCATAAAACTGCTTGGTGCTTTCAAATATTCCACCCTTGGGGAATCAGCCGTGGCAATGGGACATCTATAAATGGAGGAACAAAAATCGCCGGGGAAAATCATGGATGATGATCCCCGAGGACGAGCAGGGTTTTTCCAGCAGGTTTTCCAATGGTGGGTCTGGGGCTGTCACCTTCCATCCAACTGACATCGTTTTCGGTTACGCAGATGTGCAGTTTCAGGAGATTTTCTTTAGTATGAGATGCTCAACTGACCTGTGGGGATCTCACCGACAAAAATCTGGATCCCACCAAGTTTGATGCCAGATGATAGTCATGGTTGTCTTGGCTGTACAACTCAGAAGGGATTTGGGGAATCTCTGAGGTACAAATCAGACAGGTGAGCGATAGATCTCAAATCATTAAATGTCTGTTGTACTCAGATGTGTCACTGTTTGGTAGATCAATGCCAAAAACATCATTTTTGGGCTTGTGAAACGATGATGGTCATCATGATGAAATCTAATCCTTGACCAGGGGTTTGCGGGGGGATGTGATTTTTGAGGGGTTGCACCGCACAGATCTACCAGCAACAATGACTTTCCATGCTGACAAGAGCACCAGATCTAACTTGTCAGTAGGAAGGCAGATCAAGAGATGGATAGCTTTGGTATAGAGTTTAACTCGGGCTCTTGACATGCAACCTTTGGTGAATCCGGTCGTTGTTCTTTATTTGGTCGGAGAGGATGATATCATTCAGCATCTTTCGTAGCTAGATGATATCAATGGTTGGCTGTCTCCATGATTCACGAAATTCCAAGAACAAATCCAAGAACTCATCGTGAACATGTCGTGAAAAGCTCAAAACAACATTCAAAATCATTCAAAAACGGGAAGTTCCAACCAACATCAACCAACAATTCCTTTTGAGGACAAAATCCAAAAGGAAAATCATGGGAAAATCTCAATCACCCTAGATGTCAGAAAACCCCCAAAAACTCCATCCAAAAACTCACCGCGCTATGGCACCCGACAGCCTCCCGGTTCTCCTTGGCGATTCGCGGCGTGCCTCGTGGCGGCCTCCCAGCCGTGCTTCCGGAGCAGGATCCACCACAACCACGTCCAGTGGTCACCAGGCGGATTCGGAACTGGGAAAATCTCGTTGGTTGCGAACGGGTCATCTATATAACACACCATATATGATCACTTTGACTTTACCTGCGTTTCTGCACTGCCAACTGCCACCCTGCTCGTATCCTCCTGGAGCTGGCTTTCGTTCTGCACAGCTTCGGTCCAAGCTGGAGTCCAAGGACCGTGTCGCAGGGAGTATCAATGTCCATTCTGCCAGCAACATGTGAACAGCACTATCGCAAGTGGGCAAATTGATCATAGGTATGCGTGCGGAAAAAAGTTCCGTGTCGCTGGCCGCAATGTCACCGGCTGCATGCACAAGCACGCATGCCCAACCTGCGGAACAATTGTTTACTCAGAACAGGAAAGGGGCCAAATCAAAGCGACGCACAGAAACACTGCTGGACGAACATGCCGCCGGGAAAGCTGGTACGCGACGACACCGCTACACTAACAACAACTGCCAACTGCCA
>Ga0126342_10014420_pt1 | contig 13961 bp, 12 predicted proteins | sample Cyp1metagenome_FD_92528 | JGI IMG/M metagenome (GOLD analysis project Ga0126342, IMG submission 92528) | Coral microbial communities from Lord Howe Island, Old Settlement Bay, Australia - Cyphastrea 1 metagenome | ecosystem: Host-associated > Invertebrates > Cnidaria > Coral ...
AAGGACACCAACAAGGATGAAAAGAAAATGAAAGTAGCCAAGGACCAAAGTCAGACCAAGAAGACTGAGGGCCAAGATGCTCCCAAGGATGGAGCCAAGACGGAAGATAAGAAAGACAAGGCATCGAAGGAGAAGAAAGCTTCAAAAGATGGAGCAAAGGCTGAGGAGAAGAGGAAGAAGACTTCAGAGAAGGCAAGAGGATCCACAGAGTCAGAGGAGAAGACTTCAGAGAAGAAGGACACCAACAAGGATGAAAAGAACATGAAAGTAGCCAAGGACCAAAGTCAGACCAAGAAGACTGAGGGCCAAGATGCTCACAAGGATGGAGCCAAGACGGAAGATAAGAAAGACAAGGCAGCGAAGGAGAAGAAAGCTTCAAAAGATGGAGCAAAGGCTGAGGATGGTTCGGACTGCGATCTGAAAAGGAGAAAGCTGCCTCAGAAGACTCTACAACTGCATCGTCAGCAGCAGCATCAAAGAAGAAGGCCAAGAAAGATGTAGACCAGAAGCAGCCAGCAAAGCGCAGCAATGCAGGAGCAACAGGAGAAAGCCCAGAGAAGAAAAAGGTGAAGCAAGGCAATGGTGATGAAGATGATGATGTCAGTGAGGCCCCTGGGCTTCAAATGGTTATGAAATCTAATTATGAAACCTAGCTGCAATATACAAAAAAAATCAAACTAACATAACATATCGATCTATATCAATCAAAGGATTGGGATTTAGATTAGTCTGAGTTCATTTTTTGAATCCCTCTTTCCTCCCTTTCTCCAGGCTGACTTCACGTCGAAGCCTTCTCGACTTGACTTCGAACCACCAGAGCCACCTGTGGAGAAGATCAAACCGATGCGAAGTTTGGAGCTGGTTGTCCCAGAGACCCCACCATGCAAGAGCCCATTGTTCACCTCACCTGGTTCTCAGGACTAAGCTTATGAATCATTTTCAATCTTAGTTATTCGAATGTTGGAGTTCCCAGGGATACCATATTGATATGTTCAACTGACTGCTCAGTGCAGGAATCAATGCCTACTTCTTCCAAAGCTACCACTGGGAAACCTCGGGTCCTAAAGCTGACTGATCAGCAGAAGGAGGATATTGAATCTATGGCTTCCCCCTCATGCATGGACCCCTCAGAACGTAAAAGACAGTACAGTGCGATGCGTAGAGCAATCGCCAAGAGCTGTGAGCCAGCACTGCTGGCAAAATTTCAACTATGCAACGATGGGGAGAGGTGCCATTCCCATTTTTTGTTTAATTTGCATGCATGGTACTTATTATGCAATACTGGTTTTGTTCAACAACTATAGTTAGACCCTATATGACCCTACAATTGGCCTGGCACAGCTTCATAGGTGGTCCATGCTCAAGCAATGGCTGGTTAGCGATGGGAGCGTTGATTCGATAACCGTGGAAGAGAAGTACAGTCAATGGGTGGAGCAGTTAAGAAGTGACAGATATGTCACAGTACTTGGGTTGCAAACTGATTTTACACCTTGATTTGGTTTATCACATTATGCATCTTATACTGTAATGGTATGTAATGGTTAGTAAAAAGAAACTCTCATCCTTAGGTTACGAAATTCCAGCTCTACAAACTCTATGGCAAGTCAAAGGAGGCAAAGGAGTTCGTCAAAGAACTGTGCAAGGGTTACTGGGTTACATTCAGAAACCAACTATAGCTAAACTCAATAAGTTCCCCCGGGGTGCATATACAGCCACTTCTGAGGCCAAGTCGGAGTTCCCCATCCTCAGTGCCCCAACCTTGAGAGCGCCAAGATGTATAAGGTCCTCAAAGAGGTCCTGGAAACAACCTCAACAGGATCTCGATCACAGTTGGAGCTGGGCACAGGAGGAAGGGTGCGTGATGCGAATCTCAAGTCTTTGATTGCCAAACAATTGGGGGCTGCCATGGGTCAGCTGGAGGGACAGTCCCAAATGAATTTGAAGACAGGAAGAATCGCTAGTAAAAAACCCAAGAAGGAGAAACCTGTTGAGAAGATTGCCCTCCAGGAAGCCAAAACACTGGCGAACAAGTTTCTTGTCAACAGCAATTCTTAAGTTTGGGTGATGTCTGGATATGTCTGGTTTATGGTTCAAAAGATTCACATAACAGGTTGTGATGGTCACCTGATGGTCACCTAAGGTACAAAAAGGCAATCAATGATATTCCATCGTGCCTGACTCAAATCAAAGACTTGGAGGTCCGAAATTCCGATGACTTGGAACCTTGGCTTCAACTCCCCATTGAAAGTTACAACATAGCATATGTTGATATCTCATGGTACCTCAATCGATCATGGTCATCAATGATTGATCATCCCATTTGACTACATCTTTGGAATCAATATTATCTATCGAGATCTATATCTTATATGTTTGTTTTGATTTGGCATCCAACCAAGGTCACAGTGTTGAAGTCTCATGAGAATGCCCTTCCTCCCTTATTTGATGCTGCCAATGAAAAGGCAAATCTTGCGTTATCAGAGGTTATTCCTGATGACATTCATACTTTCATTGAGTCATGCAAGCCCTTTCTGGCAACTGTGGAAACTGACATCCGGGATGCCAAGCGTAGAATCTCGTTGGTCAAGAGGGCGGTCCCAAAGAAGAAGGCCCAGCCTACTGGAGGCAGTGCCAGTGATGGGGACAGTGAGGATGGATCTGGGTCTGGTTCTGGTGGCGATTGAATATTAACTATTAGATTTGTCATTTGTTTCATTGATATGTTGCACATACCAACAACTGTTGAAGATAAAAATAATCAATGATTTCTATTGATCAATATACCCCTGCCACTGGATGGTTTGTCATGGCCATGGCAATGATGCCTATGGCACACCTGCGCTCACCAATAGCGTACAGTATGATTGCCATTTTCACTCTGGCTTCAATTTCTCAAATGAAATTTCGGTGAAACCCTGTAGCTGCAGAGTGGGGCAATTTGCCTTTTTGGTGCCAATACTTGGCATTTATATTATTTAGTGTCATTCAATACCTCAACAATGGAAATTTGTTGTTTCCAAAATGCACCAAGTGGGCCAAGTCAGAAACATGGGGTTTGCCACTTGTACAGGGTTGTCTATCGTAGGCTTCCATTAGAACATGGCATGATGTGCCGTGACGGAGATGAGATGTCACTCTGTTCAAGTGTTGCATATTGAACCTTTGAGAGATTTCATCAACAGCTTGGGGCAAAAAGTCAATGCCACACACCAGCCACGCCCAGCCAGGCCTGTTGTTCACCAGTACTTGGCTTCTGTGGGGTTCCAAGTGACTTTTGTCTTCCCTTTATAGTATGGATGATTATGATAGTACAAACAAAGGGGTCCAGTAAAACCCAATTGTATAAAGGGATAACAAAAATCACTTGGAACCCCACATCAGGAATTGAACGATGCCACCTGCAGCATGATGGAAAACTTTCAAGGGTGGGGCTGTAGTGGGGGTTGCTCAAGGGGGATTGAGCATATCAAACCAAACTGAAAGCACCATTAAACCTAGGGAACAAATTCAAGCTCCATATGATTCAACATCAATGGTGGAAATGATACTGTATATCATATGAATCAACATCATTGGTATTACACAATTTTTGAAACCATCATTGGTGGAAATGATAACATGAATCAACTTGGTGTTACAAGCGCTGGCTCCAAACAAAGCAATGGATCTGGTCGAAGAGTTTCTAGAGCTTGGCCGAAAAGCTTTTTGACTTACAGTAGACAACTTACAGTTGATGAATCTACCCTACATGAATGAACCTATCGATAAGTATCTGAGGTTAGTGTTTCTACTTTGGTGGCATTCCTTGAGATCATCAAACGGAGATTTCCACGAAGACTCATTCCGTATCTATGGCAGCATTTACTTCAACCTCATATATGGTATGATTCAGCCTTTGTCCCACATATTATAACAATGTAGAGACTCCCAGACTCTGCTCAATGAGGCCCAATTTATTGGATCTACTGCGGATGGAGCACAAGGAGAACAATAGGAATGCACCTAGGAACTTGTGGAGGTGGGTGGACCGACAAAGCTGGAGGAAAATGCTGCCAAAACCAAGGGGGTGTTTCATCAGCATTAGTATGTCCATGCCAGGTTCTTCTCATTAACAACCTTTTCGTCTTAATTTGATATGCTTTCAAGTTCTGCTTAACTAAGGGTGCGAGTTGTCCTTCAAGATGTGGGGGCTGAACAGCAGTACTACATCGACACATGGCATGTATTCCTACCATCCGAAGTGTACTTTGATAGCAACTTATGACTCTTGTATTACTGTTCCGGTGTGCTATGCATGCTTCTTGTGTGTTAGTGTTACTGTGTTCTATGCCAATGTATGCGTTCTAGGTTTGGGTGCATCTACAACTATGACTTCGAGCTCTTTAGACAGAGAATGTTGGGTGAAGAAGGGGTAACTCAGCTATTGTTTAAGTTTGCATGGATGGTATGTGTGATCCCAATTTGGTTTCTCTTCATCCCAGTCGCCTGCAAGGCCATTGATGAATTTTGGGAAGCTTTGAAGCCAACTGATTTTTTTCAGCAGCATCCTATCTTGTCATCTCCAGCAACTGGTCAGCACTTATGACTTATGACATTCTACTTCCAACCGATTGGAAATTAAGTCGAATCTGCATTTGAACCTTAACTTAGGAAACGGATTTACGGAAATGTATTCCATTGATCCTTCACTCTGATGACGCAGATGCTCACAGACGCCGCAGCTTCCTAGTGGTGTCATTTGCATCATTACTTGTTCATGGCTGTAGCCCCTGGGACAACAGGTTTCTGTCCTACGTCATAGACACTAGCATGGTTTGTAGTGAAACGATGACTGGGTTGGACACATGGCTAGCTTGGGCCTATACGGAGCTACAATGTGGTCGATGGTTTCATCATGGGCCTTGGTCTGAAGAGCTAGATGACAGAAAAGAGAAGGGGGGGGCAGTTCATAGCAAATGGCTACAGGGGCATCATAGTATGCCATCGTGGAGATGAGAAAGCAATTCAAAAGGCTTTTAACATGAAGGTCTCGTGGATTTCTGAGCAAGTGTGCTGGCGCTGCTGTGCTTCTAGACTTCGGAGTTCCAGGAACTTGTACACCTACTTTGGTCCAAGTGCACCCCATAGAAACACAATATGTGACATTGACTGCTTCATCACAAAGTTTTGCCGGCCAAACCCATGGATTCGAATTCCGGGCTTTCATCCAGAGCAGTTGCAATATGATTTGCTCCACGTGTTTGATCTGACATTGGTTCCAGATGCTGCAGCGAGTGTTGCTAGGTTGAACATAAACATGCATTGCATATCATGTGGGCTTGTACATATGCATGGAGTACACCATTTTACATCTAGTCATCTAAGGCTCTTGTGGAGCTAACTGAAACTAATGCCATTTGGCCTGGAAATTCTCCTGATGAAAGACTACGGAATGCACACGTGGAGTTTGTGAAGTTGTGCCGCGAAAACAAAATCAGAGCTTTAGATCCAACATAGGTATATGCATGACAACATGGGTTGGTATTAACAATTTACTACCAGCAAACAGACTCAGGAAATCGGGGCAAAGTATTCAGCTTGTATCCTTGTTGCACTTACAACTCAGCAACCTTTTGATGTGGCAGAATGCCAGAATGCATGCATGAAGTTTCCAATGTACTCAGCTTGGTCTTAGGAAACAGCTCATGGTGGAGAAGAACAAGTTCCCATCTTTAGCGCAGAAGCATTTCAATGGTACAGATTACATCTTAGCTTACTCTTGTCCTGCAGTTTCCTTGTTCAATACCTGTTTCTTTGTTTAGGAACTGATTACCCTAGTACTTAGGAATCTGTGATATTGGCACGCTGGCTGATGGGTGTTACTATGGCAGTTGCAGAGAAGGCACCTGAGGATGAGCACGCACAGTTACTTGACAAAAAATGTTAATCTCTTTCTCACAGGTATGCATGTGACATGTATGTTTGCACAAGATTGTACAAGCACAACCTGTACTTAGCTTAGGATGCGGGCAGCTCTGTTTCTGAATGCGGTGGCTATTCGTCAGTGTGTTTCTACGTCAAATGGATGGATCTTGTCACAAGGGGTGTTGCAAAAGCTGCTCACTGCGAATTACCTATTTCACGCGTCGCTGAATTGTAACATGGCTCAAGTGATGCATGCAGTTCAATGAGATAGTATTTGATGTTGAAAGTTGTTTTTATGATCTAGCTGAGGGCTTGCTCAAGAGGCTTTGTCACAAGGCCTGCTACGATGGAAAATCAGACCAAAATTACACAAGCTTCTTGGTGCTAAGTGTGATATGCAATAGATAGACACACACACTTCACACGCAAACAACACACTTGGCTCTGGCTAAGGCTGGACCATATCTGCATCGACCAGGCCCCGATACTTTCACCAATGTTGACATCAACATATGGGGACGAAGATCTAGTGCTTTAGCATGCACTTTACATCGTGTGCATGTGTGTATAAATGATGGTCTTTAAACTCTAAGGTGATCATAAATGTGCATCTAAGGTTGGCAAAGTAAAGGCCTTTGCTGTGATGGCACATCCGAGACTGTTAGGACGCCAAGTTCTTGAAAGGTGGGCATCATTTGTATGCGTTAGGTGGCTTCGCAAGCTGCCCACCAGATGATTGGGGTTCATTATTATACTTCACTTATAAATTAGCAGATTAGTGAGAAGAACCTGGCAATTACAACTATACATAACTATACTATAATATACTATATAGCACCACCAGTTTCCCATCTGGTCAGCTGACCTGTGCCACTGCGATGATGGTTTCACCAATGGAGTCGCCGAAGAGGTCGATGAAAGCCGCTTGGGAAGGGATGAAGGATATGAAGGGATGGATTGGGTATCACCCATCAATATCAATTAAGGGTATAACCTTATCTTCTAAGTTACCCCTTTTGGATCTAAGTGACCCTTTGATAATTGATGGATTAGTCTAAGTGACCCTTTGATATACTGTTTATCGATAGTGCCCCTTTGATACATATCTTATCAAAAGGTCATTGGGAAGAACCTGGTATATATATATATATCATATAACATGCTATAACCTTGCTAGTTGGATCATGGTCAGGGCAGCCTTTTCCCGTCTGGAGATCCGAGATCCGAGGTAAACTCCGGGTGGATCTCATTCCCTTGCTACGGATCCTGCGTCCTCGATTGCTCTCCTCAACTCTGGTGGGCCACCAGGGTACCATAAAAAGGACATCCTTTTAGTGGGATTTAATGATGATATCATGGATTTTCATAATATATTTAAATTGCATTTTTTTTTTATGTGAATGCCCTCTGGTAAACGTTCACATAGATGTGGAAAACCAATGGCGAAACCCGTTCGGAACATGATCTACAAATAGTGGATTCTTTACATGTTATAGAGTTTACGAAGTTTGCGAGTGAGGGTATATGTCCATTTATTCTGGATGAATTTGAAAAAATGACCTCAAGTCGGCTCGGAATTCTGGAATGATGGGCATCGGTTTCGGGGAATGATCCCGAAATCAACGCCTGTGTATTTTCAGCTATTTTCAGGTTAGTTAGTCATGATAGTTCAGCCACATTCACAACAAAAATCAATCGACCATTAATCATCCTGTTGAACAGGTACCCAATTATGATGATCTCATGACTACTGGATGATTAGAATCTTATGCGATTTTTTTTGAAACTTGTGGGACATACCTTTTTTGAAACTTCACATATCCAATGAATGCATAATATGAATGCATAAAAAAAAATGTATATAGACCAAAACATGTCAACATTTGGTAGATCACATTACATATGACATCATTAGTGACCATGTTGGTCAAAAGTTGGGTTACTGCACGTTACGATGAATGGACAGTTTATGGTTATGGTCATCCCTTATGGTAATCCAACTGGGCTGAAAGAGGGGGTTTGGAGAGTTTTGGGAGTAAGTTAGTAATGGGTTGGTTGGTTATTTTCAATAGGTGGTAACCCACTTTAGAAATCTTCCAATGGCAATGGCGTTTTTTCAATGTTTGCTAGGTATTTACCTCTATCATGGGATCATGGGTACATTACCCATCATTACGCGGATCACGATATCACCCAGTCGGGAACATTCGAAAAAAACAAACAGTTTTTTTGGGGGATGACGAAGGGGTTCAAAGTCATGTGTCCATTCGCTGGAATTTATAGGAAAACTATAGGATAATGAGTTTTAGTCTGGGTAAACTGACCAACTAGCATGGTGGTTATCATGGGATAGAAGTTGATATGTAACCAAATTGACATGATATTTGGGACCATTATTTTTATGGATATACATTTGGTAAAATAGCAGAGAAAAATATGGACGACCTTGGAAGATGAATGCTTGATTTTCCATTAGTCTATTTGTATGTAGTGTATATATATATAGAGATATGTGTACGTACGTATATATACATATATACATAGTCATAGTTGTCTGATTATCTATAGAAATTACATGCTCTTTAGGCAGATGTAATGTATTGAATATATTACCCATCCTTTTACATGTTGAGCATCCAACCTCCCCCGTTTCGTTACGCTTCGTGACTTTTTCTGTGTCGCCAGATGCAAATGCCAAGCATTTTGGCAGCCATCCCCAAGCATTCTCAGGCATGGTGCCGTTAGCTGCAGGGCTGCAGGGGTCGTTCCTGCGATTATTCTTGGATTTTACCAACATATCTGAGGATTTCATCTAAAGATGGGTAGCAAGATGAGATCAGAATCAAAACAAACTGATTGGAACAGAATGAAGATCAATGGATTTTTGGTGGATCCATGACCTATGTGTAGCGGTCCAACACTTAGGGTACCGAAGAATTTTGCCATGGAACATATTCGGAGTTCCATGACCCATCTAAAGATGATTTGCCCATTTAAATGTCCATTGATTGGGGATTTCCCAGCTAGTCATATGTTTGATTATACCCATGGAAAGCTACGCATGTATAGACGATTTTACCTGTTAAATATGCTGACATTCTGGTGATTTACCACATTCCCAAGGGCGACACCTGCAGCAGGTGACCTCCAGGGATGCAGACCACAGTATCAAAGTGAATTGCTATGAAAATTGAATGACCACATTTATGGCGAGGTACTATCCAATAGTAAGTTCAGTTTGCAATATTTTGCAATTTTCATCTGTGACCATGGTACAGTATGGTGTCCCATATGTTTTTCAGACTACATACAATTCTTCATAAAAAGTGACCGAAGCTTATGATGTGTAAACCCAAGAACAAGTAATCTCCAATTTTCCATAAATGGGTTGTAAACACCATCCAAATGGTAGGTGGATTTATGGCATTGCCAGTGCTTATACACAGTCATGTGAGTCATGGGTAGTATTGGTAGAGCTACGCAACGAGTGGACTTCACCAGAAGACCAGATAATCTCGACGAGTTTGTCAGTGCAATGCCCATGTTTTGTTGGATTATGTTTCGACCTTATGTTGCGACATCGCTAGAAATAATGATAAAAAGTTGGGGCAAATATCCAAAAAGGGCTTGAATTCAGGTGGGTGAATGTTGGTAAATTGTTAAGTATCCGTATCGATGTTGCAACATCTCATGATATAAATCCCACATCCGAGCCAGCCATCTCCTGTATCAAATCCAGAGTGAAATCCCCAAGTGTTGCGTAAACCACCGATGAAGTCTTCACGATCTCCAGGCACGAGACTCATCCCACGAATCGTAAGTGGGTTAACCCCAGTTATAAATGGGATATAACCCCAGTGATTTATATGGGATTTTTGTAGGGTTAATCCACATCAATCACTGGGTTTTTTTCACCCACTTACGATTCGTGGGTAGTGAGCCACGATCTCCAGGCACGAGAAACACAAGAGAGGCCTCCAGACTATTCCAAGCTCGAGGCGCCCCAAAGTCACCAGGATGGTTGACATGAGTGATTTAACATGATTAATATATATATATATAAATATCACTAATGTTTATATATTTAAGTCTAGTATAACATCTATTAACATTAGTGATTAGTTGAATATTAATCATCCATTAGTGATTAGTGATGTTAACCATAGGATATAATATTTTTTAATGACTCATTGATGGAATGGTTTAGATCTAGGTGATGGCTTATATAACCAGATCACTTTTTCAGAATTAGTCATGAATAATAGTTACATCTATTGACTAGTCATAATGGTTAGCATGGCCATTAGTGAGTCAAATTATGTCTTGATATGATGATTGATGGATAATGGAATGTAACTAATAGTGATACCATGAAATTAATAGGGATGACACACCAACACGCACAATAGATATTATATGATATTATCATATATTATCCATAGTTCATCCCATTAATATTAAACACACAGACATTTCAGGTTGGTGAATTCTTCATGTTCGAGCCAGTGTGTATTCATTGATAACTATGGATTCTAAGCTCAAGAAGTAGGGATATAACTTGGTGCATCCCTGTCAAGGAAAGGTGTTAATGATTATAGGACATCTTCATTTACGAAATGAAAGTGAATATCCTCACAGGAATCCTCACTTGTTTATCTGACATACATATATATATACATACAATAAGTTATACAACATGTCATTGCAAACTGTTGTTGATTAGCTTTAAACATTGTAATGCATTGTTTATCTATTTCAATCTATTTCATGTTATTTCTATCAAGTAGGTTTAGTATGTGTTAATTGCTATTAAAGGGTTCCTGATTATATGTCCTATTATTCTCCCGTGAGTATCTATTAATATCCCTTTGCAATTCCACGATTATCCCTACTAATCCATATAAACCCATATAAAACATATTAACAAAAAACATTAATCATTAAAGAACATATGGGTATGGGTCAATACCTATTAATACCATTTTTAGTGGGTTATTCACATCCATTTTAACCCAGCTATGACTTGGGGTTCACGGCACGGTACCAGGGTTTTGACCCATCCCCATATTAAACCTTATCATTAAAGAACATATTATAATTGGTATCTATTGGTATACAACATATTAAAGAACCATTTCATTGGCTCTATTATTGGTATAAAACATATTAAACCTTATCATTATTGTGAGTTCATCACCAAATAAAGCCACTACTTCACCCATGGCTCGATCGCTGTTTTCGAAAACCAGTCCTGGAGTGCCCATCCTCAGCGTTTGCCCGGTCGAGCAGTGGAAGATGTGAACCATTTGAAGGTCGGGCCGCCGTGCGGACGTCCGGGAAAAAACAATGATATACAACTATTGGATATCACAATCATTATAACTATTGGATATATAACTATTGGATAACAATGATATATAATGTATATTGGAGTGGTTTTATAACTATTGAATATCACTATATCATCATTTGATATCACAATGACAATAACTATTGGACGTTAAACACCAGGGATGGTAGGTAAATGATAGCCAATGATAGAGGGAAGGAAATTTGATGAACATTGACCTCTATAGCTGGGGTGATGGAGCAACCCTGTTAAATGAAAGGAAAATGAACAATTATTGTAAAATGCATGCAGTGTCAAGTTGATTCAAAAAAAAACAATTGATACTGATACTGATTCTAATCTAATATAGTGATTTATACTACTGTTTGATTTCAAAGATCATGTAACATTGACGGTACATAAATCTAGCAATACAATGTACTCAAATTTAACCAAGTACAGGAATGTTGTGTAATTCTGATGGGCTATGAATATGTTGCAAAGTTTAAAAGTAAACAGCCCCCCTCCATTAGAATGTTGAGCAACTACCACCTGGTTCAAAAGTATATGGTGTAATATAATGTATATATACTGGTTGGTGGTTTGGAACAATTTTTATTTTTCCATCATATATGGGATAATCCTTTCCATTGGCTCTAATATTTTTTCAAGATGGTTAAAACCACCAACCAGATATATCTTATATATATATATACATATTAGATAGCTCTATAAATTGATAATTGGGGCTTTCCATCTGAAGGAGTCTCCAACGTTTCACTGTAAGGGTTTGAGATATGTTATTTGGTGGTGAACTATCTTGAAATAGTGTTTTGTGTTCAAAGAAAAGGTCATGGTCACGAGAGATTTCTGTGTTTTACTCAGTAGTTGTCCCCCACATTGTGTTTTTTTATGTTGAAAAAATCCTTCACCCTCTCTTTTCACCTTGTTTTCAGGCCCATGAAGATTAAACATTTGGTTGATGATGATCCCAATGAGCGTCATCTCAGCCTGGCCATAGAGATAGAACTAGGACGCTAAAGACAGATTCTAGAGCTAGGCTTTGAGACCTTTGAGATACCAATGCAAAATGAATGGAAGCGGCAACAAGATGCTTGGAGAACTACCAGGGAGCCCCCCACCGTTGGACCGTTTCGTCATGGTGGGAGTCTCCAGCCTGGAACGTCTTCTACGATCGGAGCGCCGGTGGAAGACTTGGATGTGTTGAACTGTACGAAGTGGTGCCCCCACCAGTTGTAAATGGGTTATAATCTCGTTAACTATAGATATATCACTGATTGGTGGTTTGGAACATTGATTATTGTTCCATATATTGGGAATTTCATCATCCCAACTGACTCATATTTTTCAGAGGGGTTGAAACCAACAACCAGATCACCTATAAACCATAGTTGTTGGACATATAAACCAACTTAGCTAACTATGGGGCACCACCCTGTAATTGGGCGAAGCAGATTACAAGACGAATCAAATCCGGCCTCTGGGAAGATGCAAGAAAAGTCCAATGCTTTTTGCATCTATGGAGACACCATCTTCACACATCAACACGCATCTAAAATAGCGCCTTTTTCTTCCTCACCGCGCGGTGCCATCTTATGGATATTTTGGTTTTTGAGTTGAGCCATCTATTTTGAAATCTGTGTATATGAATGATCATATGTGATAATAAATAGATAGATAGATAGATAGATAGGTAGATAGATAGATAGATATAGATAGATAGACACACTGATACAGTAGATAGATTCCCATTTTGGATGCTGATTCCCTTAAATCGACAGCACTCCCTGCGACAATCCATGTGTCGCCAGCTCCCGGATGAGACGATTGTGCCGCCAAAGCTGCGGCCCTGCGATGCTTGGCGATTCAGTGAGTGAAGCTGGGAGAGAAAGTGGGACTACCAGCCAGATGACCATTAACATGTAATAAAGCCAACTATATAACTAGATATAAGTTATTAATTAATCACTATTAACTAGATATAGACTATATCGAGATATAGACTATATGGAGATATAGACTATATGGAGGTTTCCATAGTCATGGGGTTACCCCAAGCTGGATGGTTGATTTCATGCAAAAGCCTACTAAAATGGATGAGAACTGGGGGTACCCCTATTTTAGGACACCTCCATATATACATTGCATTGGTGAAAGGGAAAATCTGAGCCGGAATCATGGTTTTCACCATGTGGGGGTTCCTGTAAATTTTCCCATAAACCAATCCAATGAATAAGTTTGTTGCGTGTTATGTAACCAACCATAGAACGTGTTCCTCAGCTATACGCATAGCTATATTTCATGTTATGAAAACGATAGCTTATGTATTGCACCATAGTTGTAGGGGCCCCATATGACCATTGTTTATTGAGGTTAGAATCCATAGGTATACCCCATTTTTCCACCCCTGCACAAATGGTTAACCTAGACCCTCCAAAAGTCATACAATTATGGCACTTTTGTAGCCCTAGGCCTGGGGATATTATGAGAAAGAACATCTCGATATTACACTATTTTGAGATACTGTGGATGGAAGAAATCCTGCACCAGTTTGTAGATAATTTATCCCATGATAATCCCATTTTTCCCCACCTGCCAGGTGAGGGTTGTTAGATTTTATCTAAGTTGCCTGGTCCTCCTCCTCCTCCTCCTGCCGCCTCCTCCTCCTCCTCCGCCTCCTCCTCCTCTCGTTGTCCTCCTCGTCCTC
>Ga0126342_10014421_pt1 | contig 13961 bp, 11 predicted proteins | sample Cyp1metagenome_FD_92528 | JGI IMG/M metagenome (GOLD analysis project Ga0126342, IMG submission 92528) | Coral microbial communities from Lord Howe Island, Old Settlement Bay, Australia - Cyphastrea 1 metagenome | ecosystem: Host-associated > Invertebrates > Cnidaria > Coral ...
CAGCCGGCCCTTGTTATTCCAAATCCACCCATCCCCTCTGGGCCTTTGGGCGACCTAAGTGGAGCTGCTGGAAACACGACAGGTTTCCAGCAAGACACTGTCAAACACACCAGGTTTTAAGATCGTATTTGGTCTCTTGTTCACTCATGAGTTCACTGGCTAAATGAAAATCCAACAGGTTTAGTCTGAACGGGCAAAACAAATGGCTCTACCATGCTCTACCTGTGCAAGTCCAAAGCTTGCTGTCATTTATCCGAAGTCCAGAAAGCCTGTAACAATCTGTCAACACATTAACACTAGTTGCTCATCGTTCACGTGGAAATAAAACCGCTCAGCATCTCATTGGAAGCGAACCGACTACATCCATCATCTAGGTGTGTCTGAAGAACCAAAAATTCTATTTTCATCAAATTTGTACAGTAAAAATATGTTAAATATTACATAGTGATGATTCACCATAAGATTTCAAAGTTTTCCCAAATTTTAGAGACGCCCCCATTTCATACAGTGGCGCCTTGGGGCTCCAACGCTGCGCCTCCTGTGCTTGGCGTGCCAACTCCCCCGCTGCACGGCCAAGGCCTTAGTTTGGGGATTTCCCATGTTTTGCATCACCACGAAATATGTAACGAATTTCAACTGATACGTATTCATACTGTGCTGTGCCCAAATCTATTATATATAGATGTCATGAGAGGCGGGAAGCATCAAGAGGCATCAGGAGGCCGCCCATCCTTTTGAGGAATGCGAAGCGTTGAGATTTCACATAGCATGAGCCGCATGCTGGGCGAATCATACATGACCCAAGATTGCGTGTAGCTTCAAAAACCTATGCCACCGAACTTGCTTCAAGCTGGAGGATCCAAATTTCATGGTTGGTGAAATTGACGCCTCGATCATCAAACCTGCTTCAGGCAAGATCGCAAAGACATTCCTTGACCAAACTCTTCACTGGCTGTTGACACGTCGAACTCGGCGATGATGTCCGATCATGCCGCCACCAGTAGCCTTCTGGGACGTTTGCCCTGACTGATCCTTCCAAACAACATACGGCACCTCCTTTCCAATGTCGTTGATCACTGTGAACTGAACTTGACCTGTCTGACCACTCAAATACCAGGTTTCAAGTCCGGTGGCTTGTCGTGCGAAGTACTGTTGCCATGTTGTTCCAGAATTGAATGCGAACTGCCAGCTGGTTGTCATCGGAATTCATCAGGCCAACATCGAAGTACCACTTTCCATGTGATTTTGGAAGTGGTCGCATTTTTGCTACAAGCAGCAATGCCCGTGGCGACCTCGTTCCACAAGCCTTTCTGAACCAAGCCCGGCCCGTGAGGCTGGGAAACTCCGTGTCTCCAGCACTACATGGATCCCAGAAGCATTCTGCACACGGTTCACCACGCGAAATTTCGTATATGGCGGCGGCGAGTACAGAACCTCATCCTCCCTTAAAAAACTCAATCTGAACCGGAACGAAGAAGTCCTTTGCTTTCAAGCCCTGTCCATTGTTCTGAGCTTCCATCAAGCACTTGCTGCAATGAATCTCAAACATGCAATTGCCACCAAAAGCCGATGGTGATGTTTTGGAGGTGGATGAGAAACCTTCCCAATCTTCCCAAACAAAACATTTCCCTGATGGTATTGGTTTTGGTCGGCGAACGACAATGTGCATCCTCTCCACACAGTGCCGACTAAAGGCTTGAGAACAGAGTCTGGCTTTTGCATGGCGTCAGAACAGAAAGGCTGCATAGTCAGGTTGATCAAGCTGCCACAGTCCTTCAAACCATTCTCGTCATCCTTCCGCAACGCCTGGAACATTTGCTGCTAGACTGCTAGACACTGTTGCCACTGTAGAGAGTGACTGGTCCGCGGAGTGACCCCAGCATTCGCTTCATGACAGGGACCCATGTTTTAAGACTTGTTGGGAAGTGCTCTGTGGCTGCGGCGATCAAGCATCATGAAGCATGGTGAAGCAACATGAGGCAATCCTAGAATTCGTTTGAACTTGGGTGACAGCATGGACAGCATGCAGCACAAGGATGACATATCCATGACATATCCATGACATCTCTGTGGAACCCAACAAATCTTTGGTGCAAAGGCCAGAAGGGGCACACGTTGCGCAGGCCCGCCCGGAGTGCGGTCCCACCTTAGAACGTTGGGCAACTGGATCTTTGATGAACGGCCCATGCTTCACCCATGTTGAACTCAAAGATCTTGCATGACCCATCATGAACCGTTGAATCTCGAGGATTCTGGTGCCAAATCAGTTCAAAGCACTTAGTTGCTAATTAGACCTAATTAGTTTGCGTGTCTTTCATCAGTTTTTTGCAGCTATCGCTCCCTCATGTGCTGCAAGTTCAAATGCTGCCACGATGCAACACTCTGCGTGTTGGAGGAAATCTCGGCGGTGGCAAGGCCTGGGTAAAGACGTTTCTATACTTCATTCTGATATTATTAATCCATATTAATACTATAGAATCCTATATCATATTTAGGTGCTGTAATGTGCTCTATAATATATATATATATATATGGGTGTTTACAATTTATATATATATAATAATTATATATATTTATATTATGTATAGTGAATCATGATGTATCATGAACATCCATGAAGTATCACCACGCGTCATGGTAAATGATGCATCAGTCTCAAAAAGATTCAAGATTTAAGGGTGCAGATCTACTGACTGTTCCATTTTTCAAGGGTCTGTCTGATTTTGTTCAAAGCACAATGATCTAGGATTCATTGGCAATAATGTTCTTTCTTCTGTCAAAAGCATATGTTCAGTTGAATCACGTTTCTTCTCACCAGATTCAACGGTTTTGTTCGCCGCAGTGTGTACCTTCCCACTGTGGCAGAACTCGCACCAGCTCCAAGGATCACACATTCGACTCAGCAGAACCTCGTGGACGTTCGTTGAAGTGCAAAACATCTTTAACCTTTGAATCCCTTTGAACATTGGATAGATTTGGATAGGCACCTTGTGAGAAAACACCATTCAGCTTTGAAACGCTTGCGAATGTCCAAGGCCCTTCACTGAACCAACTCGTAACTCGTAGTTGCTTTATCTGATCGAACAACAAAGCATTTGGTTTAAGCCCCCAACTCATTCATGCACTGCGCATCACTGTGCCCATGGCCAAGAAAACCAGGCGCATCAAAAACGGGACATGGGTTTCCTTGGTTGTCCATGAACCTTGATTGGTTCACCCGGATGTTGCTACCTGGAAATTTTGGCTAGTGTTCAGGAGGTGCATTTGAGTGCAACTTCAAGTCTTTGAGTCCATGGTCAACCCATCCCAAATAAAGCATAGGCCCCACAGGCATATAATTATGCCATGCATCAATTGGATCATAAAAAAGAAAAGACTTGCCCATGACTTGCCACACTGCATGTGCTGTTCGACTTCATGACAAAATGACCCCAGCGAGCTGCGGATTTGCAGAGCATGGCAATGGCAGTGGCACTGCAGAGTGTCCCAAACAAATCGCAAGAATTTTGCATCAGAGTTGCAGGATTTTGCAGTTTCTGACCTTCTCACTGTTTTTGTTTGGATAAATCTTTTCCATTCTTTTCCCATCGCTATCACTGGTTTCTGTCATAAACAGTTCTGGCGCAGGCAGCTCTGGTCAGCTGTCCGCGCGAAAATTGGGTGCTCTAAACCGTGAGATCAATTGGCCGCAAGATCCGTTCAGCGGGTGCAATTTGGGAACAAACTCTTCAGACTTTGTAGACTTTGTTCAGTTGGACTGAGCATGATCACGTTGTTGTTGAGTTCAAATTCAGAAGCAAGTCACTTCGAACTGCAAATGTTCATTCATTTTCAGCATTTTCTAGCAATGTTTATCCCTTTAAGATCTTTAAGTTGTCATGTTCATCCATGTCCATGTTTCATCCAGCAAATACCTCGATCTCAGTGGTGTTTTTCACTGAGTGCACCACCCGTGGCCCGTTCAGCTGATCTTCTGGCAACCCCTTCGTTCGAACTCCGCTTTGATCTGCCTGAGTTGGGTTGGATCGGCTGAAAATCAGAGCTGCAGGCCCTCGGCTCAGCGAGTTTCCACTTGCAGCTGCTGTGTCTGAAAAACTGTTTGAACATTTGAGAGTTAGAGAAAACTTAGATCATCTTAGATCTCTTTGAGAGAATCCACAAAATCCACTTAAATGTGATCCATATACAGTCTAGCATCCATATATGTTCCATATATCATCATATCCGAAAATGAGGCAAGCGGCTGAGCATCGCAGATGCATGGGAAGAAGTGCACCATTCCAGGCTTTGCACCTTTTGCGATCGCCTGGGGCTGAGAACATCCAAAATCACACTAGGAAGTGGGGTGTAAAATGCTGCGCAAAGGTTTAATCATACTAGTTATAATATATAATATAACTAGAATATATTGTAATATGATATAACACAATATAATTTATAATTAACAATATACTTCACAAATGTTCACATCATGACTATCACCATCATGATAATATATCCACCTTAAAATATCAACATCTTCCGGACCTCATCAGAGTTGGCAGCAGCACCAGGCCCTGGCGATGCGGCACCGCGATGCTGCCGCTGCCGCGGCGTTCAGGGCCGGGGGTTCTACTCGCCAGTTCCAACCGATGGGTGTATGTTAATGTATGTTAATGTATCTTAAGGATTTTTAAATATTTTTAATATGTCAACGTATGTTTATGCATGTTTATGCAGTATAATGTAGTATATTCTGATTGAGCTGTATGATGCTAGTATATATATGATGCATCAAAATCGGGATCCAGAATTGGGCAGTTTGAACATTAAAATTCTGAAATTAACCCACATTTGGTCCCTTGTCTTAGAGTGAATTCTTGTATGGCCAGCACCATCCAGCACCCGCGCCTGTACTCCACTCAGATGAAGGCGTTTGTGTCTCCTGCCATCGAGATGTGCAAGAAGCCAACGGTTTCTGCGACTGGATTCTTCCCCCTCCTTGAAGTAGACCAAAACGGGTGGAAGCCCCTTCTCCACCAAACCCTGCGCCAAGAAACTCATCAAAAATCTGTTGCAATGACTAAAGGCATGGATTCTTTGAAGGAGTCTTCTCTGATCCGAAAGTGTCGCAGAAATCCAAAGTCGAATAGGTGAAACTGGATCTGCACGCAAACGAATCAAAACAGGCGAATGTTTCATATTTCATAGTCTGTGTGTGCATTTTTTGCGCGACTGGCTGGTAGAATGCACTGAGAGTTTCTTTGGCATTGCGGGCCTTGGGAAAAAACTCGTAGTTTACCTTAGGGTCAGTGAACCGTCAAGTTTGAAACAATCTGTCGTGTCACTTTGAAATCTCAGTTCCCAACAATGCGCGGCTTCTGTGCTCTGCTTTAAGGAGGCTCGAGACCACAACATTCAAAGAAAATAGCAGGGGGTGGTACGTTCCAAAGGCTGGATGATGACATCCTTGCACCAATAATTTCTCTAAATCATCTCTAAATCCAGCAAATCTGTCACATGTGGCCACTGTCGTGCTGTCGAGCAACGAAGCTGGAGTATTTCCAGCGATTCTCTCCACCCACCACAATGTTCTCACCTGACCAATCAGTCAAGCACGGTGGCACCCCGGCGGGGTCCGATCCTGCGGTTCTTGCCTGGCTTCTCCAGATCTTCTCCATCCTTCTTCGTGCGAAGTTCGAAGGCCTCGTGTCGGTTGATGTCCACAATTCATATTGCGCCGATACGGCATATGGCAAACTGGACTGCACCAATGAAGCCATCACGCTCAGTCGGCAAACTCCAAGGTTTGATTTTCTAGGCAGTGTGAAACATTGTTCATGTTTCTTTGTTCATTCCCAATCCGTGAATCAGCACAACCAGATAGCATCGCTTTTGGTACCTGGTACATCTTGGTACAAAGGGCAGCTGGTTGATTCCAGGGCAGTACAATTGAAGCTCGCAGAAAGCAGGATACTTGCGTAGCCTTACTTCATCTGAGCCGTTGCTGCCTTGAAACTCATGGCTCATGCAAACATATCTAACATACAATATCCCATGTTCATGAAAAATGCAGAAAATGCTGGTTGCTATCAATGTTTTGTATACTTGTTCAACATCTTTCCTTGAACAGCTGGCAGCGCCTCATTGTCAAAAACGAAGCGCACTCGGCCCGCTTGAACCTGAGAAGGGAATGGCCTGCCACAACACGAGAGCAGATAGGTGGACCAAAGTCAGCTTCCTCTGAGAGCAGTGCAAAAAATAGGATACCCAGCAGCAGGATTAAGGCTCCCAACCCAAACCTCAGGTTGAAAAACAACAACTTTCACACTCTATTGACCTTAGAAAGATCGTGAAGCTGCTGAAGTGCCACAATACTTCACAAATATCACAATGCCATAATCAAAGTTGAAAACCTGGACCAAGGTGCCCAAAGAATGGCAAACCAGTACAGAGTACCAGCCCCAGAGCGCTGAAGACCGCTGCCAAGGTATAGTCCTGGAGAACATCTATAAATCCCAGCTATTTGGGGGTGGCCTGGTGGATCCTGGTGGCCAAGGGATACAGGGTTTCGAGTCTTGACCCATATATGACCCATGCTCACATGTTGATCAATGAAATGATACAAACTTATCATGTATATTCATGATTATTCATGTATCATGTACTGCAATGATGGACTCTTGCAAAAGTCCTACTTGGCTTTGAAGTCCTGTAGACCCTAGAACCCTGGACTACGCCCGGCGACGGGCGCGACATTGGGGCCACAATGGGCCACAAAAAAACAAAACCGCAGTGGGTCTTCTAAGTTTCAGCCCTGAATTTTGGGGCACCGGTACAATATAAACATCTCCGCCTCTTTGATCACTACAGGAGGTTCTGCTGTCTGCTCTTCGAAAAACCTAAGACTTCCGGGCTGGAGCGATATCTTGACGTATCTTGTGGTCGGTTGCTCCACACTCTGGTGTCTTCTGGAGTTGCAACATTGAGGCTCTGACTGACGCGATACCTGACAATAGTCTGTTACCGCTTCCAGTAAGCTTCAACAACACCAGGTTCAGATCTAAAGTGGCTTTCAGCCTACGCATCGCATGTAACTTCAAAGGGGTCACCTGTAAATATGGAGACGCTAAAAACTCAATCATCGGACGGAATAACGGCATCAGCAAGTTGCAGAAATATAAGATCGTGCAGTCTCTAGAAATTACGGTTCAGTAAAACCACCCATTTTGGACTTTCTAAGTAAAGATATACTGTAGTAAGGATGAACCCAGTGCTTTGATGTGATTTGCACTTTTTTGAAGGGGGCTGCAGTGTGCCAGTCACATCGCAAAAGGTGGAAAACTCTTGCTTCCACTGAATGCAGCCCGGTGCTGCTCGATGTTCTCCCTACAGATTGCGGGCTCAAGCTGATCCCTTGCGAATCCAGAGGATCGTGGCAAGTATTACCACGTCCTCCGGGTCTGCTATATCAACTGATCCCAGCCTACGAGCACTAGGAATGGCGTTGTGCTGTTGCCATCCGCTGTTGCTATGCTAAGCCGACAGCATGTAAGTATATAACACCCGGTCACAGGGAAGCACCATGGACTTTGCTGCCAAAATTTTGCCATAGGTGATACCAAAATATGCCAAATCACCGACTGAAGTGAGAAGCATGCACAATGATTTGTACGGATGGATATGGATGGATCATAAAATTCATGAATCATTAATTGATTAATTACATTTAATTACACTGATCAGACAATGTGAACATTTCTGTTTCTGCTTCTTGGATGCGTCCCCGTACGAAGGTGTCCGCAGTAGCTCCAGGAATCCTCAAGGCCTTCCCTGGCTTTTCCTGGCTTTGCTGCCACTTGTGGGCACCGGTTACGACTGATTAAAACCCTGTAGACCTGTCATGTCTCGGCTCCCCAGTGCGCAGGGAAGATCATCCCTGTCCATCTGCGCACCAAAGGGCTTGGCTTGGGGAGACCGACGAATTTTTTTCACATGTCTTTCGCAAAAGCCGTTGGAATAACCCGCTTTGCCCGCTTTGTTCTTGTTCAGAACAACCAGCTGAAGTTACAAGCCACGGGCCCAATCGATAAGGGCGCAAACAATAACTTAATAACTGGGTCTTTGTTTTTGGAATGGACTAGAATGTAGCATAATACATCATAATGCTGTATCTACAAGGGCGTCCGAGCCTGGGTGATCATCCCAAAACACAAAACTTGGTTGACACAGGAATCTTCATCACAGGGTTCAGCGGGAACGTCTTTGCGATAGACTTTTCTTGGAAAATTGGTCCTGCTTCCCCACAGCTGCAGGGTCACCAAGACACCCTTTTGAATCTTTTGATATGATACCTTTCGATCAAATCCTCAAAATCATCGAAATCATGACGGCCACTGTTCACCAGACCCGTCGTTTCCAATGTTTCCCGGCAGCCCCGGCTCATGGCCAAATCTCAGGCGCACCTGCACAACATCCACCGTCTTTCAGAACCAACACCAGTTTCTTAAGCTGATCATGAAAAAATAGGAAGAAAATGGAGCTTTTCATAGCTTGAAATTCTTTCTTGACTCCACATCTCTTGTCATCTCTTGTGTACAATTCTACCAAATTTCCACACAAATTTCCACAGAAAATTGACACGGCACGACCCAGCCTGTGAACTCCTTGGCACAAACATATGCGGGGCTGTGGACATTGGGGCGCTCCGAGAACTTCAACTGGCAGGTTCGGAGTGCCTCCGGGCTGGATCAACTCAATCAACGCACAGTGAAAACGGTGACAAAGTCCAAGGAATCATAAACTTGGCGATTTTCCGATTTCTTTTTGACATGTTTGTCACTGTGTTCTTTGACAAAGTCCATTTTGGGGATGCAAGATGATGCAGTCTGAACAGATTTCTTGACGTTGCAAGTGGTGGCAAGAGTCTCTGAATGGTAAAAAGGCCCTAGCATAGCCTAGCATCTAGCAGCATCTAGCAGCTAGCAGCACTAATTCCAACCGTGAGCAATTTTCGAACATCATGAACCATTAACCATCCTCAAGAATTGTGTGTTCTGACTGAAGTGAGTTCACATGAGTTCACTATAGTTCACTGGTACGAAGAAAGGTGCCGAAACCATAGATCCCCAAACTCCAGACTCCACAATGGCACCTGAGTGGCGATCTTCTCTTGGCCCTGGCAGCAGCGATTCTCCAATGGGCTGCAGCTGGAACCCTCTTCCACGCAACTCTCCAGCTGCACCGCAGATCGCATTGCCATGCACTTGGGCTGAGGCTTGCCTCCGTGACTGGTCCGTGATTTTTACTGTAGTTTGGATGGAATTTGGAGTGACTCACGCGAGAACTGTTTGTGTTTGATCCATTATTCTCCGAACATTCTACCAACAAGTGCTCCTTCACATATTCCCCAATCACCTCCAATCTATATGAAAAGTGTTGTCTTCCTAATATCTTGGGTCTTGGAAACTGCTCCAAACTTCCCCTGCCTCCTTTCTTGTCTTTTTTGGGCATTGTGCAATTCATGGGCATCTTGGAATCCACTTGACAACACTTGCTGTGTTCAGGCTCGCAGAGCTCTCCTGAGTGTCGACGAACTTGGATCACAGCGAAAAAAATCCCCCCAATGTGGCCCCTGATCTTCCTGATAGGTGCATGGTGGAGGAGCTATCGCCTGACACTTCGCCTTTAAGCCTAATCCTGCTGCCGCGGCACCTTCCGGAATGCACTTGGAAAGCGAAATGAGCTCGTGAGCAAATTCTGCCCCGCACCTGTAAGACATACCAGCATCTTTGGTGTTCGATCGTAAACGGCAAGTCATCAACCTCGGAACTTGCTTGTCAGTGAGGGTGTTGTGATTAGTGTGGCTGTTGTGGCGGCAGTTGCTTGTCATTGTTGTTAGGGTTGGTTGCCACTTGTTGTTGATCCTGATGTCTACCCTGATGACGACGACGACGATGATGCTCAACATGTCTCTGGGAACAAGGCAAAGAAATGTTGGTACGATTTGGTACGGTATGTTTTGCAAAGCTGAAGAATTTCGAATCTGAGGAAGAGGCCCTGGGCCCTGGCAGCAGCGATCCAATGCTGGGTTGCAAGAATCGTCTGCATGGACACAAGGAGCAACAGCAGCCCTGGCCGTCGGCTTAGCATCCAACAGCCGGGCAGTCTTCGGATGTTCAATGCAATATAGGGGGTTCTAAAAATGGGAGAACCCTAAGTCACCATGGTTGTTTCAATAGATGAGTTGGGGTACCCCTATTTTAGGAAACCTCCATGTTGTCTCTATTCCAACATGTGCAAAGCATGGGAACACCCAGCACCCAGCAAAGAATTCCAACATGGACATCAACAAACGCAGCACTACACAGAACTGCACATACAAGTAGCACATTAAAACTCACATATTCTGAACATAGCACATATATATGATCATATAATATGAATCATATATACACATATTCACATCATTTCACATCCACAGATTTGAACCTGAACTCTGGTTCATCAGCGCTGGTCACCACAAAGAAGCTGGCAAGTGTCGCTACAAAGCAGCGGATCGCCATGTCTGGTTGCTGTGAGGTCAAACGGGACGTTGATCGTCGCAAAATTGCTCGCGGACGAACATGACGAAGTGCTTAACAACTTCATGCTGACCATTCCAAAGCATTTTGGCTAATGTCGACGGCATCAATGAACATCAGTAAAAAGTCAATACAGTAAACATCAGTAAACATATGGTGTAAACAATTGTAAACATGTCATTGAACATCATGAATGCTGTAAAGAGCAAGTTGCTTTGATCACTGCAAGGCCACAGTCAGGCCGTGCCTTCAGCTCGCGGGGAACAGCCACTCCTGCACTGATGGATAGATGTGTTGTGCTGTGTTGTGCTTGGAGTCCACTGAAGATACTGAAGCTATGGCCGCAGTCCCAGCTGCAGCATCGACACTTTTTCTGGTCAGGTCATCTGTGCTGCTTTCTTCGCGTGATCTGCCAGCACTTGATCCGTTGCTCGGTAGAAGCGACAGCGCAACTCCTGTTTGCAAAGAGACATTGTTTGAGAGGCTGGATCTGTCCCATCAGAAGCTGATGTTTCTGACATTCACTCGGAAAATTCTCCGAAGTTTCCTATGTTGTGATTCCTAACCAGTTCAAGTCTGATCAAAATCTGCGTTTCTTCCATTTCTTCCATTTCTTCCCATGGCCTGCCCTTGAGGCAACAAGACCTGTCCATCTGGTCCCCGCGCCTCGATTCGTTCTAACTTTTCCTCATGGATGCGAGGATCCCGTGCATCCTGGATGCCCGTCATGTCAGAGGAATACCATGCTGTCAGTGAAATATCGGATTTTTTTCTCTGCTGTTTCCATCTCAAAACCAAAAAAAAAAACGCAGAAAAGTGAATGGCTTCAACGCTATCAACGATCAGCAACGATCAGCAAATATCAGCTGGCCAAGGCACTGAGAAAAGCAAACGATTCTCGTAGAAGTAGGCAGCTGTCTCCCTGAGGGCCACCAAGCAAAGTCCGTCTGCATCGCAAAGGACCCAGCCCTTCAGCCTGACATCTGACCGCAGGCCATGAGGCCCTAAAAGTCTACGTTGTTCGTCTATCAGATGCTTCTCGAAATTCAGCATTTTTTCCAAACCGATCCCAGGCTCCAATAGTTAAACCACTGAATAACAGTACAATGTGTCACTAAAAATCTTCCACTGTGACGATATGTGATGCTGAACAAAGCTTCTGCCGGCCTTTGGAAAAGGTCATGCCTTTTCTCCTTCAAAGGTGTCTTCAGCTCTTTTACATCCTCCACTTGGAAGGCCACCTCGCATCAAGGATCAGTGGAATAGTGGACATGCAGAGACTGAGGTTGTGCAAACCTACTGAGGAAATGGTGACATTGTCAGAGAACAAGGTGAAGATGACCATTCTGTGGTTTTTCTAAGGGTTTTTCATGGTTTTTCTCTGTAGAAACGCCCGCAGTGCAGCATGCTGGCGTGCCTTCTGCGTCGCATAGACGAAATGGAACTCCAAAGGTGGAGCTAACCAACAGCGCAAGAGCTCTTCAAAGATCGATGGGTCATTTGGAAGAGAAATCTTCCGCCTCGAGAGACAAGGTTCACTGACAATTGAGACATCTGGAGAGCTTCAATCAAACCTATCCCAATTTGTTGCTGTAGCATACAATCTCAAGAAGCACAGGGCTCACTTGCCTAATGATGTGGAGTAGAATCATAATTACGGTAGTACGCAGTGAGTGAGATAGCGTCATTCATCTTCTTCCTTTTCCCCAGATTTGCTGATGCTGATTATGGGAAGAGAGTTGTCCGAAACTGGTGTACGCTGTGAGAAAAGCTATTGGAAATCTTCGCAGCCTGTCAAAATCTGGCAAAACAACATTGTAGTTGTGACGAAAATTGTGTTTGTTGGACATCCAACCAAAAAATACTCAACTTATCCCAACTTATCCCAACTTTTCCGACATTTTCATGGGTTTATTAAGGGCTCCCCATGTCCCCACGGGACCGCCCCACGGGACCCATGGCACCTGGGATACAACGCCAATCGATCCAAGTCCGTCTCGCGGTCGTCGCCCCACACCCAGTGTGGTGCCGGGGGCGGAAAGAGCTGAGCGATCGGCAAGCGGATCAAACCTGGTGGCATTGGTGGAACCAAAACTGCTGGTTTGGGATTCAAGATAACGCGCAGTTTATACTTGTTTTGGATCAACTAATAATATGAGTTGATCCAAAACAAGTATAAACTGCACGTCTTAACTTTCAAGCCGCTAGGAATGATGTTTCCTCCGTCCTGCGGCCTGCGTCTCTCCATGTTCTTGTGTATAATGTCAATACACGCCCTGGATTCTGGCTGAGTGGCTGAAGCCATGCTTCTCCGCAATGCGGAAGAGGCAAGAGACGAAGTGGACCATGTGAACCGAGGAACAAACCTTGGATGGTCCACGGATCGAGTTTCAAATGAAACAATGATAAGTGCTTCGAGATCAACAGGATTCAACGATTTTTTACAGTTCAAGAGTTAAAAAGGATCAAAAGGATTAAAAAGGACTCCAAACTCCGTCCTAATCTCCATGTTGCCGAGGTGCTAACCACTGGATCACAATGTTAAAGAGTTTAGGCGGAGCAAAGACGTCATCAAAGAAGAGCTCAAACCAATCCCTGCTCTCAGCGAAGGAGGTCGGAATGTCAACCTCCTTGATGTAGACCTTTTCAACATCTCATCATGGTGGAAGCAAGGACCTCCCAAAAATAGAAAGTCTCATTTATATAATTTCAATTGAAGAGTGTGACAATCCCAAGTTCTTTGCAAAAGGCTAACAAAACACATAGGACATATAGGACATAGCTTAAGATGCCCAAGACATCAACTCATCAACCCATCAAGCTGTCGAGCGGCTGAATGTCTACCCCTCTCCACTTTGAATTCATGGCCGGTGGAGTCCAGGTTGATGTCCAGGGCCCCCACTGTTTCCTAAGGATGCGGAAAGCACCGAGAAACCAGAAACATCCAGAAACCTGGGTAGAACGCCGGCGTCATGTTTTTCTTTGATGGCGACATTGGATGTTTATCCTTGAGGATTGGACAACGAAACCCATGGGTGAAAAATCCGCCCGCACCGAAGGTGCGGAGGCGTTTATTGTGTGCCTGCGTGAACCGTTAGCAATTGCATTATCATTATAGCTAATAAGCTTTAGCTTGGGGGAGGGGCATTTTTGCTCTAGAATCCTGTGTTTTTGCATGTTTTTCAAAAGGGGTCAAAATTCTTGATCTGGACCAAAAATGGGTCAAGATAGGCCCAACATAGGCCCAACATGGGCCTAAGATAGGCTCACATGGGGCAACATAGCCTCAAATGGGGCCAACATACCCTCATATGGGGCCAAGATAGCCTCATACGGAGCTAAAAAGTGCCCAATAAGTGCTAAAAAAACGTTCAATATGGCCAAACATCCTCCAACATA
>Ga0126342_10014422_pt1 | contig 13960 bp, 13 predicted proteins | sample Cyp1metagenome_FD_92528 | JGI IMG/M metagenome (GOLD analysis project Ga0126342, IMG submission 92528) | Coral microbial communities from Lord Howe Island, Old Settlement Bay, Australia - Cyphastrea 1 metagenome | ecosystem: Host-associated > Invertebrates > Cnidaria > Coral ...
TATCTATGTATCTATGTATCTATGTATCTATGTATCTATGTATCTATGTATCTATGTATCTATGTATCTATGTATCTATGTATGTATGTATCTATGTATGTATGTATGTATGTATGTATGTATGTATTAATGTATTAATGTATGTAATGTATGTATGTAATGTAATGTAATGTAATGTAATGTTATGTAATGTAATGTAATGTAATGTAATGTAATGTTATGTTTTGTTATGTATGTATGTATGTACGTATATATGATATGTTTATGTTTATATAGATATGTGTATATATATATATACATATATATATATATATTTATTATGCATGTATACATACACATAGATATGCATATATGTATGTTATATTTGTAGTATTAACCCCAAGAGAAACGCAATCAATCGCAAGGCAATGCCCCACTTCCCCCAATGACTAGGCCAGCGGCGGTCAATACGTCACGGTGGGCCAGGGTGTTGGCGGCCAAGTGAGTGGCGGCGGCGGTGGAATAGGCGGGTCACACCTCTTGAATGATGGTCAATTATCAGTGGTTCCATTAATTTATATTAAATGGCCATAGATTGAAGTTGAATGGCAAACTAAAAGTGCCAGAGACAGCCCTGTAAAAAATGATTAATGTGGATTGGTATGAGCCGTATGTAACCATATGATGCCTTGTCTTGATGATAGATTTATGATTCATGACCGGGTATGGGAAGCTCGAAAAGACCAGCCATGATGACTCTTTCAATTTCCGCAGCGTTGCAGGTAGCTGGCTCTTTAGAACCTTGGCAGCGATCTGTGAAGCCAATTCTCTAATCAGTAGCGAGGCATTTGAAGGACCCGAACATACCAGAACTGTTCTACTTTTCCAAGTTTCTCAAGGTGGTTGGCAATTAAATGTTGGCTGCTTATCTCCAGCTGAGAAAATTCTGCGCCGGGCTGAGGCCTTTTCTATCAGAGGTATGCTGACAGCCATACTGAAGCAATCACTTACACCGGACCAGGCCTGGGGCCCAAAGTCTGAGCAGAGATCTGGTGCAACTGGAAATGTGGGGGGATAAAGCCAGCTTTTTCGGGGCTTGATATTCGACGGTGTCAGGATTCCTAGGGTGGGAACCATATTGGTGTTGAATCACGAGATTTTCATCGATTTTCAGTGATTCAAATGTTGGAGATGTGAGCAACCGTCCAAGGACAAGGCAACATCGAAAGTCGCCTTGTTGAGGTTGGGGCAGGCGGGGCACCTGCAGCAGTGCACGGTGAATGGGGTGAAATCCATTGAATCATGGTTCCGGTTCCCATCAGTAGAGGACCATTTTTTCAGTTTTCAGAAACTATTATTTGATATTATTTGGATTTATTGGATTTATTGGATTTATGTGGCTTTTTCATTTCTGAAAGGCCTGCAAAGGATTCCATGCCGGATCTGACATGTCTGACATGGAGAGTTTCGGTTTCATTCTCCAAGATCCCAACTCGCAGGTCAGGGCAGCTACATGGCGAAGAGGACGCCAACCTACAGCTACAGGCCAAAATTTCGCCATGAAGTGGCTTTTGAATCAAACATCTGTGGATATGGAAACTTGAGAAAGTCTGGAAGATCAAGTGATTTTCTGGAGCGATACTTGGATGTTCCTAAAATTGGGTGCCCCAAACCAGCTGTTTCCCAATGAAAAACGACAATGTTTTGATGATTTTGGGGTCCTCCATGTCGCCATCAGGCCACGCTATTGCGTGATCTGCTGCTGCGGCTTCTTTGGTAACTCGGAGAAAAGGAAAAAAACGCGCCGCAGCAACGTAGGGCGACACTGGATGGCGACGGATCATAGAGTGCGTTTGAATTCCGCACAATGGGGCAGTGATGACTGGTGTAAGAGAGGGCAATTTCTGCAGAGAAAGTTCTTCCAGAAAAAGATGGAAAAGTGATGAAAAGTGACAGAGCGAAGGATTTCGTTGAGCTGCGCAGTTGAGGTCTTCTGCTGATCCTAATCCCCTTGCTCATGCTTTGTGAGGCAAGAACACAGAGCAAAGGTTCAGTCACATGTCAGGAGCAAATGTTGTATCCCTGGAGATCCAGTCATGAGGCTCCCCCCGGATATTGATTGGGGGTTGACACTACCAAAAATTCCACTGTGTGCTCTTCTGGCTGGTAACGGTCACACCGTGCAAACCACGATTTTTGACCGCGAAAAGTCGAAAAGACGAAAACTCGAAAGGCCGAAAAGTTTGCAGTTCAGGAGATTTTTGCTCGAAAAGTCGAACAAAAATCGAAAATTTAAAAAGTCGAAAAAATCGAATAATTGAAAACTTTTGGACTTTTTTGTTTTTTGACTTTTTGCGAAAAGCTTCACTAGAAAAGTGACAAATCGCTTGGGGTTTTCGAGGTGTTGGAGCACAGGCAGTATGCACGCAGATGTTTTTTTTTGCTGTTTTGTTGCTGTTCTTTGGTTGTTTTTTTTGTTCTCTTTCTAGGGGCGCGCAACGCAAACCTGCAATTACCTCGACAGGATCATATTGCCTACACGATGTTGTGGATTCCTCCAGTTTTGTGGGTTTTGAAAGGGTGGATACTGGAAACCCACAAATGGTTGGTTTGCACAATTCCTATCTACGGGATTTAACTATGGTTATTAAACTTGTGTCGGGCAGTGGGTTGGGCATTTTGACATACTAACTTCATAAGCCAACAAGCTGAAATAACGTGATATTGAGATTCTTCACAATTAGTTGCCATATCTGGGGCTTCTTTGAGAAGTTTTCTGAAGTTGGATATGGCATGACCTGGTATTTTTTTTGCAATGGTTTGTCACCGTTTCAACGATACAATTACCAAGAGAACACTCTCCGGGTGTGCGGCAAAAAATTCTCAGATGCCGCACTGAAGGGTTGAGCCAAAGCAGCCCATGGTTTGATTTGTCGTCTGGGGGAGTGCACCTTCAATAAACTTCGAGCCCACGCTGAACCATCTGAACCATCTTAAACCATACTTAAGCGTAGCATCAAGGGAAAGACTCACGGGAACAGGCAGCAAAGCATCAAATACAGGATGAAGTTGCAGCGCAGCAAAGAAGTGCAAGAAGACGTTGAAGCCTAGCATTTGAACCCTAGCCAAACCTTGAAACATAGCATGAAACGCAAGATGTGCGTGAAGCGTAGCATCTAAACCCTCAACAAACCCTGAATAAAGCAAATTGTAGACCAAGTCGGAAAAAAAACGAAACCTAATCCAAGTAAACGTTAAACCAACCTTAAACCAGCTTAAGACTAAACCTTAAACCAACCGTAAACCAAACCTAGATAAACGACTCACAAAGCCCTCAATAAAGTTACAGCGTAGCATCTAAACCCTAGACCAACCCTACAAGCCCTGAAGCGTAGCATGAATGGCCAGTGCAAGTGGCAGCGTAGCATCAAAAAATGTCAAATCGAAGCGTAGCATTTCAACCCGAAACAAAACCTTGAAAGGAGACATCAAATGCAAGAGGAGCTTGAAGCGTAGCATCTAGACCCCAGACAAACCCTGAAGAAAGCAAATTGAAGACCAAGTCTTAAAAAGCCCTCAACCTAACCCAAGTAAACCTGTCCAAGCCTACAAACCTTGAAGCGTAGCATGAAGTGCCAGTGGAAGTGACAGGGTAGCATCAAAGACAAGGTCAAGTTGAAGCGTAGCATTTCAACCCTAAACAATCGTTGAAGTAAGATACTTATTTAAGCAAGCTTTAAGGGTTGCTGTCTTATCGTCTATATATCCTCAACAATAAGGCAAGCGAGTTCCAGGTTTGTGGGTCACGAAACTCCTAGCAAGAGACCTATACAAAAATAGCTGTTCATGAACTAGTATAGCTGTCTCTGTCTATGTTTAATCTATTCAGTCCAGCCAGTCGATATCTATTTGTACTATCTTTTGGTTCATAAGTTACTTCTCCTATCTATTGCACCAGTGAGAAAAAAATGAACAGTTGAACAAAAGGTGGAAAAACACGAAAAGTCAGCAAGTCGAACACTTTGACTTTTTGAGAGTCGAAAGTTCGTTAAGAACTTGCTGACGGTTTGAAATCGAAAAGACCGGAAAAAAAACAAAGCCGACAAGTCAAAAGCTTTCTATTTTTGAGGCGAAAAATCGGAGAATTCAAAAAAAAAGTCGAAAAAAAACGGAAAGTCGAAAAGTCAAAAGAAATAAAAAAACCAAAAAAATGAAAAGTCGGAAAGTTCGCAGGCCAAGAGATTTATGTTCGAAAAGTCGAACACTTTTTGACGTTTTGCAAGAAGTCTCACCCTAAAAGTAAAAAAGACGCAAAGTCGAAAAAACGAGAAGTCGAAATCTGTTGATTTTTTGCGAACAAAAATCACTCGAAAACATCGAATGGGACCTGGTCGAATACTTTTTGACTTTTTGACTTTTTGCGAAAAGTTTTGCGATTTTCACGCTGTGCGATTACCGGCGAGAGGAGCGCTTAGAAATTCCAAGCAGTTTTAGTTTGCTGCGTCCGAGTCCGCCAGAACTGGTCAGGTGCAAAGGTTTTTTTGGTTAACAGACACGTGCGGGTCGGATGCTCAGAGCCCCGACTGAGACGAGCTGACGAGCTTGTGGAGGTGATGTCGTTTGATGTCGCAGTGAACAAACGCATGTTATCCACGCTGCCAAGGAGCTACAACGATGTGTGCGAAAGCACTTTGGCAGAAGTTTGTTTTAGACCTGGAGCAGTAGGGCAGCCACCAGTTCTTTCCCGGTGATGACCTTCCGTGCGAATAGGATTTCCTGTGATTGAAAATGGAGGCCCAATCAGGTCTCACCAGAATGTTTTCATCCTCAGGAACATTTCGACATCCTTGTAGAATGTATTACAATATGATATACTATGAACAACAATGACCAACTATGGTTCATGTATATAGACGTCTACCACACCTACCAGTTCTTCTCCTTTGTGGATTTCATTTTTTAAGTGTCTCTCTGACGCCAGACAACTGTGCGCTGCTGGCAGATGTCATGGGCTCAGCATGGTGCTAATCTCAGCCACCAGCAGGGGACCATGGGATGTGCCACTGAGGCGTACAATATGAAGCCTTACTGCTGTGCAAGTTGCCCTTTCCAAGTCCAGAACAATGGCTTACAATGCGAGGCTGGTGCTGTCGGGGATAGAGATCCAGATCCAGAAGTGCTACTGTAGTTGCTTTTCCATTCCACTTTGTGCAAGTCGTGCATGCAGTGAACAAAAAAAATATTTCATGGCGCAATTGAGGATGCTGCAAATTGTACAATGATTTGCTTGAAGAATCGATTGTAGGGGGAACACAGAGAAGGCAAAGACACACCAAATTCTACAGAAGGGTCCTGCCCAGTGACTTATCCTCACACCTAGGCTCCCCACAGCCCGCCTGAAATCCATACGGTGGTGCGCCGCCACTACAACACCATCTACAGGAGCACTTTTCCGGGTCGCGGGTCGCCATGTTACCGTTGCCCTGCTGGACTTGTTGTTGGAAAACATGAAATCATTGGGGTTGTCGAAACAAAACTTGGAACCTCATTGCATCCCATGGTTTATGTTGGTTTATGTTGGTTTATCATCTTTTTCCCATATTTTTTCCATTTGGCCATTTTGGGGTCTCAATTTCGCGACGTTGCCCGCCAGGAAGGTTCCTGTCAACCACTACGCCGTGTCCTGAATGGTGGGGTGTTGCTTCTCTGCTCAGTGGCGACAGCTTGCTGTGACACAAAACCTCTGTGAGCCGTGAACCCAACCCCAGTTGTTTGATTTTGTTTGATTGCTATAGTAATGTTAGTTTACCAGAGGATGACATAGCTATAAACAGTCATCCATGTTCAATAAGTAAATCATCTATGGTCGATTGGTTTGATTGGTTCAATGGGAATTGTGAATGAACCCACGAGCTCGCAATCTTCACTTCCTGAGACTGATGCTGAGGTAAAGGTCCAGATGCCCCAGCAACCACCTCTCGTCCACACAGTGAAAGTGGTGGTGCGCCTGTTTTGTTTAGTTCTTCAACGATCAAAGCATGATGTACGACTTGAATGGCTTGACTCGGCTTGACATGGATAGGCTATATTTGACGTCGTTGTGTGGCATGTCTCTTGCCAGACCCCACCGAAAGAGTACGACTGCGAGGGGATGGACGGACATCCCAATCCCGTTTGGTCGGGTGCACATACGCGCTGGTGCTGTTACAAGTACAAGGAGGTGGGGACTCTGGAGAGAGGACTTTGCAGAAGTTGTCCACCAGTGTGGCTCGACTTGTTTCAACGGTAGAGTTTCTGGCCTCTCCAAAGAGCCCAAGAGTTGGAGCTGCCCACGTTTCTCATTTCTTGCTTTGTGCAGTACTGCCCGCATACCGTCGTGGACAAAGACTACTACCACACTGTCACCAAAGTTCAGCGGCTCGGCGCAGAGCTGCGAATCAGCAAACGCGACCCCGATCCTTTCAGACTGATCTTTGTTTGACCAGTTAGTGATTGAAATTTTGAAGGAAAAGCCCCTTTTTTAGCCAATCGCCGATAGCCGTGACACCGGAACTTGCCGACAAGGCATATCAAAGTCCCAGTGCCAGAACCAATGCCAACTCATGCTCCGGCGCCTTGGTGTCCATCACTACAACTTGGTAGGATGGAACTCTTGATGTAACTTCTAAAAGGGCCAGCAATATATATATATATAATAATAACAATAACAATAATAATAATAATTATTATTATATGTACATATGTATATGATTTGTTTTTTCTGCTATATATATATAGATCTATACATAATTGTATATATATATATTGGCACAATATAGCATAACGTAGCATCATATAGCATATATGTATGTATGATTATAGATCACATATATTAAAAATACGTCATGATATAATCGACGTGCGAAAAGTAATCAGAGAATCGGACCTGTTTTAAATTCCTGCTGAAATTTGACATGTGAGACAGGATGGAAATCCAGAGCTTGCAGAAATGAGCAACTGAGATCGTGCACACCATCCACCACCGCTACCATGTGCCGAGCCCACCAAAGTATGTGAAAGTTCATGTGCCCGGTCCCACCGTGGTGAAATCAGTCCGGAAGCCCAGACAGCGACAGGTCTGGCCATCCTTTTGGGCACCTTGGCAGCTGTGAGGTCGTCGTGCATGACCGGGTGCCAGTGCCCGTGAAGGAGCCACCGCAGGTCTGGCCATGGTTGCCGGGGAAAGGAAGACACCAATGAGTTGTCCTGTTGGTCTCCCATGACTTTTATCATCATCATCATCATCAGCATCATCAGCATCAGCATCACCATCTCCATCACCATCACCACCATCACCACCACCACCACCACCACCATCATCATCATCATCATCATCATCATCATCCTTAGCATCCATATCATCCATATCATCCTTATCATCCTGATCATCATTTTCATCCTTATCATCCTTATCATCATCATCATCATCGTCGTCGTCATCATCATCATCACCATCATCGTCGCCATCGTCACCAACACAATCAACAACATCATCATCATCACCATCATCATCATCACCATCATCATCATCATCATCATCATCAGCACCTCCATCACCATCACCATCATCACCATTATCACCACCATCACCATCACCATCATCATCATCATCATCATCATCATCATAATCACCATCATCATCACCACCATGACCATCACCATCACCATCATCACCATGACCATGACCATGACCATGACCATGACCATGACCATCATAATCATCATCATCATCATCGTCATCATCATCATCATCATCATCATCATCATCATCATCATCATCACCACCATCGCCATCACCATCGCCATCACCATCGCCATCACCATCGCCATCACCATCGCCATCACCATCGCCATCACCATCGCCATCACCATAATCACCACCACCATCCATCATCATCATCATCATCATCGTCATCATCATCATCATTATCATCATCATCGTCATCATCATCATCATCATCATCATCCTATCATCATCATCATCATCATCGTCATCATCATCATCATCATCATCCTACCATCATCATCATCATCATCATCATCATCCTTATCATCATCATCACCATCATCATCACCGCCATCCTCCTCCTCATCATCATCATCACCACCATCATCTATATGAATTGTGATTTTTCTGATGATAATGGGCATAGAAGATTACATCCAAGTGCTGGCGCAGCTGAAGATTGTCTTTGTGCAGGTGATCAACGTCAAGAAACCATACACCGTGCATGTCAAGGGTCGTGGTGCCTTGGTCAAGTTACCCGCCCACTTTTCGCACAGAAACGAGTCATCCATTCATTAAACCATAGGGATCCACAGGGATCCACAGAAGCGATGGATTCTTGGAATCCCATTCAGCTAGGATGACCAGGGACCTAAACCATGCTTTGACCATATCGGGATGATCAAACCAAACAATTTATGGGGATATTTGATGGGACAACCTCCATCAATCTCCAATATGAGTTTGGTCGACAATGGGGGGTTTTGTGCCATGTGGGTGTACAATGAACCAGTTGATGGGGTTGTAATGATATAATAATGCGATACAATGTAGTGAGTATATATATGTAACTTAGCAAACAATATTGGGATGTGTTTGGGTTTGCCCACAAATGGGCATTTTGTCCCAAATTTATAGCATTTCAAATTAATATATACATATACGTACCTATGTATATGTATATTACACACGCGCTCCCATTTCTTCAAACATACATATCAAAAGGGGAAATCATGGTACATGATTACATCATTGGATTTTTTGAGAACCGATTTTCAAGACAAAACCCGATCAGTAGAGTCAGATGCAGATGGTAGTTGGTGCGCAATGATGGAGGTAATGAAGTGCTAGTTGTCAAAAGTACCTCGGGAAATGCGTGAAGGGGAGACTCTAGTGTTTTAGTGGCAGTGCAGCCCAGCCGTCAGCCTTCATTCCCTCCAGCCAGTGAGATCACTATGTGAAAGTGCCTGTGCCATCTCCACCACATGTGGTGACACATTACCACACCCACTGGAATACCGTTATTGATCACAGCTACGACACTTGGAAACAATAATGGAATTGAAACGGGCTCCATGGATGCTTGTGCGGAGTCGGTGAGGTCTCAAGTTTCTGAAACTGCCAACGAATGAAACACAGTGAAAGTATATATGTCAAAGTAGCCAAAGTGTTAACAATACCCATGCCTCCATGCCAGTGTCAATGGTGGCACGACTGGGATCCAAACACCATGGCTACCTTGTGTCGCCCCAGGACTGCCAGAATGGTCTCAGCGACTGGCACCATTTGTGGTCACATTCCAAGCATTTTGATTGCAATAGTGATGTGTCGAACCAGTAATAAGCAGATAAGTTTTGGGTCAACAGATTGACGCTTCATCCAGCAGGTCAAATCTAATTTCACTCTGTTTAGTTTCCTCGCCCAGCCTAGTTTTAAAATCTGGCTATGGCCCTGTCAATTCAATTTAGGGACGGAGGGACCAGGTGCATAGGAACGGAGGGACCAGGTGCATAGCTGCGAGTTATGAAGATGAAAGGCCCTTTCGAAGAACTTGAACTTCGAGATAGATACCTCTTTCAGGACAACAGCACTTAAAGCGAGGAGTTCCAAATAGATCAAGCAACAAGCTGAATGTGTTGAAGGCTTTCTTTGACACATTGTTTCTGTTTTGACGCTGCAGTTCATTTGCCATGAGCTTTGCTGTCAGGGTGATTCCTGATGGTAGTGTAGTTCTGTTGCTCAGAAGCAGTCTTTTCCAAAAAAGGCAGCATCGCAAGTTGCCTGGAACGACTTGGTAGAAGTTGCAAAACCAACATGGTTCCAACCATCCAACACGCAATAACCATGCATCAGGGTCCGTCAAGTCACATGAGTCTTTGACTAGTACCAACTTTGTCACTCCCATGTACCGAGTGTTTTTATCTTGATCTTACTACTCGCTGTGCTAATTACATCTAATTACTAGCCGCAGCCACTATTTAAACATAATTAAACATATTTAAACTTAAACCATGTAAGAACAATATCAATCCCCCTCTCTCTTTCTCTGAATTGACATCGGGTGAACTCCTTGCCACCTTTAGGCGCGCTTGGTGCTGTTCGCACCACAACTCTGGCTGTTCGCACCACAACTCTGGACATTGGTCGCACGAGTCGCACCACAACTCTGGACATTGGGTGAAAAAAGTTCATGTCGTTCAAACCTATGCGACTTGGTCGCCACAATCGTGACAGGTGGTGCTGTGGTACTGCGTGGAGCGGTGACCGGTGATAGTCTTGTCACGCTGTAGCCGCTGTACATCCCTTCTAGGCTTAGCTTCTGGACCTAGGACTGTCATGCGGGCTTCGACAACTGGTACCACGGCTGGTCAGATGGCAAGAAGAGTTGGTGCTGTGTCGGGATACCAAGCTTCCTATGCTTCCTGCTTGCGTTCCTCAATAGATCGAATCGTGGGGGAATGTTGAAAAAATCTCCTTGTTAAATTAATTCCTGAAGAAATCAGAATGCAGACTTGCAGCATATCATATCTGGTTGCACGGGAGCTGAAGGAAATATACATTAAGCAAATTTTTGTAATATACTGTATGTGAACTTTGAGAGCCTTTGGGCAAGCCACATAGTAGAACAGTTTGTGGATTATATACATTCCAAATCTTCAAGCTGTTCCTTTGCGGAATGAAAGAACCACATGTGAAGAAGGACGCAGAGAAACACAATCATTGTAAAGGCTCAACAGTTTGTGACGGAGTAGATACATATGGGTACGCATCAAGATTCTTCCTCCAGATATGCCTTCATTGAAACATCTCAAACTTGAGTGTCAATCCTTGGTAATTTGCCGAAATAGTCCTTGGCAGATGTTTTTCTTTGTATCACATATACCAACTTTTTGGTGAGGAAAAGAAGACCATGGGCTGCCCTGGCAGCTGGCATCACGGCTACCACCTCAGTGAAACACAGCGTGTGCTGTGGCTACCTGCTGTGGCTACCTGCTGTGGTTACCAGCTACCAGGTTTTGCAAAGATTGCCCGAGGCCACTGGCATCACAGCCATCACGCCGTGGTAATCCACGAGGAGCACGTGGGCCACGGCGGCTACGACTGCCATGCTGGTGCGAGCAACTGGATGCAGGGATGGTGGCTCGGCACAGACGGACAAAAAAAGGTCGTTCTGTGGCTTTGTCCCGTGGGGTATGCCCCAAAATCTGATCACTAGGGAGCATTACTGCATGAACATCACAAAAGATTGGGGTGCCTCTTTTTTGGAAGCAAATTCATGGAAAAACGAGGTTGAATAAAGGAAGTTACAGATGGAAAATGAGTTTGCAACCCACACTAGTCGATGCTATCGAACAACTGCCTGAAACATTTCTCAATTTTCGCTCTAACTCTTTGGAGAAGGAGGCAACAAGCTGCAAGCTGAAAGTGCTATTTTGCAGGCCTTTTTCTTAACAGACAAAGAAACATGCCAGAAAAAGCCCTACAAAACCAATTCTATGATCTTTGTTTCATTTTGCCTAAGGTCGGGAAAGAAGAAGGATTGGTGCTGCAGCAAGGGCCACAACCAGTTCTGTGTGAAGTTCCATTGCCACGCGGAACACGCAACTGGCCCATGTTTGAGTTTGACGCATCCCAGACTTTGACCCACAGCCATATGGTGACCCAAAGCATTGGAAGTAAGAAGAGTTTCAGCGGTTTAAGCAAAAACTCATGGGAAACCAGGGTTTGTAGATGTTTTCAGCATCAAACGCCAAGTTTTCCTGGTATTTTGTATGCCGGGCACACGCCAGGCAAATGTGAACGCTTGGTCCAGTGAGCAGCGTCGCGGCCTCGATTGGCGACTGTTGCTACCAATTGTGGCATTTCACAGGAAGATTGTGGGTAACAAAGCAAGTCATTGTGTCATTGAGCATCATTGAGCCATTGAGCGAAGTGAGACTTGTGGAAGTGAGACGAATTCTGAATTGACTTCAGACTTCTGCAGGGCCCCTGCAGCTTCATGGTAGGTGACTTCTGCTGCAGCAACTTCCAGATGGGCTGCCCCCACACCACCCTGTCACCGCTGGGCTGTGATGCCAGAAACCCAGAAGCACAACTGGTGATCAGCCTGCACCTGGATCACAGGAAAGATTTAAAGAATCAGTTTATACACCATATTGGTTTCTTCCATCCGATAGATCATCATTTTCCACATTTACTTGGTCATAGATTTTGGTGCCCCCATTCATGGACAAACGCAATAGATCAGATGTATCCATAAATTGGTTGGTTTAGGTTTAATCCCAAATTTTTGAAAGCAAATCCGATGTAAACCCCTAACCTGTCTTCCAATGTGAGGCCATGTGCGTGGTGAACGGAGAGAGCAGCAGCTGCAAGAGCCGCATGAAGTGGACACAGGCATGACGGGATGTAGCCACGAAGTTTGATGATAAATCACAGATTTTTAGGATTGTGGTACTGTAGCCCCCAAATAGATAGAAAAGACATTTCCTACTAAAATAGTGGGGCATGTACCCTCTGGTAATTTCCATAGATATATTGATATGATTCGAAATCCATGTATCCTCATTGGAAAATGATCTGCAAATGGTAGGGTAAACCTAAGATTTACTGTAAGATGGCGATTGAGTTTGAAATATGATGATTAACCTGTGGGCTGAGGATGATTACAGTAGGGATGAATAGGGTATACCGCGGTATACCGTATACCCATTTTTTTGAACAACCCCACATATGAAGCATGTAACTGACCCATTTGCCATGACGTAGACTTTCGGCCACGTTGCAGCACAACGTTTTCGGCGGCAAGAGCAACGCCTGCAATCTCGCCTACAGCAAGATCCAGGTTGGCCCAGGGGACTGCTTTATTTTCGACTCAAAGGCTCTGCTTCCATCAGACGCTTGGGTATGGCTATAGCTGCTATGTATGTTTATATTTATATAGTTGTTCCCGGTGTCAGTTTTGTCTTCGTGGCTCTTCTCCTTTCTCAGCCTGAAATACGCTTTTGATGCAGTGGGCATGGTTGGGGGCTTGGGTGGGGCTGGATCAGGTGGAGTGCGACGTTTGCCGTGCATGCTCCATCGAGGCAGTCCTCCGCGAATTCCTCTGTTCATCAGGGCATTCGCGTGCATTGGGAAGATCTCTCAGTATCTTTCAGTTGCAATGATGGTTTCATGATGGTTGCATCATGATTTCAGGAGTATTTTTCAAGTGATTTGAAGTTGATTTGCTTATTTTCATGTCATTTCCATGGGCCTGTAGGTCCCCCAATCAGGGTGGTCATGGAATCTTGCAGGCAGCTGGCTGCGGAGCTCAAGGACCCGGTAAGGCTGCATTCGATTGCCCGGTGCTCAAAATGACCATTGATCATTCCGAAAATGCTGGGATTGAGGCGGTTGCAACAAACCTCTACAAAGAGGACCGTTCTATTGATGGCATTGATGGCATATTTTTAGGAAAACTCTTTAGGCTAAACTTTAGGCTGCAGGATTTTGTAGAGAAATGCGCCCACGACACGGCTCCAAGCCACGTCCTAGGCCACGCTGCCCTGGGCAACTGGCCGGATGTCTCAGCCGTTGAGATTCGTTGAGAAAGTTACTGCCATTTCAAACATTTTCAAAGATTTTCAAAGATTTTCAAACATTCCAAACTAAAAAAAGTCTGATGCTTCGAGTTGTCTAAATGACGATTTCGTCGATCCTCGAAGGTGCCGCGCCTGGTCTCCTGCAAAGAAGGTCTGGTGCTGCAACGAGAAGCAGAAAGGCGCCGTTTGCCACGCAGGGAGCTCTCAACGTTGGAAGTTGTGTGGAGCAGCGCATTACTTTGTACTTGATAATCTTGATATCAGACTTTAAAACTTCACAAAAGTTCTCTGGCAGGCTGCCAGTCCCCTGACACCCCACCCAACTGTGATGCTGGCGCTGGCAAAATTTGGA
>Ga0126342_10014423_pt1 | contig 13960 bp, 13 predicted proteins | sample Cyp1metagenome_FD_92528 | JGI IMG/M metagenome (GOLD analysis project Ga0126342, IMG submission 92528) | Coral microbial communities from Lord Howe Island, Old Settlement Bay, Australia - Cyphastrea 1 metagenome | ecosystem: Host-associated > Invertebrates > Cnidaria > Coral ...
AGCCGCTGCTTTGACCCTATACGTGGGGCCTCGTGCTGTGTGTGCAAAAGGTCTGAATTTGGGGTCGCTAACGGACGCTGTTTTCAGCCCTCTTCATTGAGGGCCCTCCTTGTATACATATTTATATGTATATATATATATATATATGTGTGTGTGTGATTCATAGATGTCGATAATATGGAGATATATTGACTAATGAAAGATTGCTAATTATAAGAAAAGGGACTCAAGCCCCCAAAGACTGGATTTCATCCACAATAGTCAGGATAACACGAAATTTCAAGGCTGAGGCCACAGCTGGCAGTTCCACATTGGTTTTCTGATGGGGTCTGCTTACACGACACGCTGCGAGGGACAACACATTGGTTTTAAATATTTGTTCCAAGTCATCAATCTCAATAGCAGTAGGTTTTATTCTTCATCTGTGTCGAAACCATCCCAGCACCATTGGGCCCTTAGGTTTTCTCGATGATTCTCACCTTGCTCTTGTCAGTCTGATCTGTTCTGACACCTGCGCGGCGACCACTCGGGGATCAACGACGGCCCTAATTTTATGGTGACTGGACCCATGGTAGATATGCCGGAGCGGCAGAAATGTCTTCCGTTAATCTTGAAACGGTGAATTCGCAGGCCCCCCAATTCTTAGCAACACGATATTGTCTGGTTGGTGGTTTTAACCATCTTGAAAAATATTAGTCAATGGGAAGGATTATCCCATATATTATGGAAAATAAAAAATGTTCCAAACCACCAACCAGTTATTGTGTTTGTCCAATTTGTTTATGGTGCTATCATGGTTGTTGATTGGGTGTGTTTTTGTTGGGGTGCACCGGTGCATCGCCAAACGTTTATGCTTTGCATTTCTTTTTGCTTGCATTCCCCAGGCTTCTTGATAGATGTCCCCATTCAGCAATTGCAGTATTGGATCAATTTACCCATTTTCTGTCGGTTGAACCGGTCGAATACTCCATGCGCAGTCTGTTTTCCTACATTTACCTCAAAATTTGCACAAGAAAAATTACGGTAGCCCAAAAATCTGCAAAAATCGGCAAAAAAACGCCAAACAAGTGCCCAAATCTATGACAAATGTGGCACACAGGAAGCATTTGGCCGTGGCTTCCACCTGCGTCCCACAGCATCTGCTCCGCTTCGCGATCCTTCAGGGCCAAAGCCGTCAGGAAGGCCGAAGGTGCCTTGGAGTCCTGGGGATCGGAAATCTCGGTAATTGCGGTGATGATTAGCGGTGGAGATTATTGATACCCTCTGGTTATTTAACAGTTCGCCATGGAAAATCACTATTTTTAATAGGTAAACCCAGGTAAACCATCTATTTCTATGGGCCATTTTCCATGGCTATGTTAAATAACCAGAGGGTAATTGTATGATTGATATGGCTATGGATCAATACCTATGAAAATACCATTTTTAGTGGGATGAACATCCATTTTAACCCAGCTATTTTGATGTGAACTACAGACTAGGTTTTGACACACTGCCATATGTTTATGAGTATGGTTCTTAATAGTATGTTATAGTATGCTGATTGCTATGTATGATTGATAATTGTTTATTAGTATGTTTCTTGATCTTAATATTACAGTAATATGACTAGACATGATTGTATATTGCTGTCATTATTGATGGTGATGAGGAGGAGGATTATTCTCTATCGATGATTGTTTTCAATATTGCTATTTTTGGTATTATTAGTACTATGTTATAGTAATGATTGACTTGTTAGTAACAAGGTAGTACGAGTATTATTGTTGTTGTTATTGATATTGTTGTTCGTTATTGCTCGTTATTATTGACTTTGTTGTTTTTGTTGTTACAATTAGCACTATCATCTTTCTATTATCACGCATGTTTTTACAACTTATGCATTCTTACTGCAATCAGCGTTGCCATTGCCGTTACATGTTACTTCTTTTGTTGCTATGATCATTGTGATATGATTATGACTGCCATGGCATCATCACTACTACGAACAATGATCACCAATCAATCCCTTTTGAGTGCGTTTGTGATTGTACCCCCGGTATATAATCCCATCCCCCCAATATTAAACACCCCTTAAATGGTCCCAAATATGTGTAAACCCTCTGCTAAACGATGGTTTCTGAGAGGTGTTTAATATCAGGGGCATGGGATTAATGCTGACCAGGGCTGATCAAAGGATTGGTCTAGAGAAAGTCTGCAGGAAACCATAAGAAACCAGTGTTTTTCCTTTCATCCTTTCACAAAAATGGTGGTTTCCTCCTACTTTACACTTCAACCAATTCGGAGATCACAAACCTGGAAAAGCTTCGGCAGGGGATAGTTCCCCCAACCCATATCCCGTCATTCCAGCGACGTCACAGTGAGGTCGTTCTAATTTGTCCAGAGAGTTCTTCCTTATTTTCCTTATTTTCCAGCCATAGTAAAGCATAAGAAACCATTGTTTATTCCGATCATACCCTGAATATTCCCGTGGGAATCAGATTTTATGCAAAATCATTATCATTACCATTATCATGATATTCCCATGATACTCCCATGATCGTTCGTTTTTAAGCCTATAAAACCATTGTGATTTCCAATTTAACTTTAAAAAAAAACAACAGGATATTCTCATGCTTTATCCTCATAGTGACATGTTCCCCATTCTTCAACTGCTGTTGACTTCGCTCCTGGTCTGGTACTCCAGGTCCAGCCCCATCAATCAGGGCTGCGGCGATCTCGGCGTAGTCGCCTGGTGGCATGTGGAAAAACCATAGGTTCCCTAGGCAAATGATCTACATTCATGGTGGGATTTCCACATCTGGTATGTTTACAGGAGGGTAACTATACTAATTCATGGGATTTAATGGGTATATAAACCAACTTATCCAGTTGGACTGACTGGTTCCCACATGGCTTTTGTTGGGAATTTTTTGATACCCCTAGCTCCGAACTCCGCTCCCTCCGTTCACCACGTGGTATAAATGATGCCGGAAATAAATTGGAGATCTTATATAATCTTGGCAAGAAAATATGGCAAATCACCACAAAAAGCAAGAGAAATGATTGGGAATAGTCGGAATAGTACCAATGTGGAGGCAACGCAAAAATGGCCAGCGCAAACTTAACCAACTAAAAGTGTAGACGCAACCAAAAGAACAGAAGGTTCACATCCCAATTTCCTATCTATATAAATATTGTTATATACATATATCATCATATATCTATGTATCATATATTATCATATCGTATCCGATATCGTGTAGACCTGCACTGCGATGTCAAAAGAAAGGTGCCGCCCAGATCTCAGCAGTTCAGGCCGAGGTCCGCACTAGCTGCAACTGCATCGAAGAGCCTGGCCCGAGGCCAGGATCGTCAGATGCCCATTGTGATGTGATGTGGTTCCGGCCTCCATGTTTTTGAAGTGGATTGAAGTGGATTGAAGCGATTTGTTTTTTTTGGCAATGATTTTATAATAACAAATAGCAATGGTACTATCATTTTGGTTGATTCCCCCATGTTTGTTTTCAAACAAAAGTATCCCCAGATTTTCGTGAAACCTTCCCGCTGAAACTGCCTGAGGTCTAGAGACTCTTGCACTTCAAATGAGAGTTGATTGCCTCACGGGCCAGCGGGTGATGTCTGTCGTGCACTGGAGGGTGCACAGGTCATGTTACGTTGTTCCTGGTGTAGTCTGCCATGGCTCTTAATATGCGTATATATATGTATTATATATATTATATATATATATTATATATTATATATATATATTATATATATATATATATGTGTGTGTGTCTGTTTGTATACTGGTCATCATGTATGCATCTAGAAATATATGCATGTGTATATATATATGTGTGTGTGTGTCGTATACATATGTGAGTGTGTGTGTGTGCATTTGCATACTCATACTACTAATAATACTATTATTAGCATTATCATTATTATATAATATCAACTAATATAAACAACCCAGATGCATCCAATTTACATTCAGGGATTTTTTGGGAATGGCAGGTTCCTCATTTACCACAACCATTCTGCAGCAAGGCTCTGCTGAAAAGGTGCAAACCTGGAGATATTCTGGGGGAAACATCCTCAAACCCTCCTGGGATAAGATCCTATCTTTTTTGGGACCTCTATATCTGTGATATCATAACCATGGGGAAAACGCCAGTCAATCAAAGGACTGTTTCCATCATGTTCTATCCGCTTAACCCGTTCGCTGTTTGATAAACCATCATTCTTGCCGAACTCACATGAGCCACAGAAAGTATTTGGTACATCACGTAACCGACTGATTGTGTCTCCCTTCTTCTCCATTCCCGTATCGTATTTTGCGTGCCTGACCTCGTTCTCCAAAGCTGCACGAATGCTTTTCATATCTAGATCCTACGCATGAAACACCATGAAACACCATGAAACACCATGAAACACCATGAAACACCTACCTCTTGGATCCTCTTGGGCTGTTCCTCGGTTTGCAATCCAAGTGTCGCAGGCAAACAAGTTCCTGATGCCGGGAAGCCACCAGTAAGACGGTGAGTCTTGATACCCATAATCTTCCATAGGTGTCCATAGGTAAGTTACAGTACCATATGGCCATATGATGGCCATATGATGGCCATATGATGGCCATATGATGGCCATACCATAGGTAAGTTACAGTACCATATGGCCATATGGGTTCTGTTTTGTTTGTTTTTTTTTGCTGTCGGGCTTCTAGTCAGCTTGGATGGTTGATCTCATCCCATATGGATCAAATGCCGGATGGGATATACTGGGATTGCCACCAGCAAAGAAATAGTTGATCCATGCTGATCCCCAAGTGACAGTCAACGGTGAGGTGAAAAGCCGTCATTTTCTCAGCACATTTGAACCCCTTAATTTCTCCACTCGGAAGGGTGTGCAAACCTCAAAACACGGGAACAGGACCCTTTTTTTCTTCATCGCCTTATGTCTTGAAACTGAGGGGCGAGCATGTCAGGCAAAGGGGCAGCTACAAACCAGGACTGTTTCTCTTTATTCAATTTATTCGTATTTACCCTCTGGTAAACTAACAGTTCGCTATGGAAAATCACCATCTGGAAAAGTTCGGCAGATCAACTATTTCCATGGCCCATGTTCAACTTCGCAAACTGTACCATCTGCTTATTTAACAGTTTGCCATGGAAAATCACCATGCTATTAAGAACGGTAAACCATCTATTTCTATGGGCCATCTATACCATGGCTATGTTAAATAACCAGATGGTAAATTACTTGGTTGATAGATTTCTCTACTATGGGTGAAATTATGATCCCCCATGCCACCCAGGGGTTAAATGACCGGAGGGTATGTTCCCCATTTTTTACCAAATGGTAACCATTATTATTAACCACTATTAACCACTATTAACCAACTATTAACCAACTATTAACCAACTATAAACCAACTATTAACCAACTATTAACCACTATTAACCCATTTTTGTTCCCCATTTTTTCTTGGTGAACTCTCCGAGAAAAAAAAAAACTCCACCAAGCGACGACCTCACCACCGCTGGGCAGTCCCAGGATTCGGCCGATGGCACCCGAGGATTGAGACACCACTTCCTGGGTCCATCCATGTCGTGGCCGCGAACATCAAATGTGTCCATGGTTTACCCTCTGGTGAACTAACATAGCAATGGAAAATGGCTATAGAAATAGTGGATTTTCCCATCAAAAATGGTGGATCTTTCCATTGCTATGTTAGTTCACCAGAGGGTACCCAAAATGCTAAGCGAAGCCCTGGCAACATAGCACTTTTTTGAACATGGCCCGTGGAGGAAATATATAGTTGATGTTCCGAACTTAATGATGATTTTTTCAGAGCGAACTGTTAGTTTACAAGAGGGTATCTATGTTTTATCGTAAGCTTTGTAGTGCTGTTCATCTCTTTGATTCTATTTGCAAGATCTGATGAGTCTCGATGTATCCATTGAATCATTGCAATTGAATGTCCCTGTGTATTCATTCATTTTTTGAAATGAACTGATGAAAGTCCATTGCTGGATCGCCCAATCTGTGGTCATGGAACCGGAACAGGTGGTCCTGGACCAATATCCTCATGTCGTTCCTCACGGTGGGCAGTTGGTTGATATCCCCAGATTTGCCGTTTAACATCCCAAAAAAAACATGTATATAGCCCGATATGGGGAGACTTCGCCACAGATTTTCGCCGTCCATTTGGACATGGATTCCCTGGTTTAACCCACGTGAACCCACTCGCCGACTCGCCGGGTGTCATCTTTCAGCACCAAACGCCTCAGGCAGTGACCCATGGGATCTCCATCCTTTTTGGAGTAGATCCCTCAATATTTTACCCGGGGTCTCGATATTTTCCGGGTAGCTCCGAAATTATATCCTACCATATCCTATCTATAATATAAATATATAATATATCTATGTTTGAGCCTAGATCCTATATCTATGGCCCCATCTCCTGCCAAATATCTGGAATCTGAATTTACTGAGTCACATCATCTGAGATATCAAGACATGGACAGCTCGGGAACAATCCTTTGCTAAACCCAAAAAATCTATTCGAAGGATTGATTGCCAGTAGTAGCCTTCTCATTTCTGCTGGATTAACCAGTGGGAATATGCAAAAGAATCATTACTCAGCCAATCCAGGCCAATTGACACTCATGTGTACCCTCTGGTAAGCTAACATAACTAGGGAAAATCACCGTTTTTAATGGGTAAATCAACTATAAATGGCAATTTTCAATAGCTTTTTGTTTGTTTACCGGAGGGTAAGTGGTTGAATCATACCATTTCGATCCTTCATCCCCATTGGTCACCCGAAGGGTCAACATCCACATTTTGATGGTGCCCAATCCAAGGCAGAAAGAGACCTGGATATGGCCATCTTCTTGGGTGATACCCTAGGTGATACCAAAGGCCCACGAAACAACCACAACTGTTCTCCAATGATGACTGTTAACATAAATTACCCAAATGTTCCTGGTGATAGAATCTGATAGAACTTATACCATCCCAAAAACATCCGTGATACATCCGTGATACAGTATGTTCTTCATGTGAATCATGCTGGGTTGCCTCCCATCCACAGGACCGCCCAAGGCACTGCGCGAGAATGGGTATCTTCCATTCTTTGTGGATTGCCTCCAAGATCTCGTGCAGCTGGCAGGCTGAGGGACGCGTCAACGACAGCCTGGGAGGTTGATTGGGACGCTGGTCACTTAGAAACTCAACGGCTCCAAGGGGACGAATAGCTCAGCGTCGTCATTGCGGTGGGATTGGGAGTTGGAAGGAGGTGAACCCCCCAAAAATGGCTCATAGCCATAGCTTAAAACGACACTTTTTGGACCAAGATGAGTCTTCAACCCTGACCCTCAGCACAAGAATGCGCTTGTCATTTAAACAGGAGACACATTTTTCCGCGAATCTCAGTTCGAATCTCAGATCGAATCTGACCAGCTTCATTCTAAGAAGATTCGGAGACATGTTTCGCATGTTTGTCCCATTTTTGGTCCCATTTTTCCAAAATGTCCTGGCCACTTCCCATGTTTGGGTCCGGCGCTGCTCTCCAGCCAAGTTGTGGATCACCAGCTGGACGTTGCCAGTGGTACCTTGGGCAACGCCAAGTTAAACGCTGGGAAATCCATAGGATTTCATCCACCAACCAGAGGAAAAATGGATAAAAATGGTGGTTCAACCAGAGGTTACTCATGGAAACTCAGGATTGAGTGGGTGATGTGCGTGAGCTAAGTTGGCTGACATAGCTCAACTGTTGAGTTTGTGGTAGATATCGAACTAGTTAACTCAACAAACATAAGTGTGAGGGGCACCACCTTGCAGTGCCAGGTTTGTCTGAAAACGGGACTCCCATAGGAACCCATCCCATCAAACTGGGGAGACTTTGAGACTTGTTCTCCAAAAGCTATCACTGAATCACCTTTTGGAATTTCATCCCTAAAACAGGTGAAGTTCAACTCCCAAAAATGTGGAAATGCCCTACCGCAGCGGCAATACCATAGTTCATAGACCCTTGGAAGCTCAGGACAGCACCATGCTCCTGGAATGGTTCGCTTGGAGCCCTGGATTTGAGTGATTTCTATACTACATAGAGCCAATCGACTTCACTGTTTTTTGGGTCCTCTGACTATAAACGAATTGGAATCTACGTTGTAAGCCTCAGTCCGGTCATTATTCAAAGAAAGCATGACCCCAAGGGAGCGTCATCTAAGTCATTGACAGCTGGCAATGTAGGTCTCAATATCCACCTCCTATCTAGCCCTCTCTATATACATGCCATGTCAGTTTGTTGCTTTAACCCTCATTTACATGCATTTAATTGATGTGGTAAACCATGGTAAACCCAATCATGAACCATCCCCGACAACCATAAAAGGATGGTACAATTGTATAATCGATCCCAGACAGTAGGTTGATGATGGTTGATGTACATAGGTTGGTTTTCGGGTTTACCATGGTTTACCAGCTTTCCCGTGCCGAAAAATTTTGCTTTTGAACACAATGTCAAGGCCGGCAAACTCTTGGCAGGTGAACGTCCCAAGCACTTCCGTCCTCCTCTACACGCCTCTTGCATGCCACATGCCGCGATGGACAAATGCCCATGGCGAGCAGCGGATGTTGTCTTTCAATGCCAAACCGAACAGTCTACCAGTCAACTTTCGGTTTGGAAATGGGAAGTCAATGGAAAGACTGCAGCAAGATGGCAAGGCTTAAAGTTTCAACAACTAATCTTAAGTTAAGATATTCATAGATGTTCTATTGCTTGATTTTGGACCCTTTGGGCCCTCTGGTGGCAGAGTACTGTAGTTGAAACGTGTTGACACCCGGCTGATCTTTGCGAGCCGACTTCGGAAGGCATCCAGCGACAAGCTTCAGCCCTAAACGCAAGCCCCAATATACACTTGGAAAAGGATCCTTCCCGATCTTCCTTGGGACGTGTCCATCCTGCTTTGCCCTCAAGACCCTCTTTTTTTTGCCGCAGTGCTGCTAAAAGTCCTGGCAAACTGGCCATCCAAGGTATGACGGTAGCACCATCTGGATGGAAAAACAATCCCATAACTAGATAACGATCAGTGCATTTCAATATGATAGGGCCTTTAAAAGGTCGATAGTTCTCATGGATTCTTTTCCCCATTAAAAATGCCAAATTCATGCATTCACACATCTGGTTTCACCATGTTTCACCATGTCCTGCTGTCAGTCCTCGTCGCTGAGCGGGTCACCATCCAGTTCGGCATCCGGTTCAGGGGTCACAGACTGCCAGCGAGTGACTTATCATTCACCCCGGTAGCTTGAGGCCGCCAAACAAAAACTTGAACCGGTCACCCAAAAAAAAAAACAGCAATAAAAACTGAATGGTCACTTTGAACTGCCAGGCAAGTTCATCACCAAACCAAGTTGGAGCCAACCTTTGGACCATTTGGGATCCAAAAAAAAGGGCTCGCCTTCAGGCGTTGCCTTTGCCTCAGCATTGACTTTTTGGACGGGATTATGCCCCCCGCGAAAAATGTTGGGGATTGTCATGATCCACGATCTCGGAGATCCTATTATATATGACCAGCCAGTACCAAAGTACCAAGCGACAACACCGGGTTTTGAACACTGCTCGCGTCATTTTGTTGGTCCTTTTTTTGGAGGAACCATGTGTGTTTCAGGACAGTATCCTCAATATCCCCATGCTTGGATCCCTAATTGGGTCAAGATTGAGGGACCATTTTGTTCCGCAAATGTTGTTCTGAAAAATGTCGGAGGCCCGAGGCCATATCAGGAATGATGTGGAAGCGGCTTCCAGCGGCTAAGGAAGCTCCCTAAAACCAACTTCCCAGTTGATGCCAGCTGGAAAGTGAAGACAGGATAAAGTCATAATATAATATACATTAATAGTCATTAATATACAAAAATTGTGTAATATAAACATAAGATGTTATATAAATTATATAAACTAATTCTAGGGATGGGGATGGATTTTTGCACCTTTTTCCCCGCAACGAGTCACAGGGGCGCAGGATGTTCAAAGCCGGGTTGGGCTGCGCGAGACCTGGCAGAAAGAAATGCTGCGGCATTGGCAGCTGCGGCCGCAGCAGCTGCAGCCGCTGCGCGGGGTGCAGCCTCGGCCGATGTTGATCCGTTGACCCCCAAATGGAAAACAACAGGTTTTTGATCATGAGCCAGTGATTTGCTAGTCTTATTTATCTTCCTTTTAGAATAGTTACGAGCCGTGTACCGTAAAACTCCTGGGTGTGCTAGTTCTGTGTTTCAATGTGCTTCGTGGACTGTAGTCATGTTTTTATATGTCTTGATATGTCTTGATATGTCTTGATATGTCTTGATATGTCTTGATATGTCTTGATATGTCTTGATATGTCTTGATACGTTGCCCAGTTGTCAATCTCAGAGAGTTGCAGGGATCGCTAAGGGCACCGCCAAACTGGGATGCAGCGGCGCATTGCTTTCCCTGTCTCGACGTCGTCTTGACCTCCCCTCGCGGCCTGCACGACCTGATGCTGCAGTGTGCATTGGAGGTTTTGCAGAGTTTACCACCCAAAAAAAATCCCAATCTGTGATGGTTCGTAATCGCAATTATAATGATGGCTACCAAGCCAAGAAATCCAAAATCATCTGGCTGAATATTAGTTCACCGGCCTAAAATGTTGGGTCTGGAGGATCATTCGATCAATTCTTCTGAGAGTGAAATGATCCCCGAAAATTTTAGAGAAATAGCATGTTTAGTCGTCTGGAAAATGGCTAATGCACGTTAGTTTGCCAACTCTCAATCTCTCTCAGCTACTTTTTTGCGGGTGATCTTGGATTTGCTGTGTTCATCTGGGATGTTTGTGTTCCAGTCGCTTACCCTTTGGTAATGTAACATGGTTATTGTATGTTATTGTACGGAATAACACCATGTTTAATAGGTACCCTCTGATAAACTAACGTAACTATGGAAAATCACCATTTTTAATTGGTAAATCAACTATAAATGGCTATGTTCAATAGCAAACTGTTACTATACCAGAGGGTAAATCATGGAACTCAATGGCCACCTTTTTTGCATGACTACGTTGGCTTCCTGGAAAACACAGCATGTTAAAACATGACTAATATATACACAACCGGGAACAACAATCGTTTTCAATAGATATCCCATAATTCATATGTTACCCATGTTATCCCAAAACATTATCCCATATTATCCAATATTTATATACATATAATGATCCAATATGTTAATTACCCAAATTATCCAATATCCCATAATGTGGTAAAACCAATTATTAATCATCCCCGGTATTACCATAGATGGGTGAGTAATATCATGCCCAAATGGTAGGTTTATGGCATTGGCTTTGCGAAACTACAGAATCGAATACACCCCCTCCCAACACCCCTCCATCCGGGGTGCCGGTGCCTTTAGACCTGCGGCTCAGGCTTCTCCTGGCGATACTCAGATTGACTCAGCAGTGAAATCTGCTTCGCTCGAGGACGAAAGCAGATGAAAACCATATTTCAATCCACCTCAAATATGTCCATCAGCTTCTGAACCAACATGTTTGCCAATGAAATACATCAAATCACACTAAATCATACTAAATCATACTAAATCATGATCTTTTCTTGCCATAGGAAGCTGCGAAAAACATCTTCAAAAGTCCCACCTCCTCTCTCTCCGCCGAGATCTGGAGGTCGAGGCCTGACTGGCAACTGGCTGCGGCTTGAATTTCTGTCCAGTTGGATTTTTAACTGGCATATAATGGGAATATCATGGGATGATCATGAGACAATCAGGCAAATTTCCCTATGCTAAACCAACAACAATAGGGATTTGGCGGGGTCTATTATGGGAATACAATGGGATATCATGGGATTTACCCTGTGGTACTTCGACAGTTTGCGAACTGGAACATCACCATCAAAATAGTAGGTAAATCATCGAACTAAATTAACTAAATATATCATAATATATCTAAATGGATCTAAATGGAAGATGTTCCAGCAAACCATGTGTGATTACCAAACCATTGATATCCATGAATCACTACCGTAGGGGATCATCCCAGTAATCCGTTGGGTTTACCCTCAGCAGAAGCCATTGTTTGAAAACACCCATTTTCATAAAATGGAAAATGTTCCTGTAAAGGTTCCCTTCGAATGACCACTTAATTTAGACATTTTTTTGACACAAAAAGATATCGATGTCGGCTGCGATGTCGGCACCTTCGGCCACCGAGGCTTGGTCGGTCTCATGCCTTCCACCGGATGCCAGGACAGTCTCCGAGTTGTCCAGCACTTATCATTGCAAGCGCCCAAGATTTTTCTATATGTTCTGAAATCCCTTGGCATATTTGGCATGCTTGAATATGGTTCACTGCCACCGTCAGATATTCAGTACCTCAGTACTCTGATGTTTCTGTGTTGGCAAGCTGTGGGATGCCGCGGGTGTTTCCCAGCCTCGAGCTTGAGCACGTGAAGTAGCCTAAAGCCAGCCGGGCTGACGGGCTGGCAACCAGTGATGCATTGCCATGAAAAATCTTTCCCCCCCTATGAAAAAAATTAGGGCTTGATTAATCCTCGGTGTTACACTCATGACTGGGCTGACTTCAATCATGTATGTAGCTATATGTAGCTCCATTTGCCGGTTGTTCAATGGACCCCTCTATGAATCAACCAAGTGGGAAATGGGAATCGATCTGAGTGACTTTCCATCATGAAACCATGGCAGCCTTGGCCAGAAACTGAAGCTGTTTGGCAAATTTGGTGCAGGTTTCTCAAAATGAAATCTTCCATCAAGCCATTTCCGGACCCATATCGAACCCCAAACCTAGGGTTTAAGTACTTATATGTTCTATTCATTTTAAGTATACCCTGAAGACATATAACTCATATAACCGATACATCAGATTGTCTCAAACAAGGAATTTGCCACAAGTCCCAGGGCCTCTGTTCGAGGCCTCTCGGTAGATGGCTGCCTCTCCTGGCTAGCAAGAAATGTGGCTTTGGAAAGGGTTGGGAAAAATGTGTTGCCACATAAATATAGATATAGATATATATATATATATAATTATATATATATATATCCCACTTTTTTTAGGATTTTGAGAACCCAAAAATATATGGGATAGCGCCATTTTTGAGGATTTTTGGTGTTAACTTCTGGGGGGAGCAACCTCCAAAGGATAAAAACTGAGGGTGAAACTATGCCATTTTCGCCTCGACTGCTTGCGCCCACGAAGCGGAAAGCAGCTCATCAATGGCAGAGTCAAACTCGACCTCTGCAAGGGGCAGTTGGGGTCGGAGATGCTGAGGGAACATCCCAGTAGTCTCAAGGTCACACAAGGTCACAATTTTGGAAAAACATGCCCGCCAGTGGCAAGACAATCTGAAACCAATATAATATAAGTGCTACGACATGGGCCTGTACCGTATTTCACCACTTGGGTCATTTTCATTCATTTTCCATACACCTTCACTAGCAGCATGTTGTTTATTAGTTTGGGATGGGTCGAGCAGCTAGGTACTGACACAAGTAGCCTATAGTAGCCTGCCCATATGAATAAACACATCATACACATACATACCCATCATAACATGTTCGCTGCAAACCCTAGGTTTGCCTGCGGCGAATCCCGCATATCCTTTGACATGCTCAAATCCCTGCGTAGGCTTTAAGTGTTTTTACTTTCCAAAACAACAAGCCCTAAAACCCTAAAACCTAAGACCCTAAACCCTAAATTAGCCCAGCTTTGCAACCCCACAGCGAAAGGTTCCAGCAAGTTTCCAGGACTGTTTTTCGGGGCGTGCATTTTCATGTCACCAGTCCCCGGCCCCAGAGATTGAAACCCAACAGATTCGCTGTTGGGAATTAAAACCCTAAATCCTGAAAACTTAAAAGTCAAAATCACTGCGTATAGCCAGTGTTTTCATTCATCCTCTGGTGATAAGTATATCATATTGTTTG